>Ga0214193_1000085_pt1 | contig 26711 bp, 23 predicted proteins | sample TroBogEpilimnion_10_FD_153031 | JGI IMG/M metagenome (GOLD analysis project Ga0214193, IMG submission 153031) | Freshwater microbial communities from Trout Bog Lake, WI - 05AUG2008 epilimnion | ecosystem: Environmental > Aquatic > Freshwater > Lake > Epilimnion/Euphotic zone | place: Trout Bog...
ACAAGGACACAGTTAAAACCATTAAGAAACATTTCGGAGTTGAAGAATGATCGATAAGATCACAGAGTATTTGTCGAATGGTGGATACTTCAATCCAGAACTTATGGAACACGATAAAGTAAGAGACCTATTAATGGACATTAGAGAACAACTTGCTGTTTATGCAAAAGCGATCATGGACAAAGATGCTGAGATCGAACGGTTGAGAGATATGCTTATCATAGTTAGTCAATGGATTGATAAAGATCCTGCTTACTCAGAATTGCATCAGCGAGTTTTGTCAGCCATCCGTGCGCGGGGGGAGAAATGAAAACACACATGTACGTTTATGTGGACAAACGATTGACAGTAGTTGAATCCAACATGGAGTTCGCCATTCCCTATTGGACTAAACGCAAACAGATGAATAAGCGGATCACTTGGAAGTTTGCATGAGCATGAAACCTCATTGGTCACCGGGAATCCCGTTGCGCTTTGTCGAGCGTGACGGGAAGAAGATCCTACAGCAAGTGTGGTTGCGCTACGCTTTTACGGTACGTGACCGTTGGGAGCAAGTTGACGGACATGAGTGGCGCGACGTTCCTATGGCGAATGAATGTGAAGACCCATCCTATTGGACGAAAGAGGAATGGTATCCAGAAGGAGAAACTTACAAGTGTCAATAATTACGGTGGATATAGAAACGTACTACGACAAGGAGTATTCCCTGTCGAAGATGACCACTGAGGAGTACATCAACGATCCACGCTTTGAAGTGATCGGCGTGGGCGTGAAGGTGGATGATCAGGAGTCTGTCTGGTACACCGGAGATCAAGTAGCGTACGTATTGAAGAACTTGGATTGGTCTGACCATGCTGTGCTGTGCCACAACACCATGTTCGATGGTGCCATCCTTGCGTGGAAGTACGGCATTGAGCCGGGGTTCTGGTTCGATACGTTGTCTATGGCACGTGCGATACACGGCGTTGATGCGGGCGGTAGTCTTAAAGTTCTTGCAGAACGTTATAAGTTAGGAGTTAAAGGCGATGAAGTTGTTAATGCTCTTGGTAAAAGGCTCGTGGATTTTGACCAAGTATCTCTTGAGCGGTATGGTGCTTATTGTCGTAACGATGTTGATCTCACTTACCAACTCTTTGGGGCATTGAGCAAGAACTTCCCCGACTCAGAACTACAACTCATAGACCTGACCCTCCGCATGTACACGCAGCCGTCGCTGCGCGTGGACGATGGCATATTGCTAGATCGTCTAGAAGAAGTTCGTACAGAACAATCCAACTTGTTACGCGGTCTTATGACGGGTATGGGCGTGGCCTCTGAAGAGGAAGTCCGGACTATCTTGTCGAGCAACCCGAAGTTCGCTGACATGCTGAAGCGTCTGGGCGTCGAGCCGCCGACAAAGATCAGCAAGACAACGGGTAAAGAAGCGTTCGCGTTCGCAAAGACCGATGAAGGGTTTCTTGCTCTGCAAGAGCACCCCGATCCATTCATACAGGAGCTGTGCCGTGTACGCCTCGGAACCAAATCTACTATCGAAGAGTCGCGTATCGAACGCTTTATTGACATTGGCGCAAGGAATCGTGGTTTTCTTCCTGTCCCTCTGCGCTATTACGGCGCTCATACTGGTCGTTGGTCTGGCCTTGATAGTGTCAACTTTCAGAATCTTCCGTCCCGTGACAAGAAGAAAAAGACTCTAAAGAACTCTGTCGTGGCCCCCGACGGTCATGTCGTAATCAACTCAGACTCTAGTCAAATCGAAGCACGAGTGCTTGCGTGGCTGGCAGGGCAGACCGATCTGGTTAAGCAGTTTCGTAACGGTGAGGATGTGTACAGCACGTTCGCCAGTAAGGTGTACGGATTCTCGGTAAGCAAAGCGAATCCTATAGAACGTTTTGTTGGTAAGACGTGCATCCTCGGGTTGGGCTACGGCACGGGAGCTGCCAAGTTACAGCACACATTGAAACTCGGTGGCGCAGTCCTAGACCTAGACAAGTGCAACGAGATAGTCGATCTGTATCGAAACACGAACTCTAATATCCCCCGCCTATGGCGTGACGCAGACGCCACACTAGATGATCTAGTCAGTTGGCCTTTCGATGAGGAAGGTGGCAGGACAGGTTGGAAGCATCTTGGGAACGAAAGTCTCCGGGTAGATCCGACGGGCATCCGGTTGCCCAATGGTTTGTATATCCGATACAGGGGAATTACCAACAGGGTCGAGGACAAGAAGACGCGCAAGTACTACACATCTCGTAAAGGAGAAGTGAGTATCTGGGGTGGCGGTGTCGTCGAGAACGTAGTGCAAGCGTTGGCTAGAATTATCATTAGCGAACAGATGCTCAAAGTCAGTGAGCGTTACCACGTCGCACTCACAGTGCATGACGCTATCGTGATCGTCGTACCGGAGTCTGAGCGCGATGAGGCTATTGCATTTGTAACAGATATTATGTCTACTCCTTCTGACTGGTGCAGCACCCTTCCGGTGGCTTGCGAGGTTAAGTGGGGACGTAGTTACGGAGAGTGCTGATGTCTTTAACCGACCCGCCACAATTGCCTAGACCCGAATGGGTTAGGGACATCCTAGAGGCTCTTCTAGGACTTCCTGAGATGATCCAAGTTCAACGTGCGTTGGCAGCAGAGCAAGAGAACCTGCGACGCATCAGAGAACAGCGCGATATGTTAGTGAATGATCTGAAGAACGCTCGTGTATTGCTCGCGGAGAAGAACGCGAAGATCGCAGAGTTAGAGCAGGTCATCATCACCAAATTGAGGAACAGATGATCAAGTGGTCTTTCAGCAGCCTGAAGCAGTTTAAGAACTGCCCACACCAATACCACGAAGTAAAGGTGTTGCAGAACTATCCCGTAAAAGTATCTCAGCAGATGCTCTATGGGACTGAGGTTCACAAGGCGTTGGAAGACTACACCCGCGAACAGAAGGAACTCCCGAAGCACTATCAGCGATTCAAGTCGTTGGTCGATGTGCTGATGGATATCGAAGGGGACAAATACTATGAACACCAGATGGCGCTCAGTGCAGACAAACTCCCTTGTGAGTTTAGTTCGCCCGACTATTGGGTACGCGGCATCGCGGACTTGCTCATCGTGGACGGCGACACCGCGTTCGTCGTTGACTACAAGACCGGATCGAATCGTTACCCTGACACGAACCAATTGAAGTTGATGGCGCTGATGGTGTTCGCGCACTTCCCGTCGGTGGAGACAGTGAATGGAGGTCTACTGTTTGTTGTACACAACAGCTTCCTTCCAGAGATCTACACCCGCAACAAGGCAGACACGTACTGGGACAGTTTCGCGTTAGATCTCGCACGGCTAAAAGTCGCGTTTGAGACTGGGAACTGGCATAAAAATCCCAGCCCATTGTGCGCGTATTGCTCGGTAAAAACCTGCGAATTTATGAGGGTATAAACATGCCATACACAAAGACCCCACGCCCCTACAAGCACGAGTATCAGATGCAGTTGGCGCGTGGCGAACACGAAGACCGCATGGAGCGCCAGAGAGCGCGACGTGCATACGATAAGAAAGGTATTAGCCGTAAGGGCAAGGACGTTGCACACGTCAAGGCGCTGTCCAAAGGTGGCAGCAACAAAACGGGTACGCGTCTAGAGTCGCCTAGCAAGAACCGTTCGTTCAAGCGTAAGAGCGATGGCTCTATGAAGTAATCAACCGCCATAAGACGGGGGTGGGCGAGCCTCGGGCGAAGCCGTTGTCTCGGGACATGAGCGGCAAACTCCGTCATCTTGTAGGTAGAACGTTCAATAGCTTTCTAAGCTGATTGGTCTCCATCTACGGTGCAAGACGACTGACCCCCGTAAGGGGTCCCTAACGTAGCGAGGAAGTATGGAAGTTATAGAGAACACAATCGTTAAGACATCACTGCCACATCTTTTGGCTGACAACGTGCTGAGTAGACTCACGCAGAGTGAACTTCTAGCAGATCACGGCACGGTCAAAGAGATCGCAGTCTACTGGGGGCAGTATGAGATTCAGCACCTGACCAAAGTGTTGGATGACAACCGTCCTCTACTTAATCTACCGGAGCCACCTGCGCCCATCCTGCGGGACTACGACTGGCCCGGAATCTACACGCCTTTCGCGCACCAGAAGACCACAGCGGCGTTCCTGAGCGTCAGACAACGCGCGTTCTGTTTCAACGAACAAGGCACAGGCAAGACGAGTGCCGCCATCTGGGCAGCAGACTATCTAATGAAGATCGGCGCGATCAAACGCGCGTTGATCATCTGCCCGTTGTCGATCATGTACAGCGCGTGGCAAGCGGATGTATTCAAGACCGCGATGCACCGGTCATGTGGTGTCGCACATGGCACAAGCAACAAACGGCACAAAGTGCTAGAGCAGCCGTATGACTTTGTAGTGATCAATTACGACGGTATCAACGTCATACAAGAAGCGTTACAGAAGTCCGCTTTCGATCTGATCATCGTAGACGAAGCCAACGCTTACAAGAGTACTAGCACGAAGCGTTGGAAGACGCTTGCGAAGTTGGTCACGCCACACACATGGCTCTGGATGATGACGGGTACACCTGCAAGCCAATCGCCAGAAGATGCGTTCGGTTTGGCGCGATTGATTTCTCCGTCGCGCGTGCCTCGGTTCGCCACAGCGTGGCGTGATCATGTCATGTATCAAGTCACACGGTTCAAGTGGAATCCTAAGACTGACTCTAGAACTAAAGTATTCAACGCGTTGCAACCTGCAATTAGATTCACTAAGAAAGAATGCTTGGATCTACCTGAATTGACTTACCAGATACGGCAGGTGCCGTTGTCTTTACAAGCGCAAAAGTTTTACAGAGACTTGAAGCGTGAGATGATGATCGAAGCAGGTGGCGCACAAATTTCTGCGGTGAACGCTGCGGCTAACTTAAACAAGCTGCTACAGATATCGGGCGGCGCGGTGTACACGAACGATAAGGGCGTAGTTGAATTTGATGTGTCGCCACGCCTTCACGCATTGAAAGAAGTGCTTGACGAAACGTCTAACAAGTTAATAGTATTTGTCCCCTATCGCCACACCATTGATGTGGTGAAGAAGTACCTAGATACAGAGGGGCGTGTATCAGAAGTGATTTGTGGTGATGTCTCTGCGAAAGAACGCGCGAACATCATCAGTAGATTCCAGACACAATCGGATCCACAAGTATTAGTGATCCAACCACAAGCAGCGTCTCATGGTGTAACACTTACTGCTGCGGATACGATTGTGTTCTGGTCTCCTGTTATGTCGGTTGAAACGTATCTACAGTGCGTAGCGCGTATCGACCGCGTTGGACAACAGAATAAAACTACTGTTATCCATCTACAGGGGAGCGGAGCAGAGAGTCGTGTATACGACATGCTCTTTGGCAAGGTGGATAGCCACAGTAAGTTAGTAGATCTATACAAGCAGGAGTTAGAAGATGAGTGAAGTAGTAGAGCAGTCAAGTGATCTGACTGGGTTAGTAACTAAGTTCTTAGAACTGCGTCACAAGCGAGAGGAGTTAAAGAAGGACTATGAAACGATAGACAAGGTATTCAAACAAGAGCAGCAGGAGTACGAGGCACTCTTGCTAGAAGCATGTAACAAACTTGGTGCGAACAGCATCAACACGTCGCAGGGCACGGTCATTCGGAATACGAACGAGCGTTACTTCTGCAATGATTGGGACAGCTTCTACAGGTTCATCGCGGAGAACAACGTACCGCAACTTTTGGAGAAGCGTATCCACCAAAGCAACTTCAGAGAATTCCACGCACCTAACGCCGCAGACGGGTTGCCCCCCGGTGTGAATGTTATGCGTGAATTCGCAATCACCGTTCGTAAACCATCAAAGTGAGTAGTGACATGAGCAACGATTTAATTCTGTCGATCAAGAGCCAACTCCCCGCCATTCAGACGGGGTTGGATGAAGACACCAAGGCCGTAGCAGGTTCGGGTCTCGGTGGCAGCAAGCGCATCAGCATCAAGGGTGGCGTGTTCCGTAAGTACGTCGGTGGTAAGGAAGTTGCCGCCAACGAGGATCGCCACATGGAGATCATCTTCGTGAAGATGGCTCATAACGCAGCGCGTAACTTCTACTCGCAGGGCTATCAGGAAGGCGTCAAGGCGTCTCCTACCTGTTGGTCGAGCGACGGCAAGTCACCTGACGCAGAGTGCAAGACCCCGCAGTCCTCGCTGTGCAATCAGTGCCCGAACAGCGTGAAGGGTAGTGGTTACATGGGTAAGGGTACGGCTTGCCGCCTGTCGTGGCGCACGGCGGTTGTCCTCCCGAACGATCCGTCGGGTGACGTGATGCAGTTGATCCTGCCTCCTACGTCGTGCTTCGGTGAGGAGGAGAACGGTCGTTGGCCCTTCAAGTCCTACATCCAGATGTTGGCTAGCAATAACATTAGCGCAGGTCGCGTCGTGACGCGCATGTCGTTCGACACCAAGTCGCCCGTACCTCGCCTGTTGTTCCAACCCGTGGCGGCTGTATCAGAAGATGTATCGGAGATCATTCAACGTCAGGCCAAGTCCTCACACGCTGAGAACGCGGTGCGTATGAATGTGTTCCAGTCGGACGAGGCCCCTGCTGCTACGGAAGCCTCTGATTCTGTTCCAGAACCTGCCCTGCGGGAGACGGCAAGTTCCGGCCCCGCCGAGACCTCTGACCTGCTGAAGAAGTGGGGCAGTCGGAAGAAATAAGGAGTAGACAATGCCTAGGACTTACAGCGAGAAGTTCCTACTGGAACTGTCGCATGGCGATCCTAAGAGCCTTGGCGTCCGGTTGGGCCGACTATGCGTCGATGCCAATCTACCCGCTGTGTATGTAGCAGCGGCGTTAGAAGTCTCTAGAATGACCATCTACGGGTGGTTCAGGGGGCGGGGTATCAGCGAGAAGAAAGCCCGTGTCGTTGAAGTGTTTATGGACTTGGTATCAAAGGACATGGCTGAAGGCGTCCTACCTGCCAAGAACATAAAAGACGGTAAGCGATACGTCGAGTCTCTGCTAGGTATCACGATCTGAGTTAAGCGCTTTGTGCGTATCAACCGGCGGGGTAGCTCCCCGCCGTCTTTTTCTCAAGGCCTATGAAGAAAGAATTTTATGAAAGGCTACTTCCAACCACAGGGGTGTACTGCGTATCGGGCGCGTCCAACGGCGCGATGCGGAGCCGCTTTACGGAGACCCTAGATGGCGTCATCCAACTGATCGACTTGTTCGCTGCGGAGGGGGCAGATGTATATGTAACGCCAAACAGTTTTAGTGGACATAGCCGAGCGGGGCGGTATGCGCTACGGGCGCGGTCGTTCTTTGTAGACCTAGACGTAGGCGACGAGGATAAGAAGTATCCTAGCCAAGAATCGGCTCTGGATGATCTGGATCGTTTTTTGACCTCGACCGGATTGCCAGATCCTGTAGTAGTTAATTCCGGGACGGGGCTACAGGCGTACTGGATCTTTACGAACGACATCTCTATTGACGAATGGAAGCCCCAAGCAGAGGCTTTCAAACAGTTCTGCATTACGAATGGGTTGAAGATTGATGCGGTGGTGACGGCAGATGCCTCCCGCCTGATGCGTTCCCCAGACACCTTCAACCACAAGACGAACCCTCCTAGCCCCACGCACTTGCTGAGTGACGTGGTGCTGTGCGACCCCATGAAACTCATGAAAGCCATGAAAGGGGTTAGCGATGTAATTCCGGACCAGCTACCGGTGGTCCTCTCAATTTCAGAATCTCCAAAAACTCTTTTACCAGAAGTACTAGCCGCAGTCTCACGGGGGCTAGACGATGACACCGCAGTCGTAGGCAAGAACCGCTACGACGACCTTGAGGCGTACTTCGTAGACATCGTTGAGAAGAGTCTTATGGGAGTCGGCTGCGAACAGATGAAGCGGCTGCTGATCGCCCCTGAGCGGCAGTCCTACAATGAGTGGTTCTGGGGGCTGTCGATAGCGGCACGGTGCGTGGACGCCGACGAGGCGATCCACAAGTTCTCGGACGGCTATCCGGGGTACGACCGTGAGGACACCATCTTCAAGGCCAATGAGACTCTTAAAGTATCTGGCCCACAGAAGTGCCAGATCATGGAGTCGATCTATCCCACAGGCTGCGCGGAGTGCCCGTACCGGGGCAGCATCGGGTCGCCGTTGTCCTTGGGCCGTCGCGTCAAGGCGCTGCCGCCTGAACAGATGCCGGAGGAGGTTCCGGAACTGCCGGAGGCCATCGCGCCCTACGCATGGAGCGAGGGGGGTATCTGGTACACGCCACCCGCGACGATGAGCAAGACCGGGAAGTGGGTGCAGGACGATCCCTACCTGATCTGCACGAACATCTTCTATCCCGTCTTCCGTATGTACGGCAGGGAGGACGGCGCGGTCTTGGTTATGAGAGCGAGGTTCCTCAAAGACGCGGAGCGCGAGTTTGAACTCCCCGTGAAGTACCTCGGAGCAGCAGACAAGTTTCGCGAGATTCTGGCGACGCAGGACATTACGCCGTCGATGTACACGCCCACTATGGTGAACCGCATGATGGACTACACGCTGAGATGGAACGACTACCTGAAGAGTATTCAGACGGCTGAGATCATGCACAGTCAGATGGGATGGACGGAGAACCGTGCGTCATTCGTCGCGGGGTTCCGCGAGGTCTGCATGGACGGACAGGTCAAGCGCACGGCGTCATCCCTCGCAGTCAAGCAGGTGGCGAAGATTCTTAACCCTATCGGAACGATGGAGGCGTGGCAGGAGTCAGCCAACGCGCTGAACGCTCCCGGCATGGAGCATCTGGCGCTCGGTCTGCTGTGCGGGTTCGGCGCTCCGTTGATGGACTTAACCAACACTCCCGGCGTGACGATCTGTTTCACGGGTACAGCAGGTGATGGTAAGTCGGGTGCACTGTTCTCGGGGTTGAGCGTCTGGGGCGATCCGCAACAACTCTCGCCGTCGGACAAAGGCGCGACGGCCAACGCGATGGTCCAACGCTATGTCAACCTTAAGAACATTCTGTTTGGTCTGGACGAGATCCACGACATGACCCCCGCCGCGCTGTCAGCCATCTTGTTCGCCATCTCTACGGGTAAGGGCAAGCTGCGGTTACAGAGCAGCAGGAACGCAGAGCGTGAGATCGAATTGCAAGCGAAACTGATCTGCATGATGACTTCTAACGCAGACCTCTACGGACTGCTGAAACTCGGTAAGGCAAACCCCGAAGGCGAAATACGCCGCTTCATCCAGTTCTTGTTCCGCAAGCCCCCACAGTTTGAGAAGCATCCGGAACTCGCGCCCAAGATCATCGAACCGTTCAACAAGAACTACGGTCACGCCGGGGTCGAGTACATGAAGGCGATCTACGGGTACGGTCTGGACTACGTTAGAGAACGTCTAAACTACTGGGGAGATCGGTTCGACCAGACCTACGGCAAGCACACTCGGTTCAGCCACTACAAGAGTTTTATATCAACTGACTTCGCGGGTGGTGAGATCGCGATGCGCGCCGGGATCATCACGATGGATCTGGACAGGGTTTATAAAGTTGTTATGGACGATATGATCTACGACCGCGACCGGCTGGGTAGCCAGAACGTAGATTACGAAGAAATCCTCAACGCCTTCTACAACGAGAACATTGGTCTGTTCTTGAAGATGGACGGCAAGACGGTGGTCGAGCCACCGATCTATTTCAAGGAGTTCATCGGGCGCAAGGAGCTTGATACAGGAATTGTGTACGTACACTGTGACGCATTGAAACGCTATCTGACGGATCCGAAGCGTAAGATCAACGTGTCTCAGTTTGAGAACCACCTACGTACAGCCGGGGTCATGTTGCATAACAGCAAGAAGAAGCGTTTAGGCGCATACTGGAAGGACGGGGACAACGGTCCCGTGAACTGCTATTGGTTCAAGATGGACATCAAGGATGTCAACGACTCCGACACTACCCGCTGACGACGAGCCAGAGTTCCTCCTGCCTTTTGACTGGATGCGCTCTGGCGATAGTTTCTTTGTGCCGACGCTCCGTCCGGCACACATGGTCTACATCATCAACTGTCAGGCGAACTCGGCAAAGACGCGGATCAGAGTGTACCCCGCCACCAAGGACGGCATCCTTGGTGTGCGGGTCTGGCGGCTTTAGATCGTGCCTTTGTTCTCGGCGTAGTCGTCGTTTAGATCTTTCATATAAGAACTACGGATCTTGCGCAGGTCATCCGTTTGCTCGCGGATGTCTTTGGGCGATTCGCCCGTCGCACGCGCTTTATTCATTTCCTTATTGATCTTGTTGATGTGCGCTTTGATTCTGTCGTAGCGCTTAACCATCCACTCGGCGTCGGGGTTCTTGTCGGTGTAGCGTTCGTAGGCTTCATCGTTCCCCGTGTTCTTCAGCGTCGAGAGCCGCGCCTTGACCTTCTGTAGAGCCGCTTCCGTATCGGCGAAGTCACGCGCGTCGGCGTCGGTCTGGCGGCCCACAAGGCTGCTGAAGATCGGCATGTCGGTCTTCATATCGAAGTCCTTTTCGCCCATGACGTTCTCGTAGTTGCCCACGATAGCCTGTGTGACGTTGGCGATGCCTTGCGCGTAATTGTTCGCGAAGAACTGGAGGGTGTGCGGGTTCAGATCCACCGCGCCGTCCGTTGCCTTCAGCAGTGCTTGAGACAAGCTCTTGAACATTTCCGGAACGTAGTCACCGCCAGCGTACGCCTCGCCATACTTACCGATACGAGTGTTATAGATCTGCCGACCGAACGAGTCAGCGTTCCACGCGTAGTACAGTATCGGCTTGAGCGGAGTCGGTGCCGCCGACGCTACGGCCCATCCCGCAGGATTACGGTTAAACAATCCCCAGTCCTCCAAGGGAACTGGCATAAACGATTCCTTGGCGGCGCTGATCATGTGCTGCGCAGCTTGCAGCGGTTTCACGTCACCTTCTTCCAACGCAGACAACTGAGCGCCGATAGACGCAAACGCGCCGGTACCGAAGCCCCAAGGGATGTTGATGAACTTGTTGTCCTTACCAAGTGAGTCTTTGAGCGGCCCTAAGATCGTTGTCGGCACTCGTAGGTTACGTACCCACTGCGCGTAGTCGTCTGTCCCCACCGTGTTGCGGCCTTCTTCGTCCTGCTCGGCAACGCCTCGCGCCATCTTGTGCATGGCGTAACCGAACCCCATCGCGGCAACAGTCATCAGGTAGGCGTTCTTGCGGCGTTCTTGCCAATGCGCGACAGCCGCTTCACGTTCTTCTTTGTTCCACAAGATGCGTTCGATAGGCGCGTTCGTGTCGCGCTGATGCTTCGTACCGTAGTTGCTGCGGATCCAGTCATCAGAAGACTGGAACAGCGGGGCCAAGATAGCGTCCGTCTGACGCACTGCACCCGTCGCTTCCGCTTTAAACAGGCCGAACCACGAGGCCATGTCCTTACTGTGCCGACCCGTCAACTCAAGGTTCAGCAATCGTTTGGTCTCGGCAGCAGCACGGGTATTGACCTCATCGGGCGAGGCTCCCTGCTCAATGAACTTCTTTTTCAGCGTATCGAACGCCGCTTCGCGGTTCATGAACTCAAACGTGTTGTTCCAGACATCTGCGATGTGGTTGATCGCACCTTTGGTCTTCGCCAGCATCCCGTTCTTACCCAGTTCTTCAACGAGTGCTTTACTGGCGGTCTCGTTGGAGTAGGCCATGTTGAACGTGATTTTGCCGCCCTCGGTGTCCCAGTCGAGGATGTTCCGGTAGAAGCTGTCCTTCGTAGCCAACTGCTTAAGTTTGGCGATGTTGTCCGTCGCAATGAGATGGGCAGCATACGCTGCCTTAAACGGCGACCCCGCCGCCATCTGAGTGACGAACCGACTTGCCACCCGTAGACCTGTCGTAAACCCTAGTTCACTAGCAAGGTTGCCAATGTTGGTCCCCAAGTGGCGCACCGCGTTGATCGGGGCAAAGCCGGGGTTGTACCGTGTAACACCTGCGGTGATGGCACGAGTCGCCTTACCCAAGAAGCTTAACGGCATACTCTGCGTGTTGGTCACGCCCTTGATCGCTTCGCGCCACTCCTTGTTCTCAATCTGCATGACATCGTAACCGCCCTTGTCGTTGGGGCGCAGCACGATCTGGTCAGCAGTAACGCCTTCGGGGAGTTCGTAATTACGACGGTTACCCACCGTAATCGGGTCGAGCATCTTGCCAACGGCCTTGTGGTCTTGGTCTTTAAGCTGACGGGTCTGAACTAGTTCAAACAACTTATCCAAGAACCGTTTCTTGTCAAAGCGACTCAAGGCCACGTTGGCATCCGCGATGGTCTGCGTCAGCGGGTTATCTGCCATCGTCGTACGACCGCCCAACTCGGCTTGCGCCTTACCCAGTTCACCGCGCAGATGCGTTCCCGGCGACATGGAGAAGTTGTATCGGCCTGTGTCACCCTTCAGGGTGTAGTAATGCTCGCGGTTCTGGAAGGCAATCGCGTTATCGACGTGCTGACCCCAATGTCCGTTCTGTACCTCAACGTCACGGATCTTTGCACGTAACGCTTTTTCAGTATCTAGAACATCTTGTATGGCCTTACCGTTAGGCCCCGCAAGTTCTTTCTGAAGTTCATTACGCCAACGCTCGGCTTGCTCACGCGTCACGTCACCCGCCAAGTCATACGCAGGGTGATCAATGCTCGTGATGTTCACGTCACCACGGTACGTGTGAACGTTGGGCGGAGCGTGTTCGGGCGTGAATCCATTACGCGTAGCAAAGTTCTCAGCCAAGTAGTCAACGTAGTCTCGGAGACTCTTGGCATCGTAACCGTGCTTTTGTAACGCGTCGGCGCTCGTTAGATCCTTAACCGTCTCGTGTGCCTTGACCAACGCTTCGCGCAGCGCCGCCGCAGAAATGGGTTCTGCCTGACCGGGGAATACGCGAGGCGTCTCGTCTAACGGCACGAACCGCGAGTACAAATACTTGCGTAGGTCTTTCTCCGTGAGGCCGATCATCCACCGCTTGAACGAGGCAAGGCCCTCCGCAGCACTCTGCTTCGTAACGCGCAGGTAGCGGTCGAACGCGTCTGCCACAGCCTTCACGTGCGGATTCACGTCAGCCTTCAGCAGGGAACTCGGGCGCAGCGTCGCCAGATCGTTCAGACCTGCTTCGCCGGGAGCCAGATTGCCGATAGCGCGTTCCTTGATATCGTGTTCTTCAAGGAGCCGCTGCGTGTTCTGAAACGCCTTTACCGCTTCCCGATAGGGGCGGTCTTTAAGCGCCTCGCCCCACTCTTTGAGTTTGCCCATCAACTTGCCGCGATTGAGTTTCTTCTCCTCATCACGAGTCATGTCGCGTTGATCGGCAGCGTTCTGCTCTTCGGGCGTTGGTGGGCGTAGCGCCTCCTCTTCTGGAAGGTTACCCGTCACCGAACGTCGGAGTTCTTCTGTACGCCCCGCTTCGGCAAGGCGACCCACGCGACGTAGCGAGGTTGCCGCCATCGCGCCGATATCTTCATCAGAGAGCGTGATAAACCTGCCGCCCATCGCTCGCCAGAGAAACTCGCGGATCTGGCTATAGATTCTTTTAACGAACGGTAGGTCTTTGTACTTCGATACAAGGTACGCCAGACGTTCTTCGCCTTCGTGTTCAGACGAGATACTGCGTGACCGCACTGCGTTGTCGGCTTCAACAAACGGCTTATCGCCATGCGCCGCGCGCAGTTCAACTTCTTTAAGCAACTTCTGGAACAGACTTTTACCGAGCATGGTCTCCATGCCAGCGTGCGTTCCGATCTCATGCAGCAGCAACCCTTTCAGGTTGTAGTCACGGGGTATCCCGTTCGCCATGAGGTAGACTTTGTTTCTAGCAACCGAGTAGATACCGCGCGTATACGGCCCCGCGCTAATTCCTTCGGGCAGCGCCGAGCGATCCGGAAGGATGTTCAGGAACCCGTTGTCTAATAGACGCTGCGTATGGATACCGAACGTGTCTTTGAGCGCAGCGTGAAGACTGTCTAAGTCATGCTTCGGTTCAGTTGCTTGCTGCTCAAGCCGCTCTTCTTGCGAGACAGGCTCAAGGTATTCGGGTTCATCTTTTAAGATGTTCCTTTCGCGGATGTACTGTTCCCGATTCGCTCTCAACTCTGCGTTAATTTCCGCAGCAGAGCGGGTTTCCGGCGGCGCAGCGGGAGCCGGGGGTACCTTTTCAGGCATCCAGTCTGGGTGGTGCGCCCCCTGCTCAAACCGTTCTGGCAAATCTTCGGGCGTAGGCTTCTCTTCGTCTACGACTTCTTTACGCGCGGGTGTAGGTTGCCGTTTCTTTCCTTCCTGCTCTTCTTTGATCTCAGCCTTGCGCCGTTCGATGTTACTGAGGGCTTCTACAAGTTCCGGATCAGAGATGGCTTCAGCACGGTTAAGCACGTGCTTGTTCATCGTTATCGACGAACCCAAATCACCAATGAACTGCCGCTTGACCGAGGCTAAAAGTTCTAGACGCTTCTGCGCTTCCTCTTCAGACAGAGGCTTGCCCGTCAGATCCCGCAGGATCTTGACTGCTTCTTCGCTATTTCCAGCGTTCTCGTAACGGAGTTTTATCTCTTTAAGTTTGTTCTGGATGTCTGGGTTGGCGAGGAACTTCGCAGCGTACTTAATAAAGTTCGCGTCGCGCGTTGCGCGTTTCAGCAGCTTGATGTCTTCTTTGGGATCAGCCCAACGACTCTCCAACTGCCGACGGTTCTCTGCTTCCGCTTGTAAGACTGACGGCGGCTCAATGATCTTAACGTCTGTCGGCTTCTCACTCGTCTTGTCGTTGAGTTGTTCAACGAGTGCGTTAGCCTGTTCCAGAGTATCCACAACGTGGAACACGGAGTCGGCGGGACGCCTACGAAACTTCTTGAAGCCTTCTCTAACAACGTACTTACCGTTCTTGAGCGCTTCTACCGCAGCCGCGTGATCCTCTTCGGTCGCAGCGGGGTACTCAGGAGAGTCCAGACGAATCTGCCCCTCTCCCGGTTGTGCGCCAGAAGGTTCTGCGTGAGGCGTGACTCCCGGCTCGCCAGTGTTTCCGGCAAGTGCGCGTTCGGTATCACTGAGCGGAGGTGGTTCTGACGGAGGAGGTTCTGGCGGAGGAGGTTCTGGCGCAGGAGCAACGGCTTCGGCTGGAGGTGCCGGAGGCGGCACGGGGGCCGGGGTCTCGCTGACCGGAGGAGGCATCTCCTCCCCATATCCCGGAGGCGGTTCTTCGCCGATGTCGGGCGGCGGCACTCGCGTGGGTTCGGCCTGACCGACCGGAGGCGGGATCTTACGTTCACCGACTAACAGCGCGGCGATATCAACGCCCTTGCCTTCGCTCTGAACGCGCTCCGTATCGCGCTGCCGCGCGGCCTCAACCTTCTTCTCTTCCTTCGCTTCTTCTTTCGGCGATGGCGGCTTGACGGTGGGTTCTACTTTCGGGAACGCTCCGCGCCCACGCATGAGATTGATTGGGGCTTCGCCCAACGCCGCAGCGCCACGACCGAGACGATTCTCTTCAGCACCGAGACCACCGACGCCGCCAGCAATCAACGTTTGAATTGGATCGTAGGGCTGACCGTTGTATAGCTGAAAGCCCGTGTCGATACCTGCACCGATAGCGGCGTTGACGCCCATCTTCGCTAGAGCAGGGCCGCGCGTTGCCGCGTTACCGAGTAACGAAAGATTAGGCTTCATGCCCACCAGACTGCCTAGACCTTCACCCGTCGCAGCGGCGTACGGGTGCGCGGCGAGGTCAGCGCGTTGCGTCTCTTCATCCTGTCCGATTCGCTTCGCGAATTCGGGCGCAGCCTGTAACGCTTTTTCTTGCGCGGCGCTGCCTGCCGTACCAGCACCAAGACCGCCTATAAGACTCGCACCGGTGACAAAGAAACCGACTTCTGGCCCCAACAGCCACGATGCAGCCGCTCCGGCTAATCGACCACCTACCAACCCTGCTAGACCGGGAAGGACGCCGCGCTCTGCGCCACGCGCAAACGCTCCTTTAGCGGACGACCCACTTTCGGGGGCCTCTTGCTGCTTGAAGCGATCCGGAAACCGCTCCCGCGCCTTTGCCTCTGCAACATCGACAGGAATGTTGTCGGGTACAGCAACACTCGACCCGTCAGGCAAATAGTAGCGGTACGCCATGAATCACCTTATTGAGGGCCGAACAAATTACCGAGGTCTTGGCCCCCGCCGACGCCCAGACTAGCAAGCCCAAGCCCCTGTGGCGTCATGTACTGCATACCCTGAATTATCGAGTTTCTAGCCGCTGCCACTTTATTCGGGTCTTTAGAAGTTCGGATAATTCGCAGAGCGTTCTGCCCTTCTTCTGTAGCCATGAACTTTTCAAAGTTCGCCTGCAACTGCGCCGCGTGTTTCGGTCCCTGTAGGCTTTCCCACGCTTGCTGCGGGGTAAGTCCTTGATTCTTCAAATCGTTATAGTGTTCCATCTCAACACCGCCGTACGGATGGCTTTGCGCTTGGAGTCGTGCGACTTGTATGCGGTTCTGCATTTCAGCTTCGGCCTTGGCGTAGTCCCACTCCCTGTTGTTCTTGTCCATAACAAGTTGGTCGTGCCAGTGCATCGCCGCTGTCGCGTCGCGCTCAGACTCCTTGGACAACACCACCGCGTCTTTGACGTAACCCGCTTTACGGAGTTCTTCCGACTGCTGCAACTTGAGTTGGTCTTCAGCCAGACGCTGTTCGTTCGCACGTTGTTCTTTGTGCAGAGCCATGATGCCCTGCGCGGCGTCAGCGCCGCCGACGGCTGCGGCAGACAAGAACTTGGTCAGGTTGTTACCCGCCTGTCCCGGCTGACTCGCCGCCATCGCCATCTTGAACCCTGCGTCAGCCAACGCCATGCGGCGGTCTTTCTTGTATTGCTCGCCTAGGTCATCGCGACGCTTGTCGAGATACGCTTGATACTGCTTCGCAGCATCGCCCACGCCCGCTGCATCCAACGCGGTCTGAATATCAGCCATCGACTCTTGCGCCGTTCGTGCTTTCGGCACGGGACGAGCGATCTGAGCATCCATCGCTGCCATGTCGGGCTTCTGTAGCCCGAAGTTGCTCTGAAGCTGCGCGCTCATTCTGGACGAAGCAGGATCCGTCGCGAAGTTGCGAGTATCCGTAGACGGTTCCCGGAGTAGGTTACCAGACAGTGCGTCACCTGCTTTGCGGTGCGGAATAAGATCCATGATGCTCGACGGCCCCGGTAGCCCCACTTCATATCGACCCGTAGGCATGGACGAGTCCATCGTGGAGCCAGTCGGAGTCGGAGCAGACGGTGAGGCAGGAGCCGCAGCGGGAGATGGCGACCCACTGAAAAGACCCGTACCAAAAAGCGAAGCTTGGAAGCCCGGATCGCCGGGGCGCGGCATTTTACGAGCAAGTTCTGGATGGTCGCGGAGCGCTTGCGCGATTGCTGTGTCATCGTAAGAAGTTGGCATCGACGGCATCGACACATAAGACCCGGCTGTACCGTCGTAGTGCCGGATCTTGCCGCCATCCGCGTAACCGGGAGGCTTCTTCTGCTGGGTTGGCTGTTCCAACTTGTCGTAGTACTCGTCTGCCATAAGGTCGCCCTGCACGAGTGAGCCTTCGTCTCCGGCGAACGCAACGATACCGCTCGTGGCGTACTCCTTCCCAATGTTGTGCGCGGGAAGTCCGGCGAGACCGCCTTCACGATGAGGGATTTGTGGCCCCTGTGGCATCGGCGGTGCAGCACCCTGCGGGGGCATGGGTGGCCCACCCTGCGGCGGTTGCGGAGGAGGCGGCGGCTGAAGCGCAGCCTGTAACTGTTGTATGTTCGGTGGCGGCTGCTGCGCTTGCTGATTGACCTGCAGCACTCGCTGCGCGGCTTGAACCGCGACATTGCCCGGAGGTTGTGGCTGCTGCGGCGTGGCCTTCTGCAACTGCATCAGCATGTTGTACAACACAGGCGCGGGGATCATACCCCCCGCGTATTCCTGCTGCATCATGGCCCCGATCTGAGCGTCAGGCATACCCTGCTGCTTAAGTTGCATGGCCTTCTGCTTGACCGCATTAAGCTGCTGCATCGTCGAGGGGGACATACCCTGTCCGTACATTGAAGAGATGCTCATGATTTACCCCAACGCTCCGAAGAGATTGCCAAGGCCCATAGTGAGACCTGCCACCTGCCCGAGCATATTCGGCGCAGACTGATACGTGCTAGAACTGCCGCTACCCATCGGCGTGTTACGCAGCAAGTCGGAATAGTTCGCCAACGCCGTCTGCGGCTGCTGCCATTGGTTGTAAGCGTTCTGATAAGCGTTGTTGAGCGCGGTCTGTTCTTGCTGTTGCTGCAACGAACCCGCGCCGAGCAGTGCGGTGTTGATACCCGCCGCCTGTTGGAACTGCTGCTGACCCAAGTTGCCTAACAACCCCGCCGCCTGAAGCTGATTCTGGTTCGCCGTGTTGAACTGATTCTGAGCGTTGGCAAACGCGTTCTGCGAACCCTGCGCCTGAATCTGGGCTAACTGATTCTGCAACCCCTGCTGCATGTTGGCTTGCACCAACGCCTCGCGTGAGCCACCGAGACCACCGGCCCCCGTAGCCACCGACGCCAAGCCCGGAAGTTGTTGTGCGTAATTACGCACCGCCGCCTGTGACTGCGTATTAACAACGTCCTGCATGTAGGGCGACATGTATTGGTTAACATTCGCTCCGGTGAACTGATTCGTCCCCGCAAGACCTGCAAGCCCCGCCGCCTGATCCGTAGCGGCATTGGGCTGCATCTGCTGAATGTTATTGAACGCTTGAGTCTGCAACGGACTGAAGTCCGCAACGCGTTGTCCGGTGTAGTTGAACGCGCCGGGGGCGTTAGGGCCGAAGTAATACGACTGCGCGTTACCGAGCAGTTGAGTCTCATACGGCAGTAACTCTGGAGCAATCGACTGGTTATAGACGTTAGTCGTAGTCGGCGTACTAGACGAAGTAGTCGATGTGGTTGCCATGTCGTTGCCCCTTAAACCGGGAGAAATTTGTCAGAATTGATTTGCTTGCCCTGTTTCTTGTTTCCAGTACGGGCGTGTCGAACTTTGTCCATCATCGCATAGAGTTTGCGCGAACCCGCTTCCGTCGAACCGTTACCGAGGTGCGATACAACGTCAGCAGGGATCACAAACTCGCCGTCAGCGAGCGCCGCGCGTTGCGGCTTATTGCCGTGGATAACCGCCGGGATTGAGTCGGACATCCCGTCTCCCGGACCTCGCAACAGTTTACCCCCTGCGGCGTACGTCGGCACCAGATCAGCGAGACCGCCATGCGCCATGTGGTGGATACGCCCACCGCGCCGTGCAGACATGACATCGGCGTTCTGGCCTAGCGGACTCATACCCAGAAAGTCCCCGCCGTTCCCGCTTACTGGAGAGATGTCGATCTGCTGATTGTTGACCGCGTTCTGGGCGTCCTGCTGTGCTTGCTGCGCGGCAGCATCCATATTCTGAGACGCCTCCTGCTGCATCGTGCTTCCGGCAGAGACGTTATCAATCGCGTTAGTCTGGTTCAGGAAGTTCGCCATCTGTTGAGACGGCATCCCGAGCAGACTCCGCATCCAGTTCGGCGGGTTTTTATACATCTGATACAGCGACCGTACCGTCCCGGCTCCGGGGATGATCGCGTTAAGGCCCATGTTTTCTACTGTGTTAACTAGGCCGGGATGCGAATTTGCAAACCCACTGACGGCGTTACCGATATCGCCTAGAACTCCACTACCAGACCCGCTGTCTGAAGTGGTCGCCGACCCAGTATCCGTAGTAGTCGCGCCGCCCGTATCGGAGGAGGTCGTAGCCTCCACCGTTGAGTCTGTCGGCATAGACATGCCGCCCACCATTGAGTTCATTCCGAAGCCGTAAACCCCGTTGTTTGCGCCCGACGCTCCGGTGGTCTCCGACGCCCCCCTTGCCCCCGTCACGCCCGCTGCACTCGTGGTGCCCGTAGCGTCCGTCGCCCCACCCTGCCAACTCCAGTTGCTCGTTGCCGAGGGGCTTGTATTCCCTGCAAACGGGGTGATCATCTGATTTAGTCGCGCCAGATACGCGTTCATATCATCAGGAGACGGCGTGGGCTGATTCATCTGCATCGGGGCATTCTGCGACTGAGCCAACTGCTGTTTATAGTAGTCGTTCATGCTCTGAAGTTCGGCTTGGTCTGTCCCTGTCGGGCCACCCGCATCGAACCGCCGGAGACTGGCAAGCCCACCTGCTTTCATACCGGGAGCCGTCGAGGTGTACACGCCGGGGTTCCACCCCTGTCCGACGTAGTATTGTTCGCCCTGCGGCAGGTAGCCGTACTTGGCTACGTCTGGATTGATCTTACCGGGACGGAACAGACTCGTCTGGCCCGGAGCCGGAACGTACCACTCATTCTGGTTGGTAGTCGCCGCCGGGATCGTGGGCTGATGCGATTGTTGATACGCGTTGACCGTGTTGGAAAGAGCGTTGATACCACCCATCAGCGCAATGTTGCGAGAAAGAGGCCCTTCGCCCAAGTTGGCATAAAAACTTTTGGCGGCAGCAATTGGGTCTTCTACAAACTTATAAAGTCCGTCACCCATACTAGAAGGCGGAGTTAACATACCCGGTGCTGTTGAGGATACGTCAGGTGCAGTGATATCAAATCCACCCGTACTTACTTCCGGTTGTAATGCTTGTGGTACTTGACCCGCTACATCACCAAAACTAGCCAATGAAGACGTATCGTTCATAATTGCCGAAGCAGGAGTTGCATCGCGCGCAAATGCGGCTGCTTGTGCTTCAGCAGTGGCATTAGCGGCATCGCTTGCTTCTGTAGAAAGCGTTGGTACTTTAGGAGTACCCATCTTTTGAAGACTTTGACCCGTCTCAAGACCCGAGTACATCCCCATACCCGCAGAGACGGCATCGGACAGACTGCCGCCCATCGCCTTGTCGATAAGGCCCGTACCTACGGCGATTTCAGGTGCGTACGATGAGGCGAAGTCCGGCGCGAACGCGTCCAGCGCGACGCCACCGACTAGAGGTAAGAGACTACTTAGCCATCCTGCTTCGGGTAGCCCAGTGTGTGGGTTGGTCGTGAGTGACCCGCCCGTAGCCGTTGCGAGTTTCTGAAGCCCACCGACTTCAGCGGGGGACATATGCACGAGCATAGAATCGCCACCACGTCCCAACGATGCTAGACCGTGAGCCATGTTGTGCGGGTGATGAGCCATTGGTCTAAGCATAGTTACACCGCTGTATTAAGTGGCTTCGCCACCTGAGATTGTAATCGTGACCCCGGCGGCACTTGCCTTAAATTGGATAGTGTCACCGGCCTGAGTATTGTCGGCAGGGCCGTTTAGAATCTGCGTACCCTTCCACTGCAACGTCGTGTTGGCTGCGATAGCCACGTTGTAATAGATCGCGTTCGCAACGCCGGGGGTACCTAAAACCGTAGTCGATGCGGCAGGGACAAAGCACACAATCACGTTCACGGAACTACCCGTCGTATTGCAGATGTCCATGTCCTTCACGAACGTACGCGTACCAGACGGCACCGTATAAATAGACGCATACGAGGTGTTCGCATACGCCGCCCCGGAAGATGCTTGCGCCAAACGCTTGGGGACGATGTTCTGGAAGTTCGCCATCAGAAGCACCCGCCATCAAGCCACTGCTGCACCGACGCACTGTTCACCGTCGTCGCCAACTGAGCCGTCGCGTTATCGACTTGGCTGAAGTACAAGCGTAGGGAATTGTTAACCTGATTGTTGTAGCGCATGTCATACGTTGACGGCGGCACGGGGAGGTTCGGAGCCTTAGATGCGACGATGTTCGACATCAGCGCCTCCCATCCGGACGGATGTCGTAGCGGTTATTGCCCACCTGCCACATGACGCCAAGGTCTTGCGAGTAGTACTTGATCGCCATTTGACGGCCCCGGACACGAGTATAGATCTGTCCAGTATACTGTTCTACAGGATATGTATACGTCGGAGCCGCCGGTAGCGCGGTATTCGTTACACTCATCACGTCCGTGGCGTTGCCACCGACCGAAGTCGTGTAGGCCGAGCCTGAGTTCTGGCGGGGTTCGATGGTCATATACATAACTGGACTTGATGAGGTCGAGTTTGTAAAGGTAACGTCCGGCACGATACGCCAGATGTATGAGAACTTGTGCCCATCGCCTAGCGACACGTCCGCTGTCTCCAGATACGAGTAGATCCCCACCGGGGTGTTCGGCGTCCCATCGTCCAGACCGTCTTCATGCCAGACGAGTTGGTTGGGTATGGTGTAGGTCACCGGGGCGTAGATCGCGTGAGCCGCGACCGTCGTGTTGTTGTAGCCACGAGTCAGGCCCGTCAGGGCACCGCTGCTCACACCCGTGTAGGCGATCTGCTCGCTATCAACCGTGACCACGCCCGTGGATGGGAACGACGCCGCGTTGAGAAGCGGCAGGGTGGGGCTGGTCGTTGTTATCGCCTGATTCAGGTAAGAGTTCTGTAGGCTAAATACCGCCATTGGGTATGGCTGATACTGCGAGTCGAGCCACGCGGTACGGTTCATCGTGCCGGGGTACCAGACGTTATCCAGATAGTTGTAGATGACGTACGAGTCGTTGACCTGACTGTTCTTGGACGGGTAGTGCCACCAGATTTCGTTGAAGCCTTCGTTGAAGCCACAGACGATCTGGTTCTGCTGCGCGTAGTTAATGTTGCTGTAGACGTAACGTTTCAGCGTACTGGGCAGGGTCTGCACCGTACCCGAGTACACATAGAACCGATCCAGACCCATCCAGTATGTAATGTTGTTGACCGTCACCGCCGCGTTGGGGGCAATGATCGACACGTTGTCTTGGAGAATCGTGAACGAAAAGATCAGCGGCGGACCAACGTACTGCATGGAGTACAAGGTCGTGTTCGACCAGACCAGAATTTCCTGACGGTTGTTAATCGCTGTGATCAGGTACGATCCGTTCGACAACGGCGTCTCACCCGACTGGTTCTGCTGCTGCGGAACCCACTCGTAAGCGTTGGACTGGTCAGACCACCGCACCAACATGGGATTGAACGCGGTGTTGAAGTTCGTCGGGTCGTAAGAGTTCGCACCGATGGCGATGGTGAATTGAAGCGTACTTGAGCCAAGAATCTTGTTGGTCTGGTTGGGGACTGAGTAGCCCGCATAGCTGAAGTTCAGCACGTCGCCCACGCCGACCGTCACGTTGTTGCTCAGAGTGACAACAAAACCATTGCTGTACGAGGTAGTGACGTACGTCCCCGCCGGAATACTCGCCGTGCCGCTGACATTGGTGCCGACGGTAACCGTAGCCCCAGACGTGATGTAGAATGAGTTGTCTATCGTAATTGACGTTCCGGCGGTTGTGACGGCTGTCACAGTCGCTGTACCTTTGACCTGCGTACTTGCGAACGCGTTGAGCGTTACGCCGGGAGTCGGCGTGGCGTTCTGAAGGGCGCTACCGCCCGTGACCCACTGCCAGTAATAGATCGCGCCCCCGGTGGGGGAGAACACTAGGTCTTGGTTGTAGTTACATTGTGACCACAACTGCAACGGGATATTGACCGTCGCGCCAGACCCGGATCCCCACCCACCAAGTCCCCATCCCCCTGCGCCCCAACCTGTAGAAGCCACCACCGAGCTGCCGCTTGCGTTCAGTTTATAAGTCGCCGTGACGGTGCCGCCGCCCGTACCCGCTGTCGGCACGGTGGGGTATGCGTTGATCGTGAACGAGTTACCGTCCGTTGAGATGGAGATGATCTCGTAGGTTCCGGTGTATAGCCCCGTGCCCGAGTTATACGTACCGACTGCATACCCACCAACAGTGGTTGTACTTGTCAGAGTGACGAACGATCCGGCGCTGGCTCCGTGCGACGGCGCGCTGACCGTAACAAGAGTCGTAACACCGTCAGTAGTAAACGGATTCGACGCGAGTGAGACCGGACCGGATCGTATGGGGGTGATGTCATAGTAAGCACTGCCATACTGTATGTAGTACTTCTGGTTCGACCCCATCGCGGTCAGCGTGAAGCCGTCGTAAGTCACCCATGTCTGTAAGGTGCGGACAACGCCATTGAACGTGACGTTGGGGACAGCGTTCTTCCATCCACCAATTTTTTCTGGAAACCCCGAACGGAACCGGATCTTGTCAGCGTTGAAGTACGTGCCAGTCTCGGCATAGGTCGTGACTTCTTTGTTGACTCCGGGCGTGAACGGTAGTTTAACCAGTGGCATCGTTACACCTTAGAAAACAACTCAGCTTCAGCAGCGCGGCGTTTGGTCAGGCCCGGAAGCACCTTACCGCCACCCTTATTCCATTTGGCGAACTCCAACACTGCTTCATCAAACTTCTGCTGATTAATCAATTTCAGTAGAGTCGAAGTCTTGAAGTTGCCCGATCCGCAATTGAAAACAAAATCGCACAGAGCATCGAATTGATTTTGACTGATCTGAGGTTCAACCAAATTGTTGACGGTACTCTGTGCGGTCAGCAGGTCCAGCATCAATAATTGATCAGCACGAGCCTGATCAATTTTCAGCTTCTCGTAAACATCTGGCCCCGTATGACCATAGCCAATCGTCCACTTTTCAGCGGGGCATAAATATGCCTCCAGCCTACACCCCTCAAACTGCTTGGTGATTGCCGCGCAGTTCGGGCTGACGTTCATACGGTGCATCATTACGGAGCCACCACCGGAGCCGGAGTGGTCTGGGCCGAGACCTGATTCACAACCGTGCTGACGAGCGTGTTGATCGTCTTGGTCGAGATGTCCACACCAACGGTCTTGAACTCAGTCTGAGCCGAGGCTATGCCCGCAGCGATAGCGCCCGCCGTGCCACCCGTGGCGAGACCGCCAAGCGCAGCCAAACCGATCACCTTGACCGCGTTCTCAAGATCAGCGACCGCGATGCTTTGCAGTTCAGCAATCGCCGCACGGAAGTCGGCTTCGATAGCCGCGCCAACCGGATTGCCGTTGAACCACTTACCCAAAGCCGCAACGTCCTGCTCAAGCGTATTGAAGAAACTCATTGTTCAGTCCTCTGTTAAGTTGCACGAAAAACCAATATCGAACTCAGCCTTCTGGAGGCTTACTAACGTTATCTGACTGTCCTTCGGCGGTACTACCCCCGCTGTTGGATGACACGCCAACCCTTGCTGACGTAATTGTGTGCATGACTGCGTTAGCAGCAGTGACGATAGCAACAACCCCCGCAGCCAGATTCTGTGTGGTGTCACTGTCTAAACTCACGTTGAAACCAAAAACCTTGGCAAGGCCAAGGGCCGTACCAAGGAGCGCAAGGATTGCGTTGGTTGCAATCGTCCTATTTTTCCAAGTCGCAGGATCAGCAACTTCTTTGCCCTCTTTGAAGAGTTCGAAGAACTTGGGGGCATTCTGAATGTACTTAAAAAGTCCCATGCGAACTCCTTAGTAGAAGTAAAACACCACAGCGCCGTTAGATCCGGACGGCGCAGTACCTGTACCCGTGCCACCCGCGCCGCCGCCACCATATGGGCCACCGTGAACACCCGTGATCGGTATACCACCCGCTCCTGTTGTTGTTCCAGATTGCCCAGAACCACCTGCCGTTGATGTCCAATTGGTTGCGGTTGTTGTTGCGCCACCTGCGCCGCCGGTTCCTACCGATCCCTTGTTACCAAAATTTCCGGGGTTAACAGTAATCGCATTGATGCTTGCGTAAGTTCCCGATGTATTGATGAGCGACGACGTTCCGATTGAGCCGTTATTACCGCCGCTAAGATTTGACGCGCCACCCAAACCACCCGCACCAACCGAACCGACAATTGTCTGCCCCGACGCCGTGCTGACGTTGTAAGCGGTTGCAGTAATGGCATACGCACCCGCACCGCCACCGCCGCCGGGATTCGTACCAGTCGTATCGTAACCGCCACCGCCACCGCCACCGGCCCAGACTTCAATGACCATATTGGTCGCGCCAGTGGGGATCGCTTGAGTGAACGAGCCTGTCGTTGTAATAGGAACAGTTTGCGGCGTAAAACCGCCACCACCGCTAGAAGCGATCACATTGAGAATAGCGCCCATTACGAAACCCCCGGTCCCATGCAAATGAATGTCGGATTAGAGCCGCCAACGACGCAGACCAACGTGCAGAAGCCGTGTGCAGCCACCGTCCGGTTACCCGTAGTGGTCGTATTCACAAGCTGCAGCGTTACGCCCGTACCCGCCGTAATAGTCTGTGACGAAGACGAACTGTTGTAGAAGCTGATCACGCTGTCCGTCGTCCACGTCCCCGTACTACCGCTAGACCCCGTTAGGTACGGAGCCGCAACGATCAGTAGACCACCCGCCGTGTTCAGCACGTACTTACTGCGATCCGATAGCGCCGCTTGATACTGCGTACCCGCGCCCGTGGTTTGGGGCATACCCCGGAAGCCCACAGCGACTTGGTTACCCGCGCCGTCGTTGATCGTCGGAGTCGTTGTGCTGCTGAACGTCACTGCGCCCGTAAAGGACGCCGTGCTGTTGAACGTGACCGCTGCGCTCCAGATGTGAGCGCCAGTCCATGTTGGCGTGATCGCCTGACTCAAGGCCGGAGCCGAGTCTGAAGTCATGAACGTGATCGCGGAACCCGTGACCGTCGTAAGGCCAATCGTCGCGCTAGGGGCCGCAGAAGATACAGTGGCAACGGAGTTCGCTGAGATCGCGTTAACAACGTTGGTACCGTTACAGTACAGCGCGTAGGTCGCGCCCGTCGGAACGCTGATACC
>Ga0214193_1000090_pt1 | contig 25324 bp, 35 predicted proteins | sample TroBogEpilimnion_10_FD_153031 | JGI IMG/M metagenome (GOLD analysis project Ga0214193, IMG submission 153031) | Freshwater microbial communities from Trout Bog Lake, WI - 05AUG2008 epilimnion | ecosystem: Environmental > Aquatic > Freshwater > Lake > Epilimnion/Euphotic zone | place: Trout Bog...
TACAGATGCAAAAGTTACAGGAGTTTTTTCACATCCCAACGGGGGTGACCTTGCGGTTACATGGACTATCGAGCAAGCCACCAAAATTGGTCTTGTTAAACCTGGAAGCGGATGGCAAAAATTCCCTAGAGCGATGCTTAGAAGCCGTTGTATATCAGAAGGTATTAGATCAGTTTTCCCAGGATCTGTTACTGGCTTCTACTCACCCGATGAAGTCGAAAACTTTGAAACCACGACCATCAAGCCTAAAGTATTAAAGGAGATGGGATCAGTTATTCCCAATGTAGTCGAATTATCAGCGTTACCAGAGGATATTCCTGATATAGCATTGCCGATGTATGTTCCAGGTCAAGATGAACCCTATGCACGCTATATCTGTTTAGATGATTGGATTGATGGGTTTGCAGAGATGCACGCCAAAATCCATGAATCTACTAAGTTTACGCCAGAGGAAAAGTTCGAGAAGATCAAAAAATTCAGGGAAGTAAATGAAGCCTATACAAAAACATTTGATGGCAATACAACTGCGAAATTCTTATCCAAGCTCTCAATCCACAGAAAGGAAATCAGTAATGGCTAATGGACATATCGCCCAGATGGGCAAAGGGGTGTTATTTCAAAATGAGAAAAAACACGACAGATCACCTGATTGGAAAGGCACGCTATTGCTTTCTGAGGACTACAAAGCAGGGCAAACTCTCAAGATAGCAGGGTGGACTAAGCAAACGCCTAAAGGCAGCTTAATCAGTCTTTCTGAGGACAACTGGAAGCCAGATAATGGCGGTACTTATCCAAAGGAGGTCAATCGTGTTCAAGATGGCGATGTTCCTTTTTAGTCTAATGCTCATGGCTAACTCAGCTTTCGCTTACATGAAGTGTAGTAAAGATGACAACGGAGAAATTTGTTGTTGGGAAACTACAGTAGATGGACCTTTTGGACCACCTGGCTGCTAATGGTTGTTTTAAATTTACCTTACCCGCCTAGTATCAATAACTACTGGATTGCTTCAGGAAACAGGCGTTTTATTTCTAAGCGAGGTAGGGAATTTAAAAATGCAGTCGCAGAGTATTGCGCTGAGTTCAGAGTACCTAAATTTGGGGATAAACAGATTTGGGTAGATATTTTTCTGTATCCACGCTCTAAAAAGCTCATGGATGTAGATAACTGCATTAAGCCAATACTGGATGCTTTACAGGATGCTGGTGTATTTGACGATGATGTTCAGGTACATTGGGTGCGAATTGAACGGGGAATGGTGAAAAAAGGCGGTGGATGTTTAGTCATGCTTGACTATTTAGAAGATCAATCACCAGTCCAAGGGGAATCTGGCGTGAATTAGCCAGGTAGTTAGGGGTTGCGCCAGCCAACTTCTTGGATAGCTGGCACTTTAAGGGGATAACGATGGAAAATGAACCAGTAGCGTGGATAGATAAAGTCACAGGCAAACCAAAAATGATAGGTTATATTTTTGCAGATTACGATATTCCACTTTATCTTCATCCAGCAAAGAAATTAACAGAATATATGAAGTATCGGTTAGCAGTTAAACAATTTGGTGAAAATTTTTGCGCAACTCATAGAAAAGAATTGCTTGCTTATGCAGATGCAATACTAAGAAAGGCACAAGAGAAATGAAAATAAAAAATATTATTGAATATTTGGACAATGCAGAAAACATTGCAGATTTTATAAATCCTTTTGTTGAATCAGGAAAATCTTTGGTATCGCATACAGTTGATGAACTTGAAAGAATAGAAGGCTTAGAAAAGTTAATTGTTAATTTTTCAGTAAGAATTTCTGAACTTGAAACTGCTTTAGACATTCAAAGAAATAAAACAGAATCAGCATTTGCTGCTGGCGTTCGTCATGCTCATAAAAGAAAGGCACAAGAGAAATGAATAATGAACCAGTAGGGTATGTATATAGCGTTGCTGGCGAACCTATTAAATCAGCAAAAATAAATCCTGAAATACCTAATGGAACGCCACTCTACACCCATCCAGCAAACCTAACAGATGAGGAAATAGCGGACATAATTTCTAGCGGTGAATATTGGGAATTAGATGAACATTTGAATATTGTTGCGGTTCACTTTGATAAATTTGCTAGAGCAATACTAAGAAAGGCACAAGGGAAATGAACTTTATAAACTGGGTATTTGATGGCAGTTTTAAATGGTGGTTACTTGGTGCAGTTATTGTTTATATCATTGCTAGATTTAGTTAAGGAAGAGAAATGAGTCAAACTGAAATGCGTGAAGATTTATGTACTCAAAAGCGTGTTAGTAGGTCAAAAGTAACTTACGATATTAACTATGACCAAGAAGTTATCTATGTTCAAGAAGGTTGGAGTGATGGTCAAAATACAGTTTGGGACAATGAAATTGGTATTGTTTTGGTAGATGCTTTATCTAAACATAAAAAGGCACAAGAATGAGCATATTTATAACCACGATGGCATTAAGCGGCATGGTTGCTTGGTCAGTAATGATAGTAATCATTGTTATGATTCACATGGAGAGTAAATAATGAATGAGCATATATGGACAGCAAGCGGCACAGACATTACTACACGCTGGAAATTACATGGCTGGATTCCACCATCAGAATTGCCAGAATACTTAGCTAAATGGAAATATTACCAAGAGCTTCCATTACGCAAATTAGATGACCAAGCTAAAAAAGAATACGAATTGGTAATGAAAAAGGCTAAAGTAGCTAGAGTGCGTTAAGCGTTTTTAGCCATGTCTAAAGCAGTTGTTTCTTCATGGTCGACTCTTAAAAGCCAGCCTTTGCCAAATATAGGGAAAGTTTTTAATGAACGGTAGTATTCCCTGCGTACTTCTGAGAATTTATTGATAAGAGTTGCTGTATTACTGGCACAAATAAGGCTTATTGTTGTTGGGCCGATAACTCCGTCAGGTACGCATCCAATAGACTGCTGAAGCAATTTAACACTTCTGCCTGGCCCTGCGTTAACTGCCATTGAAAACACAAGATAGTCGAGTCCCCGAGGTAATACTTCTCCATAGCAAGGTTTCCAGTAGCGTTGTTCGTATAAGGGTGCTACATCGTCTTTGGTGAGGTTTTTAAGCGTGTTTACAGGATGCCCTACCCATTCTTCCCAAACTGCTTTAGTGACCCCTAAATTTGTTTCTCCACCTGCATCACCAGCAAGACCATGCACGCCTGTCCAGCCGCCTTCAGACTTTAAGACTAGGTCTAGACATTCTCTAAAATTATTCATTTAATGCCTAATTGACCATTAATCCACTCTTGCAAACTGACTAATTGCTGGGTCGTTTCAGCGCATTGTCCAATAAGCTCTGCGTAGGCGGTGTTTGCATTAGCGAGGCTGGAGGTTGTGGAAAGGTTGGACACGCTGCCGGAATTGGGCTGGCGCACCCCGTTAGCATAATACTGGCGCAACAAAGCAAGTTTCGCATCATATTCATCTTGAATTCCTTTAGTGACTAATTCGTGTTGTTTTTGAATTGACTCTACTTTGGCTTCTTGTTCTTTGGCGGCAATTTCAACTCCTTGTTTGTAATCCATGAAGTCACGATTGCGTACAGACCATCCAGCAGAAAAAAAACCAAGTAAAACAATAATAACCAATCCAATTTTGATGTAATTTGCATAAGGTATCATTGTGGTTCTGACCCAGACATTTGTTTAGCAGCTACTGAAGCTGCACCTGAACCTGAAACAATACCCAAAGCACCAGCTAACTCTGTGAGGCTTATTTCATGTCCTGCGTATATTAAATAAATTGCTGCACTTGCAACTACAACAAAACCTAAAGCCCAAGCCCAGCGTGCTATATCATGGGTTTGGTTATCTTTACCTGTAAGAATATGGGTAAATATTTCATTCATTTTGCGGTGAAATAGTGCGAAAGAAACCCTACAAAAGTGCTAACTCCTGCTGTAAGACTCATAATTGCCCACAATGACCCTTTAGACCTATTAGCAAGCTCAAGCAATTCTTCCATGCCTTTTTCTAGCTTGTCAATTTTTCTCTCCATAGCGTCTACCTGGGCTACAAGTTGTCCGTATTTAAAAAGGTCAATGTCCACTTTGCTACTCACTTTTTGGTTGTTGGTTTTTTGCGAGTAGTCGCTTTAGGTATTTTAACAGTCTTTTTAACTGTTTTTTTAGGTACAGGAAAAGGCCATTCTTGAAAATCAACAGAATCCTTTGGCACAAAGCCAAACTTGTCCATAATCCAAACGATTGAAAAATTCATTAGAAAGCCCCTCCATTAATAGTATAAGTACCAGCCGACAAGTAATTCAAAGTAACTGCGTCTTGCGCTAATGTAGGGTCTGCCATATTGTTAATTTGGTATGTACCCATATTAAAATTGCCAGCCATAGTAGTTTGACCATCGCTTGCAATAGATTGAGTTAATGAATTGGCAATGTCGATTAATGTGCTATTTGCCCATGCTGAACTAATGGTTGTACCTGTGACGACTGGGTTGCCAGCAGGTAAACTATAAATACCACTTCCATTTCTACTCATTTTGATTTCCTATTCTAGCCTTTTGTAAGCCTTCAGTCATTAATAATTGGATAGCTCTAGATTCTTTTGGTGTTAAATTAGCATTTTTAGCTTCTTTACCAGCTAGTTTCATTAATGCAGCAGATTGCTGTGGATTCATTAATGCCAAAGCTAATTTATTAGCTAATTCTTTATTTTTACCACCATAAGCAACATCTGAACCTCTAGCCAAAAAGTTACCTACTGTAGCTGATAATCTATTTCTACGCAGTAAATTAGGCAAATTTACTTGATTAAGCATATTGCTATAAGCTAATTTTTGTACAGTATCTGAACCGCCACTTTTACCTGCTTCTGCGGCAAATTTAGCTCTAGCCAAATCTTCTTTGACTGCTTTTAATTCTTGTAATTGTTTAGAATTTACTGCGCCAGATTCTTCTAATTTTAATATATTGTCAGCTAATTTTGTAGGTAAAATTTGACCTGTAAGTTTTTGAGTAGATGATTGAGCAGCGTTTTGTATGGCTTCCATTTGGCTAATGGGTTTAGACATATTGGCAAATAATGTTCTAGCTTGTTTATATTCAGGGCTAATAGCATCATTTTCAATAAATGAAAGCAAACGAGTTTTAGCTGCTTGCAAACCTTTTAATTCTGCGCTTGTAGAACCTTTACCAGTTCTATTTAATTCCCTTTTAACGGCTTCAATTTGGTCATCTAAAGCCATTTTAGTTTGATGTAAACCAGCCACACTTCCAGAAGGATTTTTGATATCAATACCTTCATTTAACGCATTAATTTTGGCCTGTTCTGCGGCTTTTTTAATTGCTGGAACATCACGCAAAGCTTTAGCTTCATCGGCTAATTCAGTTGGCAATGTTTTATAGTCAATTTGTTTATTTAATGCTTTTCCATAAGCGTTTTTAGAAACATTTGACCTAGCCATTTCAAGAATGTCTTTTTCTTTTTGAGTACCACCAGCAGATTCTAAAGCGGCTTGTCTTGCAGCATTTTGCTCTGCTTGGCGATATGCCAAAGCATTTGTAGCTTCAGGAGATACGGCTGTGGCTGTACGCTGTGCCGCAGCAATGCTAGGAACGCCAGCCACTTCAGCAGTCGTTGGATTGGAGCCTGGCACTAATACTTTTGGATTGCGTAAATTTGCTATAGCTTTTTCTGCATCATTACCAGACATATTTCGCAAAGCACGACCTAAAATAATGTTTTGACCAGATTCAGAAAATGGTTCTATAACAGCTTTTCCAGCTTCTTTAGCAACATTAAACACTTTTCCCAAAACTGGTAAAGGTGCTGCAATTAAAGAATTTAAAGTAGCATTTTTAGCTAATTCTTTATATAGCTCACCATTTGTTTTTCCTGTTTCTTCAGGGGTCATTACAGTAGCAGCACCCCCAGTTAAACCAGATTGAATATAAGGGGCAGCTTTAGGTGCTAATTCTGCTATTTTTTCAAAAGAAGGAATTGCACCAATAGCTTTAGAAATGCCCATTGCGGGAGCAACAGCCCCAGCTACACGACCAGCGCCATAGGGAATAGGGTTAGCTTCACTATATACATCAGCTTGTTTTCCTAATCTTTGCGCTAATTGACTTGTGCCTAAATTTCCAAACGCAGCTAATTGTGCAGCGCCTACAGGCAAATCTACAATAGATTTTGTAGCCCCAGCTAAAGCTGACTCTAATGGGCGTGGTTCAGATTGAACATTTGTGCGGTTCAGGCCTTGTGGTCGGCCTACAGCAGCGCCACCGCCAGTTTCACCAAATTGAGTATTTAATAGCTGACCTTCAGGCGAAGATACTTCTACACTTGCTTTAGGCTCTTTCCCTAAATTTAGCGCATCTTTATAGGCTGTTGCAACAGTATTAAATTCTGCTGTGCCTTTTTTGTCAGCATTTTTAACAATCCATGCAGCATATTTTTCTGCTGGATGTTCGTCAATTACGATTTCTTCAGCCATTATTTATTTCCCATTGAAGGAATACCAAGAATTTCATTGGCGCTTTGCATTGCTGGCGTTAAATTTTGATTAGAAACAACAGGGGCTTTCCAAGGTTGTCCAAGGATTGTATCCGTTCCATTTAATTGATTTTGTTGACCAATTTGAGAATATTTATTGCGTGTTTCATTATACTGATTGCCAGAAATAGCATAAAACTCTTTTGCTAATTGTCTGTATTCTTTTCTTTGTTGTGGATTTAATGACGCTCCTGTTGCAACTTTATTGGCATAATTTTGCAATTTAGGTAATAAACCTGTTGCATTAGCTACAGTAGCCACTTCTGATTCTCTAACCACAGAGTTAGGGTCTAACAATTTATTAATTTTAATAGATGCAGCTAAATCTCCAGCAGCATTATTTTTATCAAGCGCAGCATTTACTTGTTGATACGCTTGATTAATTTCTTGATGTGCTTTATAAATAGGCTCAGATTTAAACATCTCACCAAGTTTTGCTGTATTTTCAAAACCATGCTGACCTGTATTTACATTTATATTGTTAGCGCCAGCTTGTTTTAATTGCACAACCTTTTGATTTACAGCAGCTAATTCTTGTGGATTCCATTCATTAACTGGTTTTGTAATCCCTAACAATTGGGCAGCTTCTTTTACACCTGCTGGCATTGCTGCGCCACCAGTAGCAATAGGTTCATATTTACCAGTTTGCATATTAAGCTGGTTAAATGTTTCGCCTTCTGCAAGTTTTTGTGGAGAAACTAAACTATATGCTGTTTTTTGCAATTCAGCAGGTGCATATTGGCTAGTGCCAGCAGTAAATCTTTCTTGAGGAGTTGCAGCATTTAAGTAATTTTGTACGGCAGATTGTTGTTTTTCACGCAATGCTTGCGCCAAAGCCTGTTGTTTATTTTCAGCGTTATGGCTTAAATAAGCACCAGCAGCAGCATTAAACAAAGGCTGTAATTGTTGCGCCCAAGAAGGTGCTACATAGCGACCAGAAATCACTTGTCCAGTAGGTTGTTGCGTACTATTTTGAGTAAGCAAGTCTGCCATTTGCTGTTGGCGTGACAATGCCATAGCTTGTGGGTCAGTAGCTAATAATGCTTGGTCAGTTAAAGAAGCTGGTTGTGCCATATTATTTCCTATTGAAGCAGACTAGCCAATTTTAATGCAGTTGGCGTTGTTGTTAATCGTGAACCTTCTACTGGTACAGTTTGTGCGCTTGGTAAAAACGCTGATTGATAATGCACAGTTGGTAATGTTTGGGTGGCATTTTTTTGGGTTGCAGCGCCTAAATTTTTTAATGCTGTTGCTAATTGTGTTGGGTTTGGCAATATAGAAGAAGTAGCTGTAGAACCATTTAAACCGACTGAAGACGCTTCAATAGGGTTTCCTAACCAATCTGTAGCAGGCAGTCCATTAGCGCCTAATTGGTAAGCTACGCCAATATCACCACCGCCAGCTAAACCTGTACCCAATACAGTATTTGGCGCTAAAGCAGCGGATAAACCTGTACCTGCGCCAGCATTTGCACCAGCAGCAGGTAAGGCGGCATTTAATCCACTTGTACCGCTTAAACCAGCACCAGTTGCTGCGCCAGTAGCAGTTGTGCCAGCAGCAGCTAAATTAGCACCACTACCAGCAGCTATAGAAGGGTCTACTGTAATAGCAGAACTGCTAGGAATTGCAATACCAGAAGTTGAACCACCTGTTGTTGCTCCTATACTTGTTCCACCAGTAGAGCCGCTAATATCTGTTGTAAGCGCTTGTGAAGGAGAAACATAAGAAGATGGCGCTGTAATACTACCGCTTCCTAATGCGTCAATGGTATCTTGAGAAACGCCTGCGTTAGCCAAAGCGTCAGGAGTTAAAGCGCCTGAGTCAGCTAGACCTAATAATGTAGGGTCAGCAATACCAGCAGCTAAAAGTGCTGCGCCACCGACTGTAGCCCAACCGCCAGGAATAGCATTATTAACAGTTTGGTCAATAGAAACACCAGCATTACTAATGGGTGTAATTACATCATTTTGGACAATATTACCTACATCAGAAACAGCATTGCTAACTGCATTTCCAATGTCAGAAATAACTCCGCCACCGCCTCCAAATGGGGTGCGTTTTAATTCCCAAGTCCAGCCTGAATGTTTACTTCTAAACATTTTATAGGCCTAAAGATGACAATATAGAAGGAGCTGCTGCGGTAATTGCGCTAGAACCTAGTCCAAACAAACCACTTGTAAGGTTAGTAGATTGTCCTAAAGCTGCGTTATTAGCGGCAATTTGGGCGTTTTGTTGTGCTTGAGTAGCGGCATTATAGTCTGGGCCTGTTGTAGCAGCTTGTGTATAAGGCGTTACATAACCAGGATTAGAAGCAGTATTAAATGCAGCTAATTGTTGCAATGGGTTATTATAAGTCTGTAATTGTTGGTTATAGGTTTGTTGGTTAGCAGTTAAACCAGCATTAAGACCTTGTGTTGTAGTCTGTGCCAACAAGTTATTTTGGTTGTTGGCAAGCTGATTTTGGGCATAAGTATATGCCTCCGAACCAGGTTGAATCCCTTGGTTTGCAAGTTGGTCATTAACCATTTGTTGCTGGTGTTGCAGTTGAGGTTGCAAAATTTGCATTTCAGCCGCTTGGTAAGTCTGTCCAGGGTTAATTCCTGTGCTTGGCAAATTAGTAGGGTTAAATGCTTGTGCGCTAGTGTTTTGCACATTGCTAGAAATATTGCCAAATGTATTTTGTAATGGCTGACTAAATGTTTGGTTAGCGGAATATATTGGGTTTCCGTTAGCGTCTGTGCCAGTTTGTACATAGTTTAAATTGCCATAAGGAGTAGACTGATTTACTCGGTTTGTGGCAGTAGCGGCTTGTGCGCCAGCTAAATTTCCAAGCGCTGTTTGCTGTGCGGCTTGCACATAAGGGCTAGTTGTGTTTGCATAAGGGTTTGTTGTCCCTGTAGCGTTTTGCCCTGCATTAGAAAATACACCTGTACCTGCACCCATTACTATCTCCTTATGCCCATTTACAATATTCTGGGCGCATTTCCAAAATTACCAAATCCCCTTCATCGTGTGCGTCTAGGATAATGGCAACATCTCGAAAACCAAGGTGTCGGTCTAGTCTTAGGGCTTTTTCATTGTTGCCTGCGACTGTGCCAATTATAACCTTTAATTTCAATATGTTAAAAGGGTAATGAAAGACTGCTTTTAAGAAACTTTTAGTAGCCCAATGATTATCCTCGCCATGCACATGAATACAGCAAGATTTACCAAAAAAATTACAATACATCACTACAGCACGAATTTTTCCATCAATCACATTACCTAAATAATGGGCATTTGACGCTTGTGGAAGATTATCCCCTGCCCATTTTTTAAGCAATTCCTGATTAGTTTCAAGCACTTACAGGACTCCGCCCTTCTGGAATACATAGTCGGTAGAAACCCAATGGAAATCAATTCCTTGCGACAACACATTCATATTAACTGAGGCAGAAAAACCAATACCTTGTACACCTTGCCAGTTTTTAGTGGTTAAATAACCACCACCCCATTTGTTTAAGTCCCATTTACCGTTATCCCAAGTACCTACTTGAGTCAATCCTGGGTTAAAACTTAACTGACCTACAGGAGGTACTGTTTGAAAGTCGGTGCTAATGTTACATAAAACTGTTGGCACACCATTGTCAGATTGAATAATAGGGCGAATTAATGTAAATCGTTTATTTTGTCCTGGACTGTCAAAATAAGAATAAGCCTGTTGTGCATTACCAAATATGTTATTGCCATTGTCGGCATTGCTGTCCCAAAACTTGCCTACAAAACCACTTCCACCAAAGTAAAGCTGGTCATTAAATAAAGTAAAACAAGTAGTAGAAATATCTGTAAATTGCGCCCATGCGTCTGTAATGGTATTCATTACATATTGCTGAGTGCCTGTGCTTGAAGGAATGTTAATAAGCAGCATGGTTTGGTCAGCAAAATAGCTAATTTGCCAGCCAAAATTGTCTGCATATTGGGCAATTTCTTGGTTAATTGCGTAGTAAATTTTGTCCGTTAAGTAAACCCTTGGGTTTAAACGGTCAGACTGTAATGCGGCTGAAAGAGGCACTAAACCTTCTTTCATTAATAGCAAAAGGTCGCTGCCAAATTTAAAAAAACATTTTCTACAAAATACTTCGCCAAATTGCCAAACACCTACTAATGACCATGTGGTTGCGTCAGAAGGGTCTCCGCCTTGGTAGACAATAACTTCACCATTTTTAGTAACAAATACTGCGTGGTCGTTTACGCCTTGTCCACCGTCAATAGTCCAAGTACCCATAGCTTGTAAAAAGCTACCATTTCTTGCAATACCGCCAAAGTCTAATACTTGTGCTGCGCCACCCAAAGAATTAACAGGCAAATACCAGCATTTAAGGGTGTTTTCTTGCGTGAAATATAGGCGGTTTTGAAACAAATTGACATTAATAAAAGTGCTAGAGTCTACGCCTGTAATTCCTAATGGAATATAAGTGCCTACAACACTAGCATTTCCGCTTGGCGTAGTCGCCATTGTGTAAGTAAAAGTTGTAGTACTAGTAACGGTAATAATGTAAACACCATTGTAATCACTAGGAGTAGCGCCTGTAATAGTGACTTGGTTTCCAGTAATTAAACCATGTGCAGAAGAGGTTGTTAATGTAGCAACATTGCCTGTATGGGTAATACTAGAAATAGTTTGACCAGTAGAAGTCGTGGCAATTTTAAGCCATGAAGTACCGTTATAAATCATTACAGGGTCAGAACCATTACAAGCTACTAGGTAATAACCACCAATGTTGGAAAAGTCCACCCATTGCATTTTGTCGCTAGTAATACCTGTATAAGAGGTAGTAGCTGTACCAGAATTTGTACAGTTGTATATTTTTGTCCCTGCGGCAGCTAATAATTGCTGACCACTTGGCGCAGCATAAGTCATTACGGTGTTTACTTGACCTGTAATACCTGTGGAATATTTAGTCCAACCATTTCTAAGCCTAACATCGGTAGGAGTAGGCCAAAAATTAGTTAGGTTTACTGCGTCAGTAGGCGGCATTGCCGCCAAAGAGTCCCTAGCGTTCCAACCACCAACAGGCGCAGTTAAAGAAGCGGTTGTAGCAGTATTTTGCTGTGGCTGCATAATTAAGTGCCGTACCCCGTGTCGGGCACGTTAGCCCAACCAATAAGCACTTTGCTTGGGTTAGGATTAAATGACAAGTTAGGCGCACCTTTGTCATTGGCTTTAGCAATAGACAAATAACGCTGATAATCTTGCGTTAATGAAGTGGTGTCAAAACCTTTAATTTGGAAATATTTAAGTTTTGTATAAATAACCATAATACGACTGTCAAAGAAAGTCGTGTCTGAGTCATTGGTAAATTGTTGTAATAGTGTGCCAGTTGCAGACTCTGCCCAAGCATTACTACGGTATTCAAAACCTAAATACTCTTGAGTATTCATTGGAGGCCATACTTGGAAAGTACCGCCAAGAATACGCCAACGGACTCGTGGGCCAGTTGAAATATAACCAGACTTTAACCATTGCCATTGTTGTGCATCTTCAGGGCCAAGCATTTCCCAATGCTTTGTTTTATCCCAATGGGTGCGGTCTGTAATGGTCTCAAAGTCAAAAGGAAGGGGGTAAATAGTCTGTGCAAATAAAACGCTATTTGTGCCTGTTAAAGATGCTTCCTGACTCATTGTTACGGTTGTAGCGTCATTTACAACAGAAACATAAGTGTCTTGGTTTACATTGTAGCCAGTAATGGAGTAATTAGTATTTAGTCCAGTAGTTGTGCTGACATTGGTTAATACATAGCTACCTTGTGTAGAAGTAGCTGTTGCATTAAGGAATTGGGTGTAGAAACGATACTCCTTCTCCAAAGTCTGCCAGTCATATTCTTTCAATAACTCGTAGCCAGCGCCATTCATCAATGCCAAAATTTGTTGGACATTGGTGTCAGGATTACCAGCTACATAGGTAGGTACTGGAAGGTTTAACTCTGCACTTACTTGTTGCACGAGTTGGAGCATCGTTTGGGACATATTAGGCCTCTACTGCTTTTGTTTTGCGTGTTTTGGGGGTTTTTTCCGCAACAGCAGCAAGTAGCGCTGACATTTGTTCTTGCATTTTTGCCAGCTTCGCCTCTGTTTCAGCCTTAATTTTAGCATTTTCCTCTTTGAGTTGTGCTAATTCAGCATTGCGCTTGTCAATTTCGGCAGTATCTTGCGCCAAATTTAAGAAAGTGCGTGCTTTTTCTCTAAAGGAATGAGGACTCATGCCTGCAATCATGCCAATACGCTGTAATTGCTGGTCTGAACAGTTTGCGACATCTTCAACAGTACGGAATTTAATGCCTTTTAATTCCTCTGCTTGGGACATACTTACCAAAGGCCAATGTTCAATAGGAGTGCCAGTTAAAGTCTGTTCACCACCCATTTTATTTTGGTATGCCGCCCATTGGACTGGAAAACGCAGTTTATGGCGGTCTTGGGCGATAGTGTCAATAATGTTTAATTGGTCGCCAGGGGTGTAAATTGTTACCCAGTCAGCATCTCTAAAAATAGGTCTGCCTTGTGCAAGGGTTTCATCTTTAATTTCAATAGGTTTACGGTAAAACTTTACCGTTAATAGTGCGTCAGCACCTCGTACATCTGATTCAATAGCCATTTAATTCTCCTAAGGGATTAGGTTGTTAAAAGATAAAAAGGGACTCCCCTTTTGAGGGAATCCCTAGTGTACTACAGGGGTAAAACTTATACGCTTGCAGCAGAGAACCAAGCACAATCACCAGAAGCCAAAGCAACGCCTGGGGATGTGTAAGCACCACCAGTAGCAGCTACTTGGAAAGTAGAAGCATTGATAGCGCAAACGGTTGTAGAGGCAGAGATAGCAGCACCAGCTTGTGCGAATACATAACGCAAGCCTGTGTTACCAAAAGTCTCAGCACCGAGTGGGCCAAATGCTGGGATTGTTTCAACAGTAGAACCGTTGGTCAAAACGAAATCGACATTGGTAACACCGTTAAGGTTTACGCCTGCGATTGGGAGAGTACTATAAGCCATGATTTTTTCCTTTGTAAATTAAATAGACCTTTATAAATAGGGGTTTCCCCCTATCTATTAGTTGGTCAAAATGCCTTGTAGGAAGCGGTTAGAAGTTGTCAAGTTACCAGCCCAACCGTATAACTTCACGATTGCGTCTTGGTTAATTGCTTGACGCTCGCCACCGATAGGTACAAAGTTACGCTCTTTGTGTGGGCGTAGGAAAATGTAGTTGGTGTTCAAGAAGTACATTGTGTTAGAAGGCTGCTCATTACCATAACCGCCACCCAATACAACATCAGCAGATGTACCACCACCGTAGAATTTCATAGAAGCGAAACCAGCAGAGCCAGACTCTTCAGAAGTAATACGCTGAATAGCTTGGAGTGACTGTACATACAAGCTGTAGAAATTAGTGTCAGCAACAATCAAGTCAGCCTTGTCTGTGCCACGAACTAATTGGAGAGCTGTAGAAGTCATCTTAGATTGGATGTTAGAAGCTGTGATGGTTGTACCAGTAGTAGCTGTATTTTGCCAGAAAGCCCAGTTAGCAGCGTTAATACCACCGTAAGTACCAGATGTAGGAGTTGCAGAAACTGCAGCAGCCAAACCATCCAAGTTCTTACCGCCATTACCTGTACCGTCCAAGAACAAGTCACCAGAAATACGGTTCAACAAGCGTGCTTCAGAAACTTGCATACGACCATCTAACAAGTCGATGATTGCTTCTTTGCTTGAGTTTTGCAACATTTCTAAGCCAGACATTGTAACTGCGTCAGCGTACTGAGCAATTTTGTATTGGGCAGCAGAAATTGGGCTGTCTGGAGAAATATTCAATACTTCGTAACCAGAGTAGCTGTTTGCATTGTTTGTATTTGGGTCGTTGTACATGATTTCTTCCAAAATCACATTACCACCTGAGAATGGGCGTACATTGCCCTTCTTGTCCAAATGCATCAAAATTGCATTGTTTTGTGTTAAGTTGTCTGCCAATTCACCGCTACGACTTTGGATGGTAGTAGCGATAATATCGGTAATTGCGCTATTTGCGAATGCCATGATATATCCTTTAAAAGTATGTTAATTAAACCCTGCCGCCCATTTCGCCCATTTGGGCTGCAATAAGCGAGCGTCTATCCTTCGAATCTACCTTGTTTGCCACACCGCTAGGAGTAACGGATTTTGGGCTTACTGCGGCAGCTTTGGCTTTAGCTACTTGTTGTGCCTTTGATGTTTCTTTTTTAACTTGAGCAAGGAGTCGTTCTTGTTCCAGTTTAAAGACTTCATCATTCATACGCACAGCTTTTGCATAAGCCGTTTCAAGGTCTTGGGCCAATCCACGCTCAAGTAATTGAGCCATATCTTCCCTTACCGCCTCAAAGTGCGGAAACTTCTCCGCATTACTTCTAACTCTTTCAATCTCGCCCGTAAGACGAGTTTGTTCTTCTTGTTCTTTCCAGCCTCGCACCTGTTGTACTTCATTTTGCAAAGCCATTAGTTGCTGGTTCAACGCATAAGACTGTGGGTCTTGATACTGTTGTACTGGCGCAACACTTTCTTGCCCTAATTGTATTCCATAATCTTTTGCAAGTCTATGAAATAACTCAACCTTTTGATTGTAAGGTGCGCTAGTTAAAATCATGTGCGCCCTACCTAAGTTATTAATCCATGCGGCAGGATGAATATTTTGTTTTTGCAAATCAGGCATAAAAGGAGCAATAGCTTCTACCAAAGTCTTGGCATTGTCAGCCTCTTGTTTATAGGTAGAAACGCCTTTTTTGTATTCAGACTCACGCTGGTTAGAATATTCTGCTAATTTGAGTGCTTCTTCAGGGCTTAATTGCTGACCTGTTGTCAGTTTGTCCCAAATTGGCAAATACTCTTTTTTCCATGTTGTTGGGCGTGGAATGGCAGGTTTTACTTCTTCCTGCGGTTCTTCATCCGACTCCTCAGATTGAGCAGCTTTAACATTTTCGGTAGGTTTTTCGCTATCTTCTGCGACAGTTTCCTCTTCATTGGACTCCTCGGCATTATCTTGTGCCACAGCCTGCGATTCTTCCATAGGTTCTTGTACAATTTCGTTCTCCTCTGGTTGTTCAAGGGCTGCATCCATTGCTGCTTCTAGCATACTTCTACGGTCATCACTCATGGTTTCTCCAAGTTGTCGGATTATCGGTAACTGAGCTTTTCATAAGCCATTTCAGCAATTTGACGCTTACGCTTCTCATTACTTTGACGGCTTAACTCAATCTTTTTGTGCTGCGTTGGTACATCATTGCCTAATTCAATCATTCTGTGCTGCTTTAGGTGGCTTCTGTGCTTACTACGGCTTTCAATCCAACTACCATCTATTTGGCTTACATAGCCGCTAATATCAGATTGCACCATTGGCGCTTCTCTGAAAGTCATTTCTTGCTTTTCTTTCCACGCCTGTTCAGCTTCTGGACTACCTAGGGTAAACCCCCAAAACTCAAGGTAATAATCTTTATCAGACTGTTTGGCTTCTACATGGTTGCCTTCTGAATATCCACACTTAGGGCAAATCATTACATTCTCCTTAATAATTCTGGGATTTTGTCCCACTCATTTGGTTTGATTGCTACTACAGAGTCGTACCAGCGCCCATGTTTCCAGCGCCAGCAAACATAAGGGTCTTCAGGAAGCAACATAATGCACTTCACACCTAAAGCGCCAGCTAAGTGGGCTGTGCCTGTGTCTGGGCAAATAACACCACGCATAGACTTCATGTGTCTTGCGGTTTCATACCAGTTGTTTTTCCAGCCTTCTGGCAATGGAATAAAGATGTCATCGCCATCGTAATTTAAGCTATAAGCGTCAGCGCCTAAAAGCCTACGCATTTCTTGTACAGGAATGGACTTGGCATAGTGCAAATGGCCTTTAGAAGCCATCCAATTAACACCTATTTTCTTTTCGATATTAGATGGTTCTGCGTCTAAATAACCTTCGCTTCCTACAATCTTATTGGCGCTTACAGGGAATAATTGGCGCACATGGGCAGGGGCGTGCATAGCAAAGTACGGCAGGGACATTGACCCAACCCAATAGTCTGCATTGAGAATTACAGGGTCATTAAAATCATTCGACAAATGGTCAATACACTCCATCTGACCGAATAGTAAATGTAGAGAAAAATGTTGAAAAACATAGACTTCCTTTGCGCCCCACGCTTTAAGCATAGGTAAAAATCTTGCCATTTGAATAATGTCGCCATAGCCTTGTTCCATTTGGACTACTATGGTTTTCCCTAATAGTCTTTCACCTTTCCATGTAGGCGCTGGCAAATGTTTATCGTGGCTTGCAGAAATAGCTTGTTTTACTTCTGGATGATAACGGTTCTCATATAGCCTAAAGCCTGGCAATAAATGTCCAGCATGGAGAAGGTCTAAAGATTGTTTGTAGAGTGAGTATGGGCTTTGTGGCAGTTCGGTCATAAGAGCATTAGTAGGGCTTCTTCGTCATCTTGTTCAGCCCTTGCTTTAGCTTCTAGAATTGCAAGTTGCGCCATTGTGTCGGCAATTTGCTTTCTATACGCTATTGCTTGGGTTAATTCCTTTTCTTGTCTGTCAAGATTGGCGATAACCGCTTCTAAGCGTTTGACTTCGACTGACGGTGTATCAATCCTAATCTCTTGTTTTAATTGTACTTTATTTTTCTTTGTTTGTTGCTTTGGCGCAACAGGGTCAATTAAATCCTTAAAGCGCTTCTTACGAGCCTCTCCATCTGCCCTGCGAGCCTCAATGAGTTTTTCTTCGACTTGTCTGCGCTTACGGTCTAGTGCTTTAGCCCGTTCAATTTCACGCTTGGTAAAGCCATCGTGCATATCCATGCCGCCACCAACGGTAGCTTGAATATCACAAGTGTCATTGCCGTCTACAGCGTAAATTGAGCCATCTTCTTCAATTTGGCCTTCAATATCGGCTGTATCATTACCGTCTGTAGCATTTATAGAACCGCCTACAAGGGCTTGTGCGGTAAATGTTGCCGTATCAGCACCATCTGTTGCCGAAATAGCACTAGAAACGGCTACAGCGCCTATTAAAGTGGCTGTATCTTGTCCATCAGTTGCTTGAATATAGCCAGAAATGAGTTCTTGGGCGTAAATTGTGCAGGTATCTGTGCCATCGGTAGCAGAAATCGTACCTGTAATGGCTACTTTGCCTGTTAAAGTCGCTGTATCGTTAGAATCCGTTGCAGATATAGACCCCGTTATTAACGGAAGTGCTATATCTGAGATTGGTTGGTTCGATAACGGATTAAAACCGAGCATTTATTACTCTTCTAAAGAGGCTTTCAGTCTAGCAATAAAGGCTTCTTTTCCTACGCCAAGTTGGTCTAGCGAGAATTTAGCAGAATCTATTTTTCTATCTAAATCGATGCAATGGGAAAACAACATTTGTTGTTCTTGAGTCAAGTTTTCGTATTCGTATTCGACTCCGTCTATAGTTATTTGAGTGTTTTTCGTGTTTTTACTCATATAAACTCCTTGGTTGTACTACGGTTAAAAATTACTTAGCGATTGCTGCTGTAAAAGGTGTTAAATCATTAGAACCGTAATATTCTGCACCTTTAGCAATCTGAATCTCTAAGTGTTCTTTATTGCGCTTAACAGTATCAGCCCAATCTGCATCAGTCATCTTCTCAGGCTTACCAGCGTTAAGTAGGTCACAGCTATCTAATGCTGCACGATAACTTCTTGCCACTTCTTCTGGTGTAACCATGTTGATTGTTGTGGTCATGCTGATACTCCTAGCGGTTTATTAGCTTCTTGCTGTGCCTGATATGCAGCAATAATTTCAGGTGTCCAAGCTACATTGCAGATAGCTACAACATTGGCTGGTGCGCCAGTTAAATCAGCGTCAGGTGCAAGTGAAGTGCGGTGGTAAGTCTGGCTGATTTGGTTGCCATCTTCCATAATGCGTGTAGCTTCACGATACAAGACTATGCCGTTCTCTGTTACTGTGATTTGGTCTACTACTGTTTCTTTAGTTAATGCCATTTTTAATGCTCCTTTAAGTGTCCGACTAACGAATCCACGCTAGTTAATTAAGCTGTTTGGTAACAGCCTGTAAAGTAAAGTGAAACTGTGCTAGATAATGAAGAAAATGCTTGAGCATTAATTGTGCTACCTTGTGCGTTTATATTTACAGATGTATTGTTTGGCGCAATGTAAGTAACTATTTGGGTTGTGCCTACTGGAAATGTAGTTGAACCATTGGAAAAATAAATATTTACTCCCATAGAAAAAGCACTTCCACCTGACATTGATGTAAATGGAAGATTATTTATTACTCCAGTTGGTGAACCGCTACCAATAGCTATATAGCCTTGTATATAAACCATCCTACCAACTTTTGTATAACTTCCTACTTGGTTAGTGTAAACAATGCTTGTTCCACCAATAGTAGGCGTAAAAGTGCCTTCTTCATAGTCATCTAGTGTATTTGCATCAGATGAAGCGGATTGAGTTGCTGGGAAAGTGATGCCTATGCCAGCATTAGGAATAGCACCTTTAAGTGCTGTTGTGCCGCCATTGTATGTAGAAATTAAAGGATTACCAGCACCATCAGATAACACAATGTAGTTATTTGATGTACGGATGTCTAGACCGCCTTGGTTTCCGGTGTAACCACCAAGAATGGTATTTTGGTAGCCTGTGGTCATTGAATAACCGGCTTGTGGACCTACAAAAGTATTATATGAATTAGCAGTTCCAGCGTTGCTTGTATAACCAGCTTGGTAACCCAAGAATACATTGTACCCAGCAGTTGCACCGTTTGTATACCCAGCTTGATAACCTACTGCTGTGTTGTAAGATGCGGTGGTGTTTGACTGTAAAGAACCATTACCTAATGCAATGTTATAACTACCAGAAGTATTTGATACTAAACTGTTTGTTCCATATCCTGAATTATGAACACCAGTAGTATTTACAATAAGAGAATAACCAAAAGCACTATTAGCCCCTCCACTTGTATTTGCAGACAATGCCGAAATACCAAAAGCAGTATTGTATGTGCCTGTGTTAGATACCCCTATTGCACCACTACCAACCGCAGTATTACTACCAACAGCACCACCACCCTTACCAACAGTAAGACCTGATATAGAAGCATCATTAGCTGTAGTAAGTGTAGCTAAAGTCATGCTCGCGCCAGCACCAATTAACTGAATTGGAGTGCTAGAAGCGTTACCTATCCAGACTTTTTTGTCTGTAATATTAACGCCCATTTCGCCTTGGGCGAGAGTTGAAGGCGAATTGCCAGTCGTTACGCTATTTTTTAGTTCGATTGTCGTTGCCATTTGCTATCCTTTAGAAGCTACCACCGTTAATTGTAATGCCTGTAAGGTCGATTGTCCCTCCTAAAGTCAGACTTCCAGAAGATGTGACCGTACCGCTTAAAGTTATTCCATTGACTGTTCCTGTGCCAGAAACACTTGTAACTGTTCCTTGTGGGTTTGACGCAGTTGTAATGTTTGTTACACGCCCATAAGTGTCTACTGTTACTACAGGAATTAATGTACTTGACCCTGTTGTTCCTGCGGTGACTATTCCGCTGGATAAATCCAATACAGGAGTTGTGCCACCTGTGCTGGTTATGCGTCCTGAAGTACCACTAACAGAAGTTACATAAGTGCCAGAAGGCTGTTTATTGTTAAATGTATTCCAGTCTGTGCTGGTTAAATAGCCATTGGTTGTGCTATTGGCGGCTGCCATGCTAATTGCAGGAGTTGTGCCACCGCTTGAAACTACAGGGGCAGTACCAGTAACAGAAGTAACACCTGTGTTTGCAATGCTAATTGAGCCTGACCCATTGGTTACGCTAATACCTGTACTAGCAGTTAATGTTGTGCGAGTAAACCCTGTGCCATTACCAATGTCCAAAGCGCCATTAGCAGGGGTAGAGGTTAATCCTGTGCCACCATAAGCTACTCCAACAGCATTACCTTGCCAAGAAACTGGGCCTGAAATACTGCTTGAAGAATTAAAATTTAAAGTGGCAGTACCCCAAGAAACTGTGCCAGGCACATAAGAATGGACATCCCAAGTGCCGTTTGTTGTGCCATTAGTTAATAAAATTAAATGGGCAGCGCCACCAGCTTGCAAGGCTAATAACGAGGTTGTGCCGTCATGTGCATTTAACTGTACAGAAGAATAGGTAATATTGTTATTAAAGTAATATGTGTCGCCAACCGTTAATGTAGTGGCATCAGGCATATTAAATGTCTGAGAAGTCGTTGTGCCTGTAACTACTTGGTATTGCGCTGAAGCAACAGTTAAATTAATTGGCGTTGCAGAAGACGCTGTAATTGTTGTATTGGGAATAAAATTATTGGCAAATACATTACCATTGGTGTCCTGATATACGCCTTTGGCGGCTGGCATATCGCCCCATACTGCAAGCTGACCACCACCAAAGCTAACTAATGACCCTGCATTGCTAGACGCTAATACTGTCGTTCTAGCTAATGTGCCGCTACCGACTGTGCCAATGCCTAATTCCCAGTTTGTCGTTTGGGTTTCATAAATACCGTAATAGGTAGTATTTCCGCTGCCAATAGCAGACCCAAATGACTGGTAACCTGTTACAGCACCAGCAAGCGTCAGAGTGCCAGTACCGCTAGTAGTACTTGTTTCCTGGACTCTATCTTTAATAATTAAGGCCATTATTTAGCCTTATTGGTTAGCACGAATAATAGTGCCAGAAGAAATAGAAACAACCTGAGTCGTGTCAATAGAGGTGTTATTTAGGTTCATATCGCAACCAGTCAATCCTACTGTGCCATCCATAATAACGGTAGAGTTATCAGACTTAAATATACGAAAGAATTGCGCTGTACCTGTAGCGACTGCTGTGCCGTTAGCAACCGACCCTAGGGTAATAGTACCGTTGCTGTCAGTACCAAAAGACCCAGTAACAGTAAGAGAAACCAATAGGGTTTGACTTGTAATTGCAGTATTGGCGTTAGCAGGTTGCGTGCCTTGGTAAATGCTAATAATAGCGCCTGAACCAGCATAGGTAATTAGACCCTGTTGTTGGGCATCACGAGTGCCATTTGAATACTTGAGGTTTGAAGACATTAAATAACTCCTTGGATTTTACCGTCAGGGCCACGCACTACTTGTTTTGGGCGGTTATGGTTTTCGTTAATTGTATTGATTAATTGACCTAAAGTCTGTGTCATTTCTTGGTTACTCTTAGAAATGGCGCTTGCAATAGGCGCTAATGGGTGTTCCATAGAAGCAGCCATATCTTCTTCATTCATATAAGCTGTTTCACCGTTGTCATCTGCGGCAGAAATGCGTGCTACTTCAATCTTTGCGCCATTGTTAATGTGGGCTAACAACACTTGCGTATTGCGTTCCATATTCATCTTCATTTGCGCCAATCTTGCTTCCATTTCCATTTCAGCTTGGTTACGCTGGGCTTCTAACTGGAATTTAAGCTGGTTTTCTTGCGCTTGGTACTCTTGTTTAGCCTTCTCAAGTTGCATTTCAGCTTGCATTTTCTGCATTTCTAACTGGTTTTGAGTCTGCAATTCTTGTTGCTTGGCTTGCATCTTCATTTGTTCCAGTTGCATTTCTTGTTGGAGTTTTTGCATTTCAGGAGTAGGCGGTTTAGGCTGTCCTTCAGCTTGTTTAGCTTGAGTACGCAATTTGTCAGCAGTTTCGTCAATCAGACCTTCCAAAGACTTTCCAGCTTTAAACGCAGTTGCCGCAAATTTAAGCATTTCCATCAATAATGGCGCTAATTCAGGGCTTTGTGTAGCGGCTGGTACTGCTTGTTGCATAAATCCGCCCATTGCTTGCAAGAATTCCATTCTGTCCTGCTTTTCCTGCATTTCGTCTTGGAAAATCATGGAGTCAGAGGTGACTTCAATACGGAAAGTCTTGCTAACTTCGTCTTTTAGCATCTCCAACGCTTTTGGAATTAATGCTTTTTCCTCATCAGACATTTGCATTGCGCCAGAAATCTTAACAATGGTGTCTTCTGTGAAGTGTTTGCAGATAATCTGCGACTTAATGGCAAGCAGCGAGGTTGCGAAATCAACAACAGCGTGTTGCATAGTTTTGAGGCGACCTGCTGCATTGTTTGACTTAATGATTTGTGCGCCAAGAGTTTCATTGGGGTCGGTTTGACCACGCTGAATGTCGGCAATACCCATCAACTCGTAGATTTGACCCTTTACCTGGTCCATTGCTGAGTAGCAAGACATCAATGCTTGTGCAAATGGGGCAATATCGACTAAATCTAATGCACCTTTGAGTCCTTGTTTCTCGGCAAATGCTGTCCAATTTTTTACTGGAATCAATACATTAGACTCATTACCTTCAGAAAATAGTCGCTGGAGTTCAGAAGCGGAAGAGTCGTATAAACCACGAATTTTTAACGCACCAATAAGTCCGTCAATACGGTCACAAAGGTCGTCTAACTCTCTAGCTTGGTCTTGGTAAATAGTAAAGTCAGGAATAGGCTCAAGACTGTCAGTAGTCAATGTAGCGTATAAAGGTTTAGGGCAAGGAAAGAAGTTTTCCAACTCTAATGGGTCTTCTCTTTCATCAAGAATTTTGCTCATTGACTTAGAAATCCACAGTACTTTGCCTGTTTCTTTGTCCCAAATCTCATAAATCTGCGCTTGGTAGGCTTGGTCATCATTCTTGGTATAAGACTTACCTACTTGTTCAGGCTTGGTGTCTAGTGGAATCTGTTTACCTAATTCCTCGCCAAAGCGTTCTACAAGCGCTGTACGGTTTAAATAGACCTTACGCCATACTGCGGTGACTTCTTCCCATGTACGAGCTACTGTATGCCCAAAATCACGCCAATGGACATAATCTACAGGGCAGCACTCGTATTCAATTTCTTCTTCAACTTCGCCAGGTTCGTTATCTTCTTCCTCTGGCATTTCACCTTCAAGCGGTTTGCCTACATCGCCTTTTCCTTCAACATAGCTAGGGTCATAGGCTTGTTCAGCGTCAATGGTTTCAGTTAATTCAAAGCCATCTTCAGGTTCTTTTTCGGCTTTTGCCATGAAATGCGGTTCATAGCGCACCCATGCTGTGCCTCGACCACCTAAAAGACGGTCAGTAACGCAGTTCACCATAGCTGACTTATAGTCGCCATAGTGTTCAATTTCAAACTCTAATGCCCTTTCAAGCATGAGTGAGGCTACTCGACCAATAGGGTCGTTATCTCTAAACCTACGGCTTACATCTGGGCGAGGAAGTCTTGCAAATATCGCTGGAGTAATCGTTTGGACATTTGACCAAAGAATATTAAAGCGTGCATTTGGGTTGGTTTTGTTGCGACTATCGTCTTTGTACTTCTTTAAAATCTTATCAACACGAGCTTCCCAGAGCTTATAACTACGCTCATAGGACATAATGCGGTTGTACCAATCTTCGTAGCTATGCGCTACCTCGCCTCTTAATTCAGACATAGAAAGCCTTATGAGAAGTTGCCTACAGCAATTACGCTAGAACCTGCGCCAGTTGTTACTTTCCAAGGGCCATTTAATGATTGAGCCTCAACAGTAATAGAATATACGCCTAAAGGTGCTACAGGCGGTACTAACAAATAAGAAGTAGAGCCGTCAATAATAGTGACTGAGCTTGTGGCAGAAGTAGTTACGGTAGCAATAACACGCACTAATGTGTCGCCTACTGCGCCTGAACCGCCTAAAACTTGAGCAGTTGTGGAAGGGGCTACATATTCGTATGTTGTGCCAAATGGTTGTTGTATGCCTGACATTTAAATTCTCCTGTTGTTTGTGGTATTTTTAATATCCCACATATCGTTTAAAGTTACATCTGTTTCGCCCACAAACAAGCCTTTAATAGGCTCATCCTTGGTCATTATCTTTTCTTCCACTCGCCAAGCAACCGCTGCCATTCTGAAAGCATCTGCAGCATGACTTGTCCAGTCGTGACGAGGTTTATCTCTAAACACTTTCCTATCTTCGTCATACTCTCTTTGATACTGTCGTAATGACTCGATACCATCCTGACACCTTTCTGCGTCAAACCAAGACTTCATCAGCGCCATACGAGTTGCTTGAATTCCGTCTTGAAGTCCTAAATTTGGGACAATTTTCATTGATTCTAACGGAATTTTAACAGAAAGTTGTTCAATTATTGACTTTCCACCACTTGCTAGAGTTTTTGCCCTTGCGTCATGGGGCAGATAATGTATGCCATATTCATAGCCAAACTCTGCTTGTTTAGCTTGAATTAGTCCTGTATAAAAAGGGACTGGCTGACCATTGCTTCCATGGTAGTCAAGGAAACGAATTTCTCCCCTGACAACTTGCCACCACCAAATGCTTGTATCGTCTGAATAACCCAAGTCCCAGCTTGTATTAACTTTATACATTGGGTCGTAATCAACCTTGGTAACTCTGCCACCATCGGTAAGCTGGCGCATCTCTTTGCCATAATAAGCACCCAAAATAGCTGACTCAAAGTCACACTCAAACTCTTGTAAGTATTGGTCTTGCGTCATGGACTTGGCGGCATCTTCCAATTCTTCTGGCGGCAATAAGCCGGTCTGACTAGCTCTTAAGGTCTTGGCATACCAATCGGAAGATTTGGTGGCGTTATTGTATATGTCCCAAAAGGCATTATGACCTTTGGGCGTTCCAATGAAAACTGCCCAACCGAGTCTGTCTGCCAACAAAGGCCGAATAATCTCGCCCCAAATACGAGGGCGCATATCTGCATACTCATCTAGGACAATCCCATCAAGGTATAGACCACG
>Ga0214193_1000097_pt1 | contig 24468 bp, 16 predicted proteins | sample TroBogEpilimnion_10_FD_153031 | JGI IMG/M metagenome (GOLD analysis project Ga0214193, IMG submission 153031) | Freshwater microbial communities from Trout Bog Lake, WI - 05AUG2008 epilimnion | ecosystem: Environmental > Aquatic > Freshwater > Lake > Epilimnion/Euphotic zone | place: Trout Bog...
TCCTGGTAATGAGTCATTTTTATTTAGGTATGATGTAAAAGGGTGACCCTGTATACGTGAGTTTGAGGTGTTATAACAGCAATAGGACTCAAAAATAAATGTTTATTACCAGAGGTGCTTAGACTTACTAAGCAGGGGCCTTGTCAGAGGTCTTCCTGCGCTTCTTCTTGGCCCTGCACTCCTCGCACTCTCCCCTTATCTTTTCATGGATGCATGGACATTCTTTGCAGTCATATTTGCTTCTCCCATGGGCACATACAGCGGATCCTCCACAGTCTACACAGCAGCTCTTGTCTTTCCCATGTTGGCAAATGGAAGGTCCTTTACACTCTTTGCAGCGGTACTTGAGTCTGTTATGCACGCAGAAATTCGGCCCTCCACACTCCTTGCACTGTGTCTTTCTTCTATTATGGATGCAGAAACTAGATCCTCCACACTCCTTGCATGAAACTTTAAGCTTTCCATGGGCACATAAATGGGATCCACTACACTCCTTGCAATGGCCCTTTTGTCTCTCATGGGGACATATCTGGGATCCACCACACTCCTTGCACTGTGACTTTTGTCTGCCATGGGGGCATACTCTGGATCCGCCACACTCCTTGCAGGTTGACTTGATTCTCTCATGAGGGCATATCTGGGATCCGCCACACTCCTTGCAAACCTTTTTTTGCTTTCCATGAAGGCAAAGCTTCGGACCTTTGACTCGAGACTTTCCACCTGTCTGCTGAGTAATAGGAGCGTCGCCTATGGCTGGATCCTCTACATCCTCCTGCTTTATGATAGGAGCATTGCTTGGGGCAGGACCCCGTGCAGTATCCTGCTGAGGAATGGGAGAATCGCTTGGGGCAGGATAGTCGTTCTCCTGCTTAATTATAGGAGCATTGCTTGGGGCAGGATCATCTGCACCTTTATCCATGCCATCCCATTCACTCCCTACAGCATGCCCTTCAACGCTCTCCCCAGTGTCCTGTCCAAACAGTCCTAAAAGACCCTCTTCCTCCCAATCTGCTTGCCTGCTTGGGAAACTGGGTTCAGTCACTCCTGATTCTGGTAAGTTAGTATTCATAATAAAACATATGGAATGTGCACACCCTGGGAGGGCTTAAATAGTGCAGCTGGAGTCACACACAGGCCAATCCTGACAGGGGTGAAGTAATGAGTTATTATCGATTTATGACGAATTATGTAAATGTGGGGGGGGGCTTGGCAGGTCCTAGAGGGGAAACAGAATTCTGAAAACGTGATATCATGTGATATCACGTGATATCATCTCCCTACTTCTCTCTCTCTCTCTTTATTATTTTATAATAATTATAATTATTATTATTATTTATAATTATTATTATTATTATATAATATTATATAATATTTTATAATATTATAAAAAGTACTTTATAATGAGAGAGAGAGAGAGGTAGGGAGATGATATCACGTGATATCACATGATATCACGTTTTTGGATTTCAGTTTCCCCTTAGGGGCTCCCCTGGCCAGACCTTAAAAAAAAGTCACAAGGGGGGACGTGTCACTTTTTTAACGAACGTAATAGGTACATACAGGGGCGTGGCACAACCAGCTGCTGGAGGAGTGAGCGATTTCATAAAAATGTTTCATTCAAAGGGGTGTGTCAGTGTCAGATGGTCCTGTGCCAGTGGGCCTCGCCATTTGTCTTGTACCAGTCAGGGTTGTTCTGGTATTGCGAGTACCCCATTGCAACCAAACCCCTGTTCACGTTCTGCACCCATTGGGGTGTGGAGCCGTCTGTGATATCATAGACTTGCAGCGTAGGTTCCTTGCCATTGAGGTAACTCTTTAACACACGTTTCTCTTCAGGGTGTGAAAAGGTTGTGCGTGAACAGCTTATGTTGCCTTCATTCTTCGTCGTTATGGTGATCTTGTACTGACCTGGTCTTTCAATGGCAGCCCTCATGGCACGTGCAGGTGAAATAAAGTCAGACAAAGGACCTGAAAATTTGCCAGAATTACAAATCTCATCATCGTAGCTGTCAGTATTATGTTCTGAATTCATGATTTAAGTCGTGTCTTAAGCATGCATGATACTTCCTTAAATACCTAAATCATGTATACATTTTCTATGTGATATTCTGGCCCCCCTGGCCAGACCTTAAAAAAAAGTCACAAGGGGGGACGTGTCACTTTTTTAACGAACATAATAGGTACATACCAACTGGTCAAAAGTATCGGTTCTGTTTGAATTAAAAAAAACCCACCATGGATTCCCCTGCTCCCTTGTTTGTGCCCAACCAGGTGGTGAACTGGCCCCTGATTGAATCTGTCCATCCCAGATCTCCCCTGCTTTTAGGCGTCTGGCGGAAGTTCCTTGACGAGTGCAATAAGTTGAGCGTTCAAGTCAGAAAGGTGGAGATCTCTGTCATTCGTGACAATGTGTTCATCACTGCTGAAGTGGAGCGTGTGGGCGAGTCCTACGGGCCTGTGTTTTGGCATGGCTATGCAGATGAGACAGACTCGTGGGGCAATGGTCGGGACTCTGATGGGGAGGATATGCCCGAAGAGGACAGGAGTGTGGCCTCCACTGGGTCAGCCTACAGCGACCGTGGGCAGGACAAGGTTGGTTGGTTCCAAGTGGTTGCCTCAGTGAAAGAAAACAATTCCATGCCAGTACCGAAAATTCATGTGTTCACTGGTGTGGTAGAGGACCATGAGCCCTACAACGAAGTGGGCTTCGCCTATGGTGGTGCACTAGTTGGTGCCTCTGGTGGCCAGTGTCTCGAGTGCATCCTTCGCCAGCCGGGCCCAGGCACCCTTGCATACGAGTGGATGGGCACGCAAAACCCCAGGTGGCATTAAGTATCAGAACGCTGCTATATTTATGAGGCTGGAGCAATGGACAGGCCCATGCTTGCCTTCGAGCCCATGTCCTGCGCCATCCTGTGCGCTCTGTGCAGGCCCAAGTATTTGGCCACAGCCCCCAGGATGAGGGTCTGGCTGAGGAGAAGCTCTGAGTCGGTGAGGGAGGCGCTAAGGAGTATACTGCCCTGTGGCAGGATCCCCATGCTGACCAAGGCCTCCTGTTTGTGTCCGTGGCTCTCCTGGCCCTACTTGCAGCGATGCACTTCAGGGGGAGGCTGGGTTTATTACATCGGCGTAATACATCCCAAGCGATAAACATTTTTAAAACGGATTAAACTTGGGAGTGCTTGAGCGCCCACGTGTCCTCCTTGTACCGCTTGCCCCCCGCCATGAGCAGGCTGTCAGTGAGGGTCTTTTTCAGGGACCTGCTGAACATGCCCATGACACAGGCCAGCCTGTGCTGCTGCAGGACCCTAGGGATGACGACCATGTCGGAGAGCATGGGGGCGACCCCCTCCAGCTTCCACCCGTGGTCCTCCCCTGGGGTGTAGGTGCTCACGCTGCAGTGGTACTCCAGGAGCCTGTAGGACTTGGACACCTCAGACGACTCCGCCTTTTTCGCCTCGCATCCCAGTCGCTCCAAGTGGTCGTAGGGCTCCGTGGGGATTTTGTGGATGTCCCCGTTGACCCTGGCGTAGGAGTCCAGGCTGATGCTCTGGGCCCAATCCCCAGTGACCAGCACGAGGACGGGGTGGGACTTGAACGTCTCGACGTTGCTCCTCCTGATGCGTTGGACCTCCCTCAGGCTGTCAAGGCGCAGGGACGGCAGGAATTCCTTGGTCACTGTGGTGTGCCTGGCGTGGCTGAACTGGAACTTGTCCCTGTTGGTTGGTCTGGTGTAGACGGCCTGCTGCCACGGGACGCTGTGCATTCTGTATCCAGGAGCAAATTGTTTTTATCCGGTCTGATTTGAATTTGACTCAAAGCCGGCTCCAGGGCCGTGTGCAGCTCCGTGTTGACATGGACGGGCATCTGGAGCATGGACTTGCTGTAGTAGTCGCTGTCGATCTGCAGGTTGTTGATGACCGTGACCAAGGAGTGGACGCGGAATGCGTCGTGGGAGACGGACGGGCTCAGGGGGTACTTGAAGTGGATGTGCAGGTGGTACACGCTGGGTGGGTAGTGTATGTAGGCCATAACCTGGTCGGGGTCCACGCCCGTCTCTGCCTTGATGGTCTGGCAGGCCTGCACGTAGAGCCTGGTGAGCATGGGCACGTGGCACCCCCTCAGGTCCCTAAGCGTCCTGAGCCGCACATCCGTGACCACTGCCAGCCAATGGAAGGACGGGTGGAGCCTCCTAGTGCGCCATTTCAACGGCTTTGAGAGATTATAGGCGCCGTAATCGCTGTTGTATATGGCCTTGCAGCTGTTACCCCATGTTTGGAGCTGGCTGTGAAAGGTGTCCACATCGGGCAGGAGGACAAAGTCGTTCGTGCGCAGCTTGACCCTGTCTGCCTCCCTCTTGTGCGACAGGACATCATGTATCCACTGCTTGCAGGGGCGCGCCACCTCTTTGCTAATGTAGGACTGCATGGAGTGACTGGTGTGCATCTCAGGGGTCTCTAGGACCAGCCGCCTCTCTCGCATGTGTGTGTTTGTATGTGTTTGTATATGTACATACTGGATTATATACTGGACGCGTACGGACCCGATGTTATTTGGCCTGTTTTGGCTTTGCACAATTTATATATCACATGATGGCGTGGGAGGGAGCATCTGCTGGAGCAGCAGGCTCAACCTTTTCAGCCTTTTCAGCCTTTTCAGCCTTTTCAGCCTTTTCAGCCTTTTCAGCCTTTTCTGCCTTCTCAACACCTTCAACGCTGCCAACCTCCTCCTTATCCAGCATCTCCTCGTCCCGGTAGTGCTTCTCCTTCACGTAGCCATCCACGTGACGCTCGGCATCCGCTATCTGGGTCTTGGCATGGTCCAGGCGCTTCTGGAGCTTTGTGATGCGCGAGTCAATGGTCTCAAGGTCGAGCCGGCGGTGTGGCCGGGCCGGGGTCCGCTTTCCCTTGGTGGCTGCTTTGTTGGTGGAGGTCATCTTTGTTGGTTGGATGTTTGGGGTTCCAGCCCACAGCATCCGCGAGTTTCGATTTCTTTTTTGTGTTTTAAATTTTTAAATTTTAATTTTTTTAGTAGTGAGTGACTGATCTAAATTTGTTTTTTTAGTAGTGAGTGACTGGTCTACACAAGTGTTTCGATTGAGGTTGGTTGCTTGGATGGAATGTAGTCATACGGGAGATCTATGGGGTCATAATGAGGCTCTCTGTCGGCTGCTGCCTCGATGTAACTCAGGTGAACTGTGGGTACACTGGTTTTGTCTGGATGTATGTAGGACAGGTAGAGGCGAGCTGTATCCGACGAGTCCACTATCCACAGGACGATATTGATGTTGAAAATCTTTGCTATGGCGATTACCTCAGATCCATTTGCGTACATCCCCCTTGGCGTACACATCTTCCTGGCATAGACAGCCCATGCGCGTTCAAATTCTTGGTATGAAAAATGAAAGATTGGGTTTGTTTCCTCAGTGTCGATGACCATATATGGTACTAGATGTGCATATGCTGGGTCGTCCCCTATGTGCTGGTTCAGGATATGTATTTTTCTCAGGCAGGGGTAGGTGTCAATGTACTCCACAGCCAGCCTGCGGAGGATGGCTGTCACAGGCAGCCTGCGGAGGATGGCTGTGTCTATGGTCAGATTTAGAAGCATCTTTATGGAGGTGAAGAAGCAATCCCCGTCTGGGGTGGCCTGGTAGACTGAGAAGAACCTTCCATCTTCGCCTAACCCTGGATCAGCTATGAATACCTTGTGTCCAGTCCCAGATGGGCTGTTGATGGAAAGATCCCTTGATCGTATGGATTCTGCAGCAGTCTCCTGCCATCTCGCGACGTCCATTGATTTAACCCTCTCATTTGCCAGCCTTTCTTTCCAGTCTGCTGTATTGATCACTGCTTGCCTTGCTGCAATTCTCTCTGCCATAGTGGGAATGTGGGGTGGAGTTGGGGCTTGGGCTGGGGCTGGGATTGGGACTGGGATTGGGGCTTGGGCTGGGATTGGGACTGGGATTGGGGCTGGGATTGGGACTGGGATTGGGGCTGGAGGATTTTGAAGGCCTGGAGGTTGGTCTTCCTTTGGAGGGATGGAAGGATTAAATATGCTTGGAATATATGTGTACGGGATATCAGTGGGTTCGTGGTTACACAAGTGGAGAGTTAATGCATCAGTGCCAACCACCTCAGAAGATTCAACATCTGCATCGCTGGTGCCATGAGCATTCCATGATATTATGTTGACGTGAAATATCTTTGCTGTTGCTGCAATCTCTGAACTCCCTGCTGCCATATCAGATTTCAGTCTGGTTTCATACAATTTCCATAATTGGTCGAAATACTCCACAGAGAACAAAAAATCTCCAGAGTCGATTTTCATCTCCTTGGACTGAATTTCTTTTAGAAACATGTTGTCCTTGGAGGTGTGCTCATTAAGAATCTTAATTCTGTCAAGATAACCATAGGAAAGCTCATACGAATATATCAATTCACGCAATTGATGGACAGTCATTCGCAGATTCAATAGTATTATCACGGACACGAAAAAGCTGTTTGAGTTCCTGGGAGTTTCAAAGACCTTGAAATTTCCATTTGAAGAGTAGACCAGATCCGAATCAGCTCGCAAGTGGATTAGATGAAATTCGCCTACTGGAAGCGTTCGTTTAAAAATACTTTTCTTAACTGCCCTTTGCTCTGCCTTGATGTCAAGAGGTGTAACTTTTTCAACTCTTAAACGATCCCCCCATTTCCTGTTGTTGACCTGTATTTCTGTTTTTTTCCTGCGTTCTTCTGGCGTTAGGGCTTTCGTTGCTTCAACATCTTCCTCTGTTTTCCTTGATTTTCTCAACAATCTTTCGGCATAATCTGCTTCTCTCTTTTTTTGTTGCTCCTCTTCGAGTTCCCTGGCCTCTGTTTCTCTCTCCATCTTCTCAAGGGCCTCTTGATATTCTTTTTCAGTTCTCTCTTCCGCTGCCACTCTTTCTCTCTCCTTACGGGCCTCCCTGTCCTCGTCCTCTTCATCGCTGGAAGTATGTTCAGGATCGTCATCATTGCGCGTATTTCCTCTGTTTTCCCGAAGATCAGCGCTGTGCAGATAGCTACTCTCTTCATCAATTGCTAAAGGGCCAGATGGTATAAAGTAATCCTGCATCTCAATCTCTGGGACTGGACGGAAAGTGCTGTTGAAGAATTGCTTGAACGAATGATTTAATTTCCTCGCCTCTGCCCAGTGCTCTGCAACAACACTGCCAGTCTGTTGATTTACTGGTTTATAGGGGAAATTGAGGGGTCCGAATATTTCAGGGCATTTGTGGAGGATCTCTTGTTGTGTTCCATTTTCTGAAAGGAAATCAGCATAACTGTGCCCAAACTTCACTTTGAAGACCTTCCAGAACAGCCTTCTAGTCTCCAATTGTCTACTGCTTCTGACCATTGACACTTTAGAGTAGTCTTGGTAAGTGCACCATAATCCATAGTCAGTGGAGTCCTCTCCCTGCTTCTCATCCTCTGGGCGTAATGCTTCTCTAAAGGGTTCTTTTTTAATCATAGCGTGTGCAAAGTACACTCCTATTTTGGCATAGTAGTCATAGTAACGCGCCCTGGCTTCATCTGTTGCGTTCCACAAGGCGTTGTTATAGACATTGCCTACCTGCTCTACTGTTTGGGACGTGTAGTGACTGAAGCCCTCGTTCTTCAATCTGATGCTCAGTTGTTCTGGTAGGCGCATATTCAACGAGGCCCAGCCATTACTGGCGTGTCTCCTATCTCGAATGAACGTTTCGAACGCCTTGGTGTACTCCTCAGTTCGAATGCACAGTAAAGTGGGGTCCAAGGCTACAAGCTCTTGTACAGTATAATAACCATTGCCTGCGGAGACGTCAACTGTATCGGCAGAGAAGCAAAAGACGTAAAATTTTCTTGTATCCTCATCCCAGTACCAGTTGATTGGGTTAGTTACATACTTGTAAAAGAGATCAACGCGGCTCCTGTACAGTTTTCTTTTGTCTGTGACATACGCATCATGATCCTTGCTGCTGATTTTGACCATCTTGGGTTTGAACTCTTCCAGAGCGTTATTGTACCCCCAGTAGCGCTCAAACATGCAGCCATGCTGGCCTGTGGGATTGGTGCGTATATCATTGCTTCCCTGGTGGAGCGCTGCCCTCCTAATAACCAGCGTTTCCTTGCTTGGGTGTGCCAGCTGCATGATCCACGCCTGCCTAAATGTGATCACGGGGTTCTCATATTCCTGTAGAGGCATTCCCTCAGATCCAAATGCCACATTGATCTGCCCTGGAAGCCCATGCACAATGAAGAAGAATCGAAGTGCCTCGAATGAACTTTCGTAGGGGGATAGGTAGTTATAATTTCCATCACTAGTGACATATTCCTTCTTGGCATTCTCCTGCCTCTGGTAAGCAGGTGTGGTCTTCTTGTCCACACGACTGGACCTAACGTTGAGACGTCCACTTTCCTGTTCGAAATCCTCTGTTTCAGAAACCCGCTGAACCCTCTGGTATTGTGTGGGATTGGTACAGCTGATTTCCACGTTTGCAGAGTAGAGCTCTTCTGTACTTGTCTTGGATTGCACTTTAAACTCGAGTCCATGTATGAGCTTAATGCAATCTGGGGCTAGGGAGAACGCATGTCTGCCTATACCAATCTTATCAGAGAGCGTGATTGCCAGGCCCTCTAAGGTAGTATTTTCGTTTACTTCTATGTAAAGTGCACAATTGGAGCTGGTTGGTACCCACTTGCTCCGTTCCTGATCTGATGGGTCAAATGACCACACCTGTCTACAGTAATCCTGCCAGTAGTATTCTCTGTTAGTGGGGTTGAACCAGACATCAGGATCATCAAATCCATCGGACCATAAGGGAAAGGACACAGTTCTGTGTTTCCACAGAGAACTGCGCCTGACTTCGTCCAAAGTGCAAGATGCCTTTCTGTCAACTGGTAGGATGTATGACTGGTCGTTACTGTGCAGAAGAAGGTGGTAAAGGTCTCCTTTTCTTTGCAGTACACCCTGTGGCGGTCTGTTGAATTGAAGGGTTTTTGTATTGTGTTCAATGATAGTGTCCTGGTGCTGGATTTTTTCAGTGATTTGCACTATATCTCTCATAAACTTGTCTCGTCTATTAAAAAAGAAGCGTTCTGTGAGTTCATTTGTCGATTTTGTATTGTACTGTGGCAGGGCTGTTTCAGCTGATAATGACTTGTATGGCGAGACTCTTGAGAATTCCTTTGTTGGGAACTCTGTTTGTGTGTACTGTACTACAGTCCCTTGTAGTACACGCAATAAGAAACGTGCCAGATCGTCAACTGCCTTGTTTAAATCAGACTTTGCTGCACCAAGAAGTTTTTCCAATCTATCCCTCTCCTTGGTGGCGTCTGTGAGCAAATTTAAATGCACAGTATCCTCTGCATTTCCACTTACAAAAATTTCGTGCTCTTCGTTCCATATCTTTGCATGTTCTTTGATAAAAGAATCGCGCTGGGCATTCTGTAGTGGCCTTAATGCGTTTAGGCGATCTGAACGTTCCTGGCCAGTGAGGGATTCGTCATCTGTAATTAAGGCAGCTTCGTTACTTAGGCTGGCTGCAAATGCATGGTATTCCTCAAATTCATCAAACATCCTAAACGCTCCCTCGAAGAAAAAAGGAAAGTTTAAGTTGATTGGGACGCTGGTCCCATTTTTTACAGTGTAGTCCACATTTCGTTCACTGTCCCAGTACCCTGCCAATCGCTGGTGGATGCGCATGCTGGCTATTCTCCTGAATTCAGCCGGTACATTGTATCTGCACTGTGCCCTGACAAAATAACGCTTCTCTATATTGGTTGAATTGAACCGCTCACACACCTCAAAATGCCTGTCAGCCATCCCTGACAACTGTGACCTGACCAGGCTGTGCAGATTCCTGCTGTAATCTCCTGCTGCCTTCCTCATCCAAGACGCATGGACTTCTGCCACTTTGTTTTCGAATGCATCGTCATACGTGTACGGAACAAAGCGCTTGTCGTTGTTTGGGGCGATTTGTTCACAGCGGGTTTTTAATTCTTCCCTGAACTGTGGATAGCACGCGATTAGCTTTTGATCAAACTGGTTCATAGTGAAGGCGGCAAGTACTCTCAAAGGGGGTATGTTATCCTCTAGGTGTCCCTTCAAAGCAACAATAGTGGCATCAACTGCATTGACGAGCTGGTGTCTAAAAGTGAGGAGGTTTTCCGAAAACGTGACAAATTCTGTGAAATTGGTTCTAACGTTGATCAGTCCGCTGTCCTCGTCCTTTCCTTCAAATGCAGGCAGCTGTAGCTTGTTCTTGAAGATGCTTGACCACAGATCTGGCTGAGGAGCATCATCAACCTTTAGGTTTATATCCATCCTGTTGATATTCACTGTCTTCGTTTTTACATTGATTGGTATATGCATGTAGATCATCAACTGTCTCAACTGATCAAGTGCAAGTACTCTCGATTCAACTTGCCTCTTGATTGAATCGTAAAATGCCCTGTATCTACTTGCCCACTCCCCTGACTGTGTTGGGTCCACCTGCTTGAATTTCCTGGGCATGATGCGAGTGGGGGCTCCATTAACCACCAGGTAGTAAACTGTGTTGAGGTGAGTGATTCCGGTTCTGTAGTCAAACACATTTGATATGCTGAGACCTTCAGATTTCACCTTGATGAACTCGAATATGCGCGCCTTGGCAGACTGTGCCATTTCTTGTAGCCCCATTCTAGGCTCAACAACAGCAAACCTGGGGGTGATGATGTCAGTAGGTTCCCATTTTCTGAATTGGGTGATGGGAACTCGGTTCTCGGAGCTTTTATCTGCATGCATCCATTTGTAGGCCTTTGGGCCTTCATTCGGTGCTGTGGGGACCAGGAGAGTGTAGACGTCCTGTTCCTTGGTTGATTTGAGTGTGTAGTAAACATTCTCATCTTCAACCCCAGCGTTGAAATTCATGATCACAGCTGGCTCATATATTCTCAGGATTGTCAATACCATGGCGCTCTTTTCGAATATCACGAGACGGAGTTTTTGCTCAGTAGCGATTTTCCCCATGTCCCTGTACTTTGCCATCAATTCTTGTGCCTGCGCAGGGGTGGCCTCTTTGAACCTAGCAGTATCTGTCAGTTTTTTGAATTCGATTTTTTGTACAGGATGTCGTCTAACCCAGGCAGGCAGCGTGGTATCCTGTATATCTGCCTCTGTGTACGTCCTGAAGGTTTTTTGAGTAACCCTGTGCTCCTTTCTGCCTACAGTGAATACTTCTCTGGTGGTTTCAACATCGTTGATGTAATCAGGTCGAATGAGTTCAGGCTCTGAATCATGTTGAATCTCTAGACAGGCCATGATTGCCTCCCCTTCTGCCAGGATTCCACTTGGGCAGCTACGCCCCGACTTAGACCCAACACTCTTCAAGAGAGTCAAGGTAGTACCCTGAAGCAAAAAGACAGCCACTCTGGATAGAAGATGTGCATCGCGGAGGAGCTGAAGCTTTTCAAATGTCCTGTTCGTGTATTCACCCATATAGAGCGCTTCAGACGGCTCTGTTTTCTCATCTGGGAGTTTTTTTCCTTGGAGACTGAAGGCCAAGGACAGCCCTCTGGGGTCACTTGTGAGGACTATCTCCAACATCCCTGGGAGGGCTGAGTGTGTTTCGCGCACCACTATGAAATTAGGAGACGGAATGGGCCTATAGAGGAAATTTTCAGTCCCGTTCTCATTTTGGCTGCAGTAAGTTCTGCTGATCAAGTGAAGAGTCTCCATAGTGAGCGGCGTCTCATCTGACACGGACGGATCGATGAAATAGGCCTGGGCAAGGCGTTGGAAGACAGTCTTCTTGTAAATATGGTATCCCCTCATTTTGCTGATGCTTCCAATGCTCTCTCCCAAGTGAAAGGAGGAGTCACAGACTGAACCCAGCTTGTGGCACACGTCCCCCTTGACAAACCCCAGAGTGGAGATACAAGTGTAGATAGCTGTGTTTCTTGGATGTTGGTAGCGACTTGTGAGGAAGTCTCTCTCCTCAGGGGTCTCCTGGGCAGTTTTGATCCTCCTCTCCCTTCTGGTTGGTTGTTGAGAGTCCTCCCCTCCTGCCTTTTCCATGCTTTCGTCAGTTCCATCAGTATTGTCCCTTCCTTCTTTGCCTCCCTCCTCCTCATCATAATAGTGTGGGATGGTGGCATTATCAACACACATGCCCACCAGTTCGTTCTCCATCCATATTGTTTCCACTCCTAGACGCATATAACGAGCAAAGAAGCAATTTATGAAGTGTTCCCTCTTGGAGTACGCCTCGTTGCGCATGAGATTGTGGTGCACTCGGACAACTGTGTTCACCAGCTCTGAAGCCATCTTTTCTGCTTTGTCTTGTGTCAGGGTGTGTTTTGTCTTGAGAAAGACAGCCACGTCGCTGATGAAATTGATGATCAGGCAGTTAAATGCGACGTGAGAATTCCACTCGTAATCGCTGCCCTGGTCCCATCCAGCTCTTACCTCGTTGATAATAGTGTCTAGCAGCTGGATTTTGTCAAGGCTCTTGGACTCTATCAAGTACTTATGATCTGACTCGTCCTTTTTCTTAAATTGTAAAAGAGTTCTGTGGAGCTCTATCAGACCGTCCACGCCTCTCCTCTTCTTCTTAATCTCTGGGTATTGATACCCCGCTGGCCTGTCTACTGCATCGTCAAATGAGAAGAAGCATTCCTCTCGTCGATTAAAACGCAACACGTCATCATGAGGGAGGGGTAAATGGGTTCCTTGCTGTACGGGGATGTCCAGAGGGAATGCATAAATCGCCTCCAATAGCTCCCCATGCATCTCCTGAAAGTATGACACCTGGGGAAACTTGTAGACGTCTGTGACAAACTTGTGTTTGTTCTCAATAGCTCGTGCGCCCCCCTCTGATGCATGGATGATTTGCAGGTCTTGGGTTTTTTGAATTAGCATCACCTCCTCAGCTGGCTGGATTTTCCTTTTGATGTCATTGTTCGTAATTGATTGGGCTGATGGTGCTGTGTATACAGGAGCTATGTAGTGTGGATTGTATACTGTAAGAGGGACTGCTGGGGCTGCTGGAACTGCAGGGATCGCTGGGACTTCTGGCTCAGTAGGGATCGCTGGGACTTCTGGCTCAGTAGGGATCTCTGGGACTTCTGGCTCAGTAGGGATAGCTAGGACTGGAGTTTCAGGGGTTGGCTGGCCATTTACGCCCAGTAGGAGGGATTGGTATTCCCTAGAGTACCATTGAGGATGCTTTTCGCCCTGCACCCAAGGGAGATGCTCGTAATTGTGGTCTTCGTTGTTTTCCAGGTAGGCCAGGAAATGGGAGTCCAGTGCATCCATGTCGTCGTTAGGATCATAATCTTCTATAACCACATCATCTCCATCAGTGGGGTGTTTATTTCCTGGATCAACAGGATCGTCAACCTTCTTGATATCTGGAGTTGTTTTATCACTGCCAGTAACTTCCAACTTTTCATCTTCTTCCTTTTCTTTTTCAGCAACAGCTTTATCATCCCTAACAACTGATTTTTCAAAATCCTCCTTCCTGTTTTCCACTTTAGCAACCCCCAATAGATGGTAGAAGTCCCCTGTGGGCTTGCCTCTTGTCAAGTGTATGTTATGGGTGTTTACGTCATACGAAGTGAACTGGATCAATGGCACCACCACCCCATTGTCCTGCGCTGGATCTGGATGCTGTTTCAGGATGTTCTTATTTCCGTAGACGTTTTCCTTTTTGAATCGGAAACTGAGATTCTGCTCATCTGCCAGGTAGAATAGCAGATTCAGGTTGCTATACTCAGCCTTCAAATTGGGAAGGTTATTCATGGTGGTGCAAGCCTTCAAAGGTATGCCCACAATGCTCAGGATCCAAAATTGCTCCTTTGTCAGTACAGGGTTTTCCCCCGTCTCCATTGCCTTTGTGAGAGGAACGACCAATTTCTCTTTGATAACAGCAACACTCCCCTTGACGTTCTTAGTGTGCTCGCCAAAGCTGACTTCATTGCTGGCGCACAGCAGAACCAGAACAGGTTGTGGTGGATTAAGGAGATGCTTGAACCATTCCTTGATGAAGAAGTGGATGCTGGGTACATTCTCAATTTTCAGCTTGAGGTGGTGTGCTGCAGCTAAAAGACAGCAAAAGTAAAATCCATAATTGTTCCATGGCACTTCAACCACAGCCATTGATGTAATGGGTAGATTTCCCTGAAATTCCCTGACCAGATTGCCTGATTGGTCCTGAATGATATCCACCTTGTCAGGGGCTTTGGCGGGAGCTTCCTTTTTCTTCACATCTGCGTCCTCCACATAGGTCTCTGCAAACTTACTGGAGTGCTTGTCTTGTTGCCAGTCTCCATGGTAGTACGTCACAAGCTCTGATGTCACCAAATCATCACAGTCAACGATAACATAGAAACTGTCATGGCCGTCCACTGTGGTCTGTACTAGCCTGATGAGAGGCCCCTCATTGAAGTTTTCAAGGAACATCTGGTGGAGCACAGGATTTCTTACCCCCTGCTTTACGTCCTTAAAGAATTGTACAGAGAGTCCTGCTATTTTTGTCAGTATCAAAGCCTCCATTATCGTTTCCCTGAACGACTGAATCTCGGACATTTGTCTCGCCCAATCTTGTTCTATGATTAGGGATTGGTAATAGGACGGGTTTTCTTCGTATTCTGCAACCATATCATCCATAAACACAGCCCTATTTGTCTCATCATTTTCGTCTGTACAGTAATCAAGGACAGTTTTGGGCAGAGTCAGCCTTGCCCCAAGATTTGTCTGGACATCAGCGAAGATCTTGAGGCAATTGGCGAGCCCCAAGCCAGTTTGGGTCCAGTCTTTGGGGTATAGTCTGTAAACTTTCTTGTATTTCTGTTTCTCTGGTATGCTTGCTATGAGCTGATCTGATGGTTTGAGATGATCCAATAAGCCAGTATCATACAGGTTAATCAGGGTTCTCCACTCCTTTACATCACCCACAGTTGAAGGGCAGCTAAACCCACCACTGTTGTGCTCCACAACTGCCTCTTCTACCTGATCTTTCATATCTGGCTTTATAGGTCTCCGTTTCGTGTCGCTGCCATAATCATCCGATTTGGCCTTCCTGTTTGTACCACCATCTCTTTTCTTCCCTTTGACACCTTCTTCATCCATTGCAAGGAACCGACTTATCAGCACTTGCTCAGATAGTGAGTTAAGTTGTCCAGATGCATTATAAGACTGTAGCACTGGCTGTCCCTCTGTCTGCTCAGGTGTTGTGGTGGGCTGTTCTGGTGCTGCTGGCTGCTCAGGTGCTGCTGACTGCTCAGGGGCTGCTGGCTGCCCTTGTGGCACGATGGGCTGGCCTGATGGCACTGTTGGTCGTCCTGGAGAAGGTATGATTGGTTGGGCTGGCATGATAATATGTATACGATCTGCTGCCCTCTGTCTTGCTTTCAGTCGATCCATTATTGCCTTGTCCATGACAGAGGTATCCACGTGAGGCTTGGGTGAGAGTTTGAATCCAATACTTGATGCTATTTCTTCGTCAATGGGGAACACCATCTTACCCAATAGGGAAAGGTACACGTCCTCAAATCGACCCGTCTTTTTCCAGTTCTGTGATATGAAATTCATATACTGTAACGGATCTGACTCGTGGTTAGCAAGAACATACTCTGCACCAGTCAGAACCTTCCTGCTCTGTCTCAGGCTCTGCATCCTCTTTCCCATCTCTGCTGCTTGCCTCATGATTTCCTGATTCACTCTATCCATGGCCCTCTTCCTCATTTTCTCAAAGGCCAATCTTGGCCTCATTTCTGCAGTATCAACACGTGACCAAGGTTTTGTGAGCCCTGTGGTTGACCACTTCAAGCCAGTTGAGCACTCTTGGTATGTTATCCAAAAATTTCCTTCTCCAATGTATTTGATATCAACTCGCGAAGTGACCTTTGCATTCCAGATGTTCACAAAAGGGCAGGGGAGGATCCTCTCTATCAATGGTTGCATGTTTACTGTGGGGCGTACGACAGTCTCCCACCCTCTGGAGGGTTTTAGATATGCCTCCTTTCGTTTTGCGCTCTGTTCTTCAGCCCACTTCTCTTTTTCTGCTTTTACTGCTGCCCTTCTTTTCTCCTTGACCCGCTGTGCTTCGGCCCACTGTTCTATTTCTGCTTGTGCTGCAGCCCTTTTTTCTTCCTGGGCCTTGATCATCTGCTTTAATCGTTCTTCCTCTCGCAACTCGAAAGCATCTTTTCTCCTATTGTCCTTGCGCCTCTCCCAGTCTGTCTTGCTAATAGGTGCTTTCCTGCTGCTCATCTGGGGCACCTTGCGCTTGTAGCAGGATAAATGGAATATGTTGGTGCCGTCCACAACCAGCTTTTGGTAACCAAACATTTCTTTCGTGCAGATGGGACACACCCCCTTTGAACGATGATCTTGTTTGCGACCACCAATAACGTAAGGCACTCCCAGGAAGAATATGTCATCCCCATGGAACTGCTGTAGCAAAGGCTCTGCGTCTAAATCGCCTAAGCCTTGTCCCTGGTCTGTCCCCAAGTCTGATTTCAGATCCGACTCCAACTCTGGATCCGTTGGGACTAGCTCTAAAGGTTGCGAATATTGTGAATGTTGTTCCATTTCCAAATTTTCCAAGTGCTGCAAGTGCTGCTCCATATCCCAATGCTCCATCTCCAAATGCTGTAGATGCTGAAAGTGTTGGCACTGTGAATGTAAGGAATGTTCTATAGCATGTTTCAGATTTTCCATCTCTTGTGCATCCAATACCCCTAGATGATCCACTTCTTCCCCCCAATATTGGGATTCTGTGTTTAAATCAGATTCATCAGGGGCGTCAGTGTCTGTCTCGTTTAAATCAGGTTCATCAGGGGCTGAGTTTTCTGTCTGGTTTAAATTAGATTCATCAGGAGCGTTGCTCTGTTCTGTACTTGCATTTTCCATTGCCTTTTTTTTCTCTATCCTGGCCTGTCGCCTTATTTCCCTTTTCCTTTCTGCCTCTTCCTTGGCTTTTGCTTTTGCCTGTCTAGATTCTTCTGATTGGCTCTTAAACCCTGGCTTTTCTGGCTTTTTGGATGGAGGATTTTCCCATGTGTTTGGCGTGCTTGTTTTATCCTGTTTAGCATCCTGTTTAGTATCTTGTTTAGTATCCTTGTCAGTATTTTCAGGGTCAATGTTCATTTCTTTTCTCCTTTCGCTTTCTAAGCTCTCTTCGTACTCTCTTTCTGCCTTCTCCTCTGCATCCCTTCGCTTGACAGCCTCTCTTTGAGATATTACTGACTCTTCCTCCCTTTTGGGCCTGTTGTCAATAATTTTATGCTCTTCTTCCACTGCTTCCGCCTGTTGCTTGTGAAGTTCATCGAATTCCTTCCTAGGCTGCATTCTGGGCACCCATTTCCCATTTCTATCCTTGTCCCACACAACCTTGCTGTAAACCAAACTTGGATCGAATTCCAATACTGCCTCAAATTTCGTCCCTCCTTCGTAATTCTTGATTTTGGGTGTCTCTGACACAAATACCCACTGGAAGATATCAAGATCAGTGTATAATACCTGTATACCATAATTATCCAACACAGCCTGCTCACCATCTGGATTTGATTCAGTTGGAGGAACTGCCTGCTTCTTTACTTTGTTCTTTGGCTGTACTGTATAAATTAAATTTTGCATTGCAGTCACAGCCAGAAAGAAATCTTGGCCAATTTTGACTGCATTCTCAACATGTTCGTCTGCAGCTCTTATGGGTTCCAACACATGCATAAACTTCACTAGTAAGCCAGTTTTTTTGGTAATGTCATACCCTTTGGCCAGCCCTATCTTAAGATGCTGGGTCATGTCTTCTAGGAGCCTCTTCACCATTGGGAATTCCTTTTTATGATGGCGTGTAATATCTTGTAACATGTGTTTCTCCAACGTTGCTGACTTGCTGAGAATACCAACAACATCCTGCATAGGTTTGAACGTCCTATTCAGATCCTCCATATATTCATCGTATTTTCTTTTTAGTTCCTCATAGTCCCTCCCGTGGACCATCTTGTACAGACCAAGTGTTATGGGGTCTCTCCACCAAAAAAATCCATTCACAAACTCGACATTGCTTCTGTAGAATTCACCTATCCCATCGATTCTATTCAACGGCCCCCATCCAGGATCTTTCTTCTCTATTGGCAGCCATCGGTTTTTCACTGACCAGAAGAGGATAATGTTGAGCTCCTTGTCCCTCAGAAATATTCTATTATGGAGGGCATCTTTCACGTCGTTCAGGCGGCGCACCCTTGAATCAGGTCGCTGGAACGGGCTTGATGGAACTGCAGGCTGCCACTCTGCGCTGTACGGAGGGCCGTCACTGGGTTTTCCACCTTGTGGTACGACGTACATGCAGACAAGGTGTCTATACCTGATCATCACATGCCTTTGATCTCTGGCAATTAGCATCTGGCATTTTCTGGGACCCAGTGGATTGCGTACTTTTACCTTGGTCCCGTCCTTTCGTTTAACCTGTCCTATATTAAACTCAAACCACTCGTATCCACTCCAAGACTGTTCAGAAGGAGCAAAGTATGGCCAATCATCTCTGAAGAGCTTCCAATCAATTTCAGTTCCGATTGTGTAAGCCTCCAAGTTTTGATATGTGTAATAAACACACTTGGTCACTTCATTCCAGATAACATAGATTCGACGAACAGGGTCGTAGAATGGGGCACAGAGACGCAGACGAGATTCTTCTTTTTCATCTATGTATAACACAATGTACCAGTTAAACCTGTCCACATATTGTGGCCTATGAGGATGAGGAGTGTAGTGGAATTTCTTCTCTGCTATAATTTCATATTTTCCTGGACGTTTGTGCACCACCTGTAACGGTTGCGTAGCTTTTGCTTCTTGGGTTTCCCCTTCTTCTGGGACACCCTCCTTTTGAGGGACTTGATCCGGCATTTCCGGTATCGTCTCCATAAAACAATTCACACAGCCTTCTTGTGTGGCTTAAATACAACAGCAATGCATCTATTCTTTTTATCTCAAACCACATTATCTCAAACCACATTATCTCAAACCACATTATCTCAAACCACAGTAAACACCCCATGCGCCCAGACGACCCCCCTGCCCCCCGCTAGGAACGGGAGGACCGCCCTTTGGGACACGATGTGGGTCATCCTGGTGTCGTGCATGCAGTACGCGCCCAGCTCCTCCCACTGCCCCGTCTTGGCCAGGTGGACGGCGTGGAGGCCCGAGCCCGTCTTGTTCTCCAGGCCGTTGGCGGAGAGGAGCCGGTCGAGCGAGAAGGTCCTGCCCAGGCCCAGCTTGCACGCCTCGAAGACGTCCACCGTCTTGCGCACCCACGCCCCCGCCTGGGACGCTGGAAGCCCCCAGCTCCTCGCCAGGAAGGGGATGTCGAAGCGGATGCCGTTGAAGGCGCACAGCCTGGGGGCGGCGTCCAGGTGCATGACAACCTCTTTCCTGAGGTTCAGGTCCTCCTCTTCGACCTCCCCTTTGAACAGGAAGGTCTTGGATATCCCCTGGCCGTACAGGCACACGCAGGTGACCCTCACCCGCTGGCCGTTTTCATACCCCTCCGGGTTCAGCCCCGTGGTCTCGATGTCGAATGCCAGAGGGGTCGCAGGGCTCGCAGGGGCCTGGTTCATTGGGTTGGCTGAGGCGCAGCGCACAGGCCCTCAAATAGTGCTCCACCTCCAGGTTCTTTCTTGTCTCTATCAGTTGCAGGCTGGCTGTCAGGGAGTGGGGGTGCCCGGAGTTGGGGTTGGGTAACTTGGGCTCGCCTAGGAGATGGGAGGTCTTTATGAGGTGCCCCAGCTCCAACGGGACCTGCATTTGTATTCTGAGCTGGGGTGCCTGGTTAGCACGCATGAGAGTTTTATTTTTTTATTTTCACGGTCTGTGTGGAGTATTTAAGCAGGGGGGCAGGATTGACATGATAACACTTTTTAATGAGTTCAAATCAATATATTACTGAAATTCAGGTTGCTGCACGCTCAGAATCCAGCTTTGACGCAGAAGAGCTCTCAGTGTGCTCTGAGTATGAGGATGAACAGCAAGATCCTCCCATCGTTGCACAGATGGCCAATAATGAGATTTCAAGGGCTGTGGAGCTGCTTGAAGATGCCAAGCGGACAAATGATGCTCTTAAGCAGACGGTGCTCACCCAGGACGAGCATATAAAGAGTTTAACAGCGGAGAACCTGCGTCTCACACAACTGCTTGATGGAATGAATGGCATACAAAAGAGTACTGCGCATCCAGACTCTGATATGGCATTGGTGCCAGCTGGGGGTGGGTCGGGGCAGCAAGTGTGGGAACTTGCTTCATTAATGGAAGCACTTGCTCAAAGCGAGCGGGAAAAGGCAGGTCTTTCACACGAGTATAGTGAGCTTGAGTCCCGTTGTCAACACTTTGAAGATAACTATACGAAAGTGAGAAAGGAAAATGCAGCGCTCAAAAGGACCAATGCTGAGTTAAGGGGCATTGAAGACGATTATAAGAAGCTTCAAATGGTAAACGATGCACTCAGATCGACAGTTAAAGATTTGACAGGAAAACTCTCAAGAGAACAGCGGGACGATCATGAGCTCTTAGAATTAAGGGCATCGTCCACCGTCCTCACTACACGCTGTGCTCAGTTAACAGAAGAGAAACGCATATCCGACGAGCGGCTTAAGCACGCTGAAGCTACTTTGGCACAGGAAACTGCTGCAATGTTCATACTCAAGGCTGTATGGCAGGAAACGACTGCACGTCCGTCTCAGCAACTCGCCGCATTGGAGGCTCAACTTGCTGACCTCAGTTCCGAAAACCGCTCACTCACGGACAGACTGGCAGTGTGTGCAGCCAGGAACGACGTGGTGGAAAGGTCCCTGGATCTTTGTATGATGGATAAACGTGAACTTTTAGCCCAGACAGGTCGATTGAAGGATGCACTCCGCGAAGCAACCTATGTTTCAGGGGAGCTGAGCTTGCTCATGGGAAACCAGGATGCAAGGATCCAAGAAGCGTGGAGCCGGTGCAGAGACCTACAGAAAGAAAACCAGAACGAAAACCAAGAATGGGCCAGGGCAATGTCTGCTTTGAGGGTACAGAAAGACAGCTCAGATGCACGGGCTACAATTTTGGGGAACGACGTCTGTCGGGCAACAGTACGTCTGCGGCAGGCACAATCTGCTAACGCAGCCCTGGCAGACGCAAACGCACATTTTGTGGGGTTGATGGACGAACACAACACTATTGTCAGGGCTATGCAACTAGAGCAGAATGAGATGGTACAACTACTGTACGCTCAGCAGATTGCTGGAATGCAAGTAGCAGCAGCTGCTCGCGCTGCCCCTCGGCTCGCTATACCGGAAGCCGCCCAACCCGCTCCACAGGCAGCCGCCCCACCCGCTCCACAGGCAGCAGTCCCACCCGCTCCACAGGCAGCCGCCCCACCCGCTCCACAGGCAGCCGTCCCTCCCGCTCCACAGGCCCAAAACGACCGCAGACGTCGCCAACTGGCGGCTGGGGCAAGGCAGGACGGGGCTGGGCAAGCTGGGGCTGGGCAAGCTGGGGCTGGGCAAGCTGGGGCTGGGCAAGCTGGGGCAAGGCAGGACAGAGCAAGGCAGGACAGAGCAAGGCAGGACGGGGCTGCTGCAGGACAAGCAAGGCAAAGACAAGTGGAGCCTGAATGGAATGGGTTCAGCTTCGGCGCATCTATGCTCTGAGGCGGGCTAGGCAACCTACTTTTTTATTAAACCAATTCGATTGCATGTCTGTATCCATGTACCAGATAAATGTAAGTATATATGACTAATATCAGTAATCAGTGCAGTACTAATCACAATGAGAGGAATGAGAGGGACGCTTCCCTTGGCTGTATTTCTTTTGGCTCTGACCAACACGACCCCGGCGCAAACATACCCTGTAGACCCCTTTCTGATGAGGGCGGTCTACTCGCGCACGTTTCGCCTAAGGGACGGGTCTGTCCTGGCCAACGTGGACGGGGCAGCGTTGGAGTCCATGAGGGGAAACCTGCAGAGGCTGCTGGCTGTGGGTGACGTGAACGCCGAGCTGCTCCCAGCAGCGCGAGCCCTGCCAGACGATCAGCTCCTGGCGATCCTCCTCCTGGCGGTGGCGGGGAATTTCACAGTGGACCAATCCCCCTCCGCGCTGCAGCAGCAGTGCGGGATCGTGATTGACGGGGGGACTGGCGCCCTGATACTGAAGGACAGCAACGCTGCCCAGTCCGTCATACTGGAGGTGCTCCTGATCGTGAGCATAGTGTGTCTTCTCAGGGCGTGGAACGAGATCAAGTAGTATTTAGGGGTTTTAGGCATTCAGGACAGCGTATGGTGGAGACCAATGGGCTGAGCCCTGCCGAGGAGGCCCAGCAGGAGGACGAGAAGCAGCTCGCACAGAACAAGCAGGACATAGAGGAGGTGCTGAAGCTCATTGCAGAGCAGACCGATAGGAAGGAGGCCGAGAAACGGCTGATGGAGGCGGAGACAAGGGTGGAGGAAGGGCACCAGGGCAGGGTGTTCCATGCCCACCAGGCCAGAAAGATCCCCTTGCATGGCCACACCAGCCACCTGCTGCACCTGGCGGAGGCGCTGGAGCTCAGCATGAGGACGAAGCGGCACGGGGAGGACCTGCACAGGTCACTGGGGAACCTGTCAAGGCACAGGGTGAAACTGCTGAGGAGGATCATGGAGAGGGGGCTTTTCTAGCCTGTTAACAAGGCCGCTACATCAGCACGTACACTTTGCCCGCCAGCGGGTCGAAGTTGGACTCAAAACGTCTGCTGACCTGCGTGGCATTACTGTCCCCTTTGCCCCCGCATACCCCGTCCTGGACGCCGCAGTCGGCTGTATGCCACCCTTGGCTGATCAGCTCGCTCCTGTACCCCTGATCCAGATTGGACCCCCATGCACGGGGGCGCTGCGTTGCGCCCCCTGGTTGGTTGCAGCACTCGTAGAACATACTCCTTGGGCCTGTCCAGCCCTGGCGGTTTGGGGGGTACTTGAGCTTTATGCACATGTCCCCTGGGCAGTAGAGCTCTTCCTCATAGCCGGGGGGGAGCGCGCAGAGGCAGATGGGTATGACGAAAAGGAGGGTCCGTGCGTGCATTTTCCTTTGTTAATATATACGGCTATATATTAAACGGGGGTTGGGGATTCGTTACATAGTAAACACGCATGTCTGTCCTGAAGATCCCCCTAACACCAGGACAGGCGGTTACAATCCACGGCTGGCTACAGCCTAAGCTGACGCTCTCCTGGACGGACGTGCTGTCCAACACCAGCCTTACCATGGAGCACCTGCACAAGACGGCCAACATCCCGAAGGAGCTGCTGCACAGGATGCAGCCAGACATAACCGCGTGGATCAAGGCAGGCAGGGCTAGCGTGGCGGACGCGCCTTCCTACATTGGCGTCTGGGCGGCTCACCCCCTGAGGGATCTCAAGGTGGACCTGGCCGAGATAGCCGCCTTTGGCTGGAGCGCCAAGGTCCTTAGGACCAGCGGCGTGTCCTACGGGGATCTAAAGGAGGCGGGGATGACCCACGAAACGATGGGGCTCTTCGGCTACACGCTGTACGACTGGAGCACGCTGGGGTTCAGCAAGACGGACGCTGAAAGGGTGCCCGCCCCCGTCCTAGGGAGGCTGTTCAGGATGGCCAAGGCGGACGTGCTTAGGTGCCTGGTCTGACTATTTTGACTATTTTGACCACTTTGACTACTTTGACTACTTTGACTACTTTGACTACTTTGACTACTTTGACTACTTTGACTCCTTTGACTCCTTTGACTACTTTGACATGTGTTTAAAGTAAAAATTTAATATGTGCTTGCGCGGTTTAGGCAGGGCCAAGGATCTAGTCAGGGCCAGGGATCTAGTCAGGGCAAAGGATCCCATAGTCTTCCACGCCAGGGAGATCAATCTCAGCGCACCTGTCATCGTCAAGAGACACAGACAAGAGGCTAGACTCTGTAGGCTGTATGTCCAAGTCACCTAGAAACGCGTCTGCAGGGATGCCGTGCATATCCATTCCACCAAGAGCTTCAAATTGGGGAAGACCAATTGAGTAGTCTGTCAAGAAGATGCCCTCAGTCCCTTCGATAGCATTGGAGCCACGGATTGGTGGCAGTGCGTCAAGGACCGTTTCCAAATGGACAGTTTCAGGACAGGCTGTTTCCAAGTGGACTGTCTCCAAATGTACAGATGTTGAGCAGATAGGCTGGGTGTCAAATGTATCAAGAACCCCTCTTCCATCCATCTCGGTCCAGTCTGCCTTGTCACCATGCCCCTCTGGCTGGTCCTGTTCAAAACAGAGGTTGGGTGGGTAGTTTGCAACAACTGCATCCTCAACTACATCCTTGGAGGGATCTGGGGTTTTGTTATTTGCAGCTCTCTGATGCTTTCTTTCTCCTCCCTTCGAAATGTATGCCCAACGACACTGGAGTGCATCATAGGTTCTATTGGGGAACTTGTCAAGCATGTAAGTCCATCTGCATCCATGCTC
>Ga0214193_1000101_pt1 | contig 23080 bp, 23 predicted proteins | sample TroBogEpilimnion_10_FD_153031 | JGI IMG/M metagenome (GOLD analysis project Ga0214193, IMG submission 153031) | Freshwater microbial communities from Trout Bog Lake, WI - 05AUG2008 epilimnion | ecosystem: Environmental > Aquatic > Freshwater > Lake > Epilimnion/Euphotic zone | place: Trout Bog...
GAATGGGTGTTTGCGAATCATGTGAGAGGGGGAAATCACAATCAGTGGACAGTGTATTACAAGAACCTCAGGCCACAGTCGATTGCCACAGAGGAAGACGACAGTTTCGTCTTTTCCAATGTTTCGGAGGAGGACAGACCTCTGCTGATCGAGACCCTGGAATCCATCATCCGCTTCAACCACCAGCTGCGCTGTTTGGTCGGCGAGTTGCGCAAGGAGATCCCGCCGTCCGCAACGGTGGACACGGGTGGCGATTTCGGAGACGAGCTGCACGTCAACACCGTCAACGGCCAAGTCAGCCTGACGTACGAGTCCGACCTCGTGTGCATTTTTGCAGACCCGATGGACAAAGTGTTCGGCCCGCGCATCCGCAGAGAGCACGGGCCCATCAACCTGAACAAGGCGGAGACCGGCGTGCTTTCATACTGCGGCCAACACTTCCCGGGAGCAGAGTCCTCGGACGGCACGATGGCCGAGTTTTGCTTTGTCTATCCACGGGAAGAGGAGCATATTCGGCAGCTGTTCAGGGCGTTGCTGGAGATACTGTTGGCTGCGGACGCAAGCAGAGCCTGACGGAGCTGAAAATTGCGTTGTTGTTGAAAGCTGTATTGGCCGGCGCTGTCTCAACAGCCGGGGGTTTACGAACAGAAGTGCAAAAATACACAAAAATCGCCCCAAAGACAAACGCAGCCGCCAGCGGGCCGAGGCTCAGCTCGAGGCCCCAGTACGCGTCCGAACTCGCCCAGGGCAGCTTGGCGTAGTTCGGATCATGCACCGGAACAAATGTGAGGGCTTGATTTGAGCCATTAAACTTTGCAGAATCCAGCTGCTTGTAGACGGGATACGTGTAGCATACAAAGTCGCTCGACTGATTTGACGACCCCAGACGCCCCAGAATGTTTACAAACGACACAAACATGCACATTCCGTGCGCAGCTTTGGCCGAAAACAGCCTGCTCAGACGCGATTTGCCCTCAGCAATTACCCTTTTGGCTGCGTAAAAAGCTCCAATCGAAACAGGACAGTTCACACCACTCAAATACTCAAACGCCATCCGCTCCATTTGCGCTTGATGCCACTTGATGCACATCCATCCAATAGTAATACCGCCAAGCACACACACAAACGACATCAGAACCGCAATAGGCAGCCCTGTGTTGTGCAGCACCAATGATGTAGCCATAAGCCACATCATCAGAACGATATAGGCCCTGCCAAAGTGCGCATGCAGCCACATCATGCACCGCGACAGCCTGCACACAAAACACATGGCCCCACAGAATGTGACAAGGTATGCCAGCGTCAGATGGGCAAAATACATTTTTCGAACGCAGGAGAGCTTGTCATACTGATAGGTGTAGTCCAAGTTATACAGACTCGAGTACAGCGGGCTGTCGCTCCCGTACTGCATTTGAAAAAGATCGGGCACAATTCATATACCAATATAAAAGAAACGTCCACCCATCACCAAATGCCGCAAAAAAAGCACGCGCAGATCCTGGAATCAGAGCTCAACAAATGCGTCGACGAGCTGACCGCGCTGGGCGTGACCTTTCACACCGACGTACACACCAAGATGAGCATGCAGCAGATCATGGCGCTTGTTGTAGATGCCTTCGAAGAAGAGGTGAATTCGGTCGACGATCTGAAGAAGCTCATCATCTCCAACCTGAGCAACTCGCCGGTAGTCCACCGCAACCGCGAAAAGATGCGCAAGCTCTTCAACGAGCTCACCGACGAGCTGCTCAACATGTCGTCGACGGCCATCCAAAAGGTCAACGACCACGGCCCCGCCACGCCCGCGGCGATGCACCTCTACGGGCTCTACATGATCGTTGTCAAGCACTACAAATCGATGCGCGGGCTGCGCGCCCACCTGCGCGAGGACATGAAGACGTTTGTCGAGCTCTTCAACAACACCAACAACGCGCTGCACAGCGATATCGTCGGCGCAGACTACATGCGCTTCTTCGAGTACCACGCCACCGTGCTCTCGCCGACCCATCTCGACCACTGCGACAGCACCAAGCTCCTCCTCGCGGAGATGGGCGGCGACATCATGCGCAAGATGCTGCTCATGGGCACGCACTTGGTCGAGCTCGTCGTGGTCTGGGACCAGATCGAGAGGCTGACAGAGGCGCAGCAGGGGTGTTGAGCCTTGGGCTAGTTTGTTTTCGGATGGTACACGTGCTATTAGTGCTTAGGTGACACACTTTGTCTTACAAAATCGGCGATCCTAGAACCTGGCCCCCTTCCTGCTGGATTAGCAACAGCAGCTTGACCTGTATTGGGATTAGCAACAGCAGCTTGACCTGTATTGGGATTAGCAATAGCAGCTTGACTTGTATTGGGATTAGTAACAGGAGCTTGACTTGTATTGGGATTAGTAACAGCAGCTTGAGCTGCTCTGGGATTAGCAACAGTAGCTCGACCTGCTCTGGGATTAGCAACAGAAGACTGACTCTCCCCGGGATTAGAAGTACGAACTTGTCCACTATTGTGAATATCTCCCGCCAATGGCTCGTCACCCCTGTCAGGAACAGCACTCATAATCGCAGTTCCCAACGCCCTTTGTTTGACTTCTAACAGTCGACTTTCCTCTGGATCTGGAGTTGTCCAGATTTCTACAAACAGTGAATCTTTCAGATCAACAAGTTTCATGCCCTTCTCTGCAACAACATACCACTTGCCAGTATCACCATCTTCTCTAAAGAAAACGTATACTAGTTCGCCGCGGACATGTCCTCCCCAAACAGCACTCGGAACTAAAGTTGTACCCAACATGCTAATTTTTTCTGTTGAACTGAATTGCTTGATTACTGTACGTATATTCTTATCTCTACCAAAGAGATCAAGACGAAACATCTGCAAAGCTGGAATCAAATAAGTATCCGAAAATCGATTAATGTCTCTATCAATATCCTTTTGAGATTTTCGTGATATGAATGGACCCAGGTACTCCGTTTGTTTCCTCCTTTCCATCAACATCTCCAGCTCGAGCCTTGCCATCTCCTCCTCTATTGCCAACAACTTCACCTTCCGTTGTCTATCAGCAACCATCGCTGCAAGCCAATGGCCATACGTAAATACTGATTCGTTCGAATCCCTACTCATTTCACAAATGCTTACTGAATCAAACCATTTATTCGCAACAAACTCCTCAGCAAATGTCCAGAGCCCCAGCGCTCCTGCTGCCTCGCCTAAGACCCGCCTTGGCGCGCTCGACAGACGAGGAGGCCTTTCTCTGCTTTGCAGCCAAGCTCCTTAGCACATCCACCAGCCGCAGGGCGTCTGCCAGCGCGAGGTTCTGCCTGTCCACGACCTGCAGCAGTATCGCTGCTTCCAAATCCCGTTCGAACGCGTAGATGTGCAGCAAAAGCAGCATCAGCAGCAAGGAACAGCAGAATACAAACCACCAGCCGTAGGCCGAAGACGCGACTGCCACGACGAGTTCGGCCAGCGAGATAGACCCGACTACGAAAATGGGTCCAAGGAAAATAAGATGCCGCGCAAAGTGCCCGCTTTCCATTTTAGATACCGCTCTTCGATCGGATATATACGCAACGACGCGCATCAACGATTTTTGCAGCATTTTTTTTCTGTAACCCGACAGTCAAGTATAAAAGACACCATTCACCCAATGCAAGCTTCAATGAACAGGCCGCAGCCGAAAACTCCCGCTCAGAAGCGCAGGGCCACCATTCAGCGGCGAAAGAGAGCAGCGCTGAAAGCCGCGATCGCAGCCAGGTCTCCGCAGCCCATGACGAGGCAGTACACCAATGTGGGTCTGCCGGGATTCAAGCCGCGAAAGATGAGATGAAACTCAATGTTAGCTTAATTGCCTATCGGGCAATGCGAAATAAATCACTCCATTGTATCCGCACCAGTCATTTCTCCCCCTGCTGTGCCCCAGCGAACTCTTTGCACCGGCGCGCGGCGGCGTTGAGCCTGAGCTTCAGCGCGTTGACCCTCTCGCCCGCCGCCGCCTTGAGCGCGTCCAGCTCCGCCCTGTGCTCGGCCTCCATGCGCTCGATGCGCTGGGCGCACTCGCGCCTGACCACCGCGGCAGCGCCGTCGGCGCGGAGCGCCGCAATCTCCGCGTGCTGCGAGCCCAGCTGGGCCTCCAGCTCCGCGATCCGGCGCCGCGCGGCCGCCAGACCTGCCTCCGCCGCCTCGCGGCGCGCCAGGACGCTGAGCATCTCCTTGGTCAGGGTCGACATCCGGATGCGCGCACGCGCCGCCTCGGCCTCGCACCCCTGCACCCTGTCGCGCAGGGCCGTCCACTTGCGCTCGGCGTGGCTCGCCTTGGCCTCGGCCGCCAGCAGCTGGGACTGCATCTGCGGCAGGTGCGCCTCGGCCTGCTGGACCCGATCGAAGCACGCCACCCGCATCTTCTCCATTGCGTCGCGGTTGTAGCGGAGCTCGAGCCGACGATCCACGGTCGCGTCGGGCGCGGACTCGAACGCGCGGCGCTCGTGCTCGACGATCAGGCGCACCTCGGCGGGATCCAGCCCGGCCCACGCGCGCTCGCGGGCGGCGTTGGTGCGCTCGAGGTCGCTGATGCGGCTGGCTTCCTTTTCGCGAGCGGATCGGAGGGCCTCGTTCTCCCGCTCGAGCCGCACGCACCGGAGCTCCAGCTGGTGCATCAGCTCATTGTTCGACGGCTTCGAACGGCGCAGCAGCTCCGAAAACTGGCGGTTCGCGCTGGAGATTGCTCGGTTGTGCTCGTCGTTGAGGGTCCGAACCGCTGATTCGACGAAAAGGAGCTGAGACAAAACGGAATCGAGGGTCGACTCCATCGCGTCGATCGAATGCTGCTCGGACGTTTTGAGGCGTTTTTGCTTTGAGTTCATTTGGTTTGATTCAACTTTTTTTGTCACTGGTTGTCACTAGAAAATCCGACAGGGCCGTCGGTACTCACTATTTAAACGCGCGTCGCCCGAGGCCCAGACTTGACATATGTGCTCCTGCCCCTGCCTCAAAACGGACCGCAGCGCGCTGCAAGAGCCCCTGTGCCAGGAGCTGCGGGAATTCGCCGCGCCGGAGCTGCGGAACGAGATGAACGACATCCGAGCCAAGGTCGAGTCCATCGAACTCAAGACAGAACAAAACGCCTCCGGCCTCTGCAACCTGCGCGAGATGCTGCACGTGTTCGCCAATCTGCTCATAAACGCAGTGGATATAGAAGTGGAGCGGAAGCTCGACGAGAGACTGGGCGCAACACCGGATTCGTCGGAGAGTGACGGGATGGAGTAAAAAACTGTTTATTTCTCTCGTTGCTATCCGAAGCTTTCGATCCTCACTGAGCAGTTTCATTACACTGAAAAGCGTCTTCCCATGCAGAGCTTGAAAAAGTAGTTTTCTTGAACACCTCAGCGACGTCCATGCTCACTTGAAAGAGAATGCTGTTGTTTTCGAGAATGTGTGCCTCGACTCCACCGCCAAAAATATTATCCCAGTCAGTGGTGTGGAACCTGGTTGCAACGTCATAAGCCCTAATCCCGAACCCACTCGGAACGGAATCACTGCACAGGTCAAACGAATAAACGCGGCCCGTGTCGCCATTCTTGTGCACATAAATCTGAATGCACCCCTCGTCTGCAGGCCCGAAGAATGACAATTCCGCGCAAAATATCGTGCCCTCTCCGTGCTGAAACCGGACTCTTACATTTCCGGTGCGGCGACAATACGTGGCATGCCCAAGCATCCCAAAATCGCCATAATCCTTGATGACAGTGTGTAGTTCCGCGGCAAAGACTTCAGCAGAAGGGACAGACATTCGGGCTGGCTGTTGAGGGAAATCGGGTGGTGTTTAAATACAGGCTTGGTTCAATCGCGGATTTAAAATCTGACTCGAAATGCCTCCAAGACTACAAAACACGTCGTTAGCCGCCCCTTGAATGCCCCCCTTTCATCATCATCACCACTATCCCGTCATTGACTCGGAGTTATGCCAGCAGCTGTTTGCTGCCTATGGCGTGGTCGTGGATACCATTTTGTGGATACTGGAGGCGTTCGAATGATGAATCACAGTGTTGTCAGTGGAAATTATACTAATTCTATATAAATCTGGATTGATACTCTCATGAATGACAACAAAAAACAGGAAAAAACAGATAGACTATGAAATACAATGCCTTGAAAGTGAAATCCAAGAACTTTTACGCCATGGTTTACACTTGGGAGGTTCCACCAACCCTGCTATTCAAACATCAGAGACAACACAAATCACCAACAGCCCTCAACGAGAACAAGGCACACAACCCACAGAGCACACTGAAGAACTGCCACACAAGTGGAAGTGCCCCTTCTCTGGCGAACTGATGAGGAATCCCGTGGAAGCGTATGATTCCGTTGTTTACGAGGAACGAAATATTGAAATGTGGCGTCGCAACCACGGTCTTGTGTCTCCAATCACAGGGTATGATGTAGTGTATGAGAACCTTATTCCTCAGAACGAATTGAGACAGGAGATACGGAACTATATGCGAAATCATCCAGGGCACCAAAACCAATCTCAAGGCCTGTCTTCGCTCTTACGCGATCTGTATGACTTGCTCCTTGTTCAGGTTGGTATACGGGCTAAGCCGCTTCCAGTTCCTCCAAAACCTCTGAAAGTCGAAATAGCCAGTTTAAGAACAATCAAAACATTCCATCAAATTACAAAAAACAAGTTCTCGGATAATGATATAGACATGGCACAATTATGCAATCCAAGCCTCATAAAACAGGATCTTCCTGACAGCTGGTGGCCAATTAGCCAGAAACAAGAGTTGGCAAAGGCGATGTGGACAGCATGCAAAAGGTTTAGGGACCAAGTGCAAATCCAATTTCTTAACATTACGACGACAGTCACGGTGGAATTCGAGACATTTGCAGAAACATATTTTCTTCCAGTCATGATGAGCGAAATGCCTTGCTCTTATTATCATATACTTTCAAAAGCGTTGGAGAAGTTTGTTCAAAACTTTTCATTCGAAGATAATCGCCTAAAAACAACAATAGAAAGAAATATTCAACACGGCAAGGAACACAAACGAGATTTGATTACATGGAGAACGTTCTGGAACGAATTGCCCGATATTCCGGACAGGTATAACTAGAGCAGGCCCGTTCAAAACAAATGACCCCAGCAAATGATAAGAACACTTTTCAAGCCAACACGCCATCGTATCCAGCGTCCGAACGACCAAACACCATATCCGTAATGATCTGCAGCCTGCTCGGCAGACAGCCCCTGCTGTTCACGGACCACAGCAAAAACGAGCTGCTTTTCGGCACAAGCAGGAGATCATGGTGATCACACCAGCGAAGGAACAGCAGCGCAAACTGCGAGCAGAACACGTGCACACGGTTCCGAAAGAACATTTGGCGATGCAGCGAATTGAAGAGGAGCTTAAATACGGTCTGATGAAAAGTGTAACGCCAAGTGGCTTGTCCAGAGCTTGGAACCTGAGTTTATATCAGCTACTCAAGTTTCTGCTGGAATTTTATCAACACATATATATATGTAAGCCCTTCAGACCATCTGAATGAGACGAAGGCAGGCGCTAAACGAGGAGCTAGCAAAATGTACGCGCGAACTGCGTTATTTGGGAGTGAAAGTACCCAGTTCAAGCGAAATTTCTAAAAGACTGATCATAAGCACCGGAGATATCAGCGATGTTGATGGATTCTGTGCTTTGGCAGAATATGCAAGGACCGGAGCTGATGTGCTGTTTGTAATGAACTATCCTGCGTATATTGGTCGTCCCGCAGCTGAACAATGCACAGAATGTGATACAGGGCTTGGCTACAATTATGGTATAACTCAATTTCTGGCATCAACATGCCCACCAAGTAATGATAACAGATATTATAATTACACAGCTGTTTTACAAAAATACAGCAACAATGTCAAAAAGGTGCTTACAGATCTAGCGTATGCAATGGCTAAATTAGTGTGGGAGTCTATGCCTGCACCCAAAGGCAACCTGTTCTTTTGCGTAGGAGGTATAAATAAAATCAACCCATTTCATTATTCCGCAATAAAGAACGAAATTCTGGCATACGCTGATATAGCCCTCAAAATGACAGATTTGATATACTTAAACGAAAAAGAAACCATCTCTGTGGGTAATGAGACCCCTGCAAATCTTCCTACATTGGTTCGCAGCTATACAGACATATACATCGATTTCAATGGATCTATGGCATTTTTCGACGATACGTGGGTTCAAATGATATCCGAAGCAGCCAAAGATGAAAAAATTAGAGGAGTATTTGTGGCTGGCGGTGTATATGCCTCAGAACAGCCTAAAACCATGTCTGCAATAAAGGATACTTTGAACCGAATGAGCTGCTGTACTATGAATCAACTATATCACCCAGCAAGAACATCTACATTTTTCACACTGATGAGTGAGTTGAATATAAACATGTACTTCGTACCTAACAACGAAGTTGAAGCACTGAGTAATACTGAAAGATGTATACAATTTCTACAAACAAACGGCATCAACAGTACGCCTGTCCTGTCACTGTGCAGGCACTATTACAATCTCCCACACAACCCACCGAAAAAAATATTCGATTTTAATGTTGCATCATGTCTGCGTACTTTTATGAACGACGATCCAGATTTTAAATATTACACAGCTGCCAGGACACTTCATTTCAATGCATGCTATGGAGTGGCACTCATAGGAAAGGAAAGAGAACGATGGCCTTCCGTGTATTTGAACTTCAATTCTAAAGTACAAGAAAGAATCGAAGACCTTCAAACAAAGGGCAGCAATGCCTTCGCTGATACTTTTAAAGATGAGTTGGTGACACTTTCCAAAATAAAATGCTCATCTTGCAACATATACATTTTCCAATTTGCTCCTCTAGAACCAACGTTGAAACTGACGATGAAAAGTTTCAAACGACCCAGAAAGCCTCTTGAAGATGAACCAGTGTACTTGGAGAAACCAGATCTCAAATCGATCATGTGGTTCGTAAATGGATTTGGAGCGATAAATGGAACAGCTGAAAATTTGATAACTAAAAAATGTGTTATAAAACACCCAGACGGATATCCCATAATCGGAAGGCCTCCACAGGACCCAGACAGCGAGGAATATATTCAGTCCATTGAATACGAGCACGGCGAAATACTTGCGAAAAAAGCCAACGATAGGAAAAATTTTCAAGCATGGAAAAGTTGGTATGATGCAAATATAACTCCTGATCTCGAGTTAAAGCTCAGAATTCTGAAAAATACTCTATGTAATTGGAAAATAATGAAGGACTGGTACAAAGACCTGGATCCGTCTTTCCTGTTCAAAAAAGACACAAAAAATGGCCAATGGGGTATCATGATACAATCATATGATTTCTTTGGGACAAACCAAGGGTTCATTAAATTTCAGGCATTTGTTGTCAATAAAATTGCATTCGATAACGGAAGATCTTTCAACGCTGCCTCATCGCCAGGAGTTACATTTCTTAGGAGTGCTGCTGTGACAATGCTTCCTGTATTAACACATGAGGATGAACCAACAACTAAATACACCATTTTGACAGTTCAGGCGAGAGTCCCGATAGGAATTGCAAGGTTCAAGGAAATTCCAGCTGGTATGACTGATGAAAGCAACAATTTCTCGGGTGTAGTTGCAAAAGAAATGAAAGAGGAAACAGGTCTCACCATAAACATAGACCAGATGTTCTGTCTTTCCGACGCATTGATGGGAAACCACAAAGGAATGTATCCCAGTTCAGGCGGTTGTAGCGAGTCCATCAAGATTTACTCCTGGAGATATCATTTCACGACCGTAGATTTCAACGAGTTGAAGAGGAAAATGGAAACAGAAACTCATGGCCAGAAAGAAGAAGGAGAATTTATTCAGTTGTGTTTAGTCAAATTAGATGAACTTCACAAGCATGCGCCAGATGCAAAAGCACTTTCCGCTTTGGCGTTGTACAATATATATTTGAAGCAACTTCAAGTTGACGGAAGATCAGAAACAATACATTCAAAAGAGTTTAAACAGGCCTAATGAAACCAATTACACAGTCTGCTTGAATCATTCGAAACATCTGCCTTTTTGGCGAGAGTATATCACTGTTCTTAAGCTGTATTAAATGAAAAAAAGTAAAATGCGAAATGCACCATCAGCACGCCCAACACATTACAACCACAAAACTTTATCAAAAAAGCACTGGCACATTAAGTCAACAGCCCAATAATGTGCCAGTGAATATCTATACTATGGTTTTATCATCCAGCTGATTTCGGCAGTCACTGCTCCTAATCAGCAGACCTCCTGTCAAACCGCTCCAGCTGGGCCTCCAAGCTCCACCAACCTAGCCCGCAGCCTGCGGCTCACCTCTGCCATCTCGTCAGCAATCTGCTGGTTCGGCGGATGGGCCCCGGACAGCCGAGCGAGGGCGTACTCGACGCGACGGATTGCCTCGTGCGGCGTCAGCTGCCTGTACGCATTGAAGTGGCCGATGTACTCCAACAGCAGCGTAGGAAACCTCTCTTTCAAGCCGGCCGGAACCTCGGCGAACGAGTGGTGCTCCGAATTCACAATATGCTCACAAATCCCCTCAAACGCCTCAATCAGCGCCCGCGCCGAATTGTAAAGCGCCATCTCGAGCGCGCCCATCGTCCGAAACATGTGAGTGGGCCGATACGCAACCGTGTACGCAGCCATGACGACCCGCACATTGACGCTGGGTGCCCCGACGGCCCGCACATTGACCCTGGGCTCCCCGACGGCCCGCACATTGGGCTGCGCTCTGCTGTGCAGCACTGCGAGCTGGTGGATCCTCATCAGGCACGCCTTGCCTGCCTGTACGACGGACCTTTTGCGCAGTTGGTTGTTAAGCTCGTCAAAGCTCATGCGCCGCGCGGACGCGCTCGTCACGCCGACGGCCAGATAGCGCCGGACGAGTTGATGCAGCGTGCAGCGTGCGAACCGCTCGCGCCAAGCGCGCTGGATGCGTGAGGCTGATTGCTGCATTTTCGCTCGGGTGTGCAGTGGGTGGTCGGGTGATGTGGTTTATATACGGATTCTACAGCTGTGGAGTTTATTTGATCGCCTTCCGTGTACAAGATCACAGAGCCGAGCTGGCCAGGAACTCCTTATAGGCATCGGATATCCTCTCGACAAGCAGATTCCTGTACGCGATTCGACGGTCCCTGTCATTCATTCGAAGCTGTCGAGCACTCACTGTGTTTCCGTCTGGGAGAACAACAGGCCCTTCAACCAACCCAAGCGATTCGGGGTCTACGAGAAGTTCGTCAATCTCTCGTACGAAGCTCACAGCAGATCCACGTGCCTTGAAGTCCGCAAGCACCTTCACCACCCGTGCCACAAGCAAATTCTCGTGAAGGGGTTCGTTGTTGGCCAGGCTGCCACGTGTCAGGGGATCGAAGATTAAGCCGTACGATTGCATTCCGAGCAGTCCCTGACGCCCTACCGTATTCCCACTCGGCATAATGACAGGATCTTCGATCAAGTCGTATGTTATAGGGTCGAGGAGAATCTCTTCTAGCTTACTGGCAAGACGAGAGGAAGATCCCTCCACGTGAAGGGCAGTTTCGCTCATCAACTTGCGCCGTGTGGCTTCAAGCTGGCGAGCGCTCGCGAGAAGATTTTGCTGCTCTTGCTTGAGAAGCTTGTTTGCTTCGTCCAGGTCATGCTCCAGATCGGCATTTTGCTGTGTCAGGGACAAAATTCTACCCTCCATATCGCGTATTCTAGACTCCTGTGCACGATCCGCTCTCTCGCAATTCAGTTCGGCTTCCGCGTGTCTGCACCTCTCTTCCAGCAAGCTTTTCTCCAACTGATCGCATCGGGTGCGGAGCTGCTGACAACATGCTCCTTCCGGCGCAACCACATTTTTCGCGGAGCGAAAGCACGAAAACATCAGCGCTCGCCATTGTTCTGCAGCATCTTAAATACAGCGAACGCTCAATTTATTTCAAAAATACAGCCGCAAATCTGGACACGAACAGCACGCAGGCCACAAGGCCCGAAATCGCGTACATGATCGCCCCGACCGCTAGGAAGGGTCCGCCCATAGCTGACTCGCAGCCTTCTGCCTGGAGCGCGCCGTGCGACATTATGAAGGTGGCGATGGAGAGCGCCAAAACGATCACGACACACAGGCACGCAAAACACGCCAGCCCGTTGAATCGACCTTCATCCTTCTCCTTTGTCGTCTGCACCAAGAAGCCAGAGCAGCACGGAAGGAGGAAGAACATGGTCATGGCGAAGGGCCAGAAGGCTGATGGGCACGCGCTTTTGTTATAGGCGTACACCAGGCCCATGATGAAGACGATCAGGCTGCTCAGTCCGTAGACGGATCTGACGCACCCCGAGCAAACCATACTGCAGGATTGCCGCACGGTGCAGCAGTCTGCGTTCCAGCTGCTGTCGCCCGCATTGCAGCATTCGCTGCACTCCTCGCATTCCGGCGGCTGCAAACGAAACTTGGCTACCGCCCACGACACAGCAGCCAACAGCATGATCCAGTCCACGAGAGTGAGGATGGAACTGCCTGCCGCGATCAGCGGATCCGCGTCCCTGTTGTCCTCCATCATGGCCTGCGTGCAGTTGACCGCCTCCCATGCCTGGGCTGTCAAGACCGTGTTGGAGAGCGTAAGCGGCAGCAAAAGCAGGCAGCACCAAAACAGGGCTGCTGATGGACCGAGTTCGAGGTCCTGAATCCAGTACACAACGGCCCCGACAGCGAATGCGAACCAAATTATGGCCCGCAGAGACAGAATCCCAGCAGCAGATCCCCAGTAGTTGGACGGGCACAGGCGCTGCATCGCGTCGCCGTTCCGCGTATGGGACAGGCCGGCGCACTCGGTAATGAAGCCCGACACCATTAGCAAAAGCATCAGCACACTGCAACAGGCGGCGGCGACAGCGTGGGCTCGTTTGCCTCGGGAGACGATTACAACGTGCTGCACTGGAATGGAGTTGTCAGCATCGCGCATAGAGTTTTCTGGCACAAACAACATGTCTCTCTGTGTCTGCTTACGGCATGCAATGGGTCTTTTATACAATTTGATGTCGAGAGAGGGCTGTTTTATGACAAGCATTTAATTTATGGATCCACAGCAAAAACGATCTTCTTCTTCATCAGCACTTCGTCCAACGGATCGAACGGCACATATCCCTTGTCTTCAAGCACGCCGACCATAAAGTGCACAGGCAGCTCGAAGCCAATCGACTTCATTGAAGTCTGCAGACGCGTGTTCTTCTGCTTGAGCCGCTTGACCAGCCATGCGTCACCCTGGAAAAGTTGAATGTGACTGAATGCAGAAGAGAGGCAGCTCAAAAAAATCAATACCTCCCCGTACCAGCGCCGAATCGCGACGGGCGCCTCCTTTTCAAGCAGGAAGCCCATTAGGGGCGAGTGCGAGCGCGGAACAGAGGCGGACACGGTCCCCAGCTCCCACGCGCAGCTCTCCTCGTGGAAATGAAGTCCTACCACGCCATTTACGGTGCCGCTCTCGTCCTTTGCCATCAGCAGAATTTCAGGCGCACAGTCGGCATCCAGCACGTGTCCTGGGCCGAAATCGCGCTCGAAGACCGCGTTGCAGGCGCTGAGAGCGGATGCGAGGTCGGATGAGGAGCTGAAATGTTTTGAGACGGAGGAAGAGGTGGGCATATGAGTGGAGGGAGTCATTTTTGGAATGTTTTAAACTGAAATTTTGCTCAAATCAATTCGAATCAATTTGGTCATCAGACCATACTATGGTTTACTCTCAAAATGAAGCAAATTTAAATCGATTCGAAATCAAACCATACTATGGTTTACTCTCAAAATCAAATAAATTTAAATCGATTTGAGAGCAAACCATACTATGGTCTACCCTCCAAACGAAACCAATTTAAATCGATTTGAAAATATATTTGACCACTTCACAGCTGTAAACACCACAACATAAAAGCAACTCAATCAATCCAAAAAAACGAAAAAATGTCCCGAACAGCCCTCTTCAGAGCATCAACTGGCCTCACATCCCGAGAATTTCGCGACGAATGCATGTCCCGCATCGACGTGCCGTTTCCCGCTGCGGTCTCGCTGCCCGCGCTTCAATCAGAGATTCGCGACAACGAGTTCTACATCATGAACGTGGGGATGACCATCTACCCCATCACCGCGTGCCTCTACACGATGCGGTCGGTGCTCAAAGTGGCGAGACTGGCAATGCAGCGCAAGCACGCCACGGCTGCCGGCCGGCGCGCGGTTCGCGACATGCGCAAGGCGATGGAGGCGCTGAAGGCGATGTGAAACGAGTCAGTGCAGCTGCTGAATGGCCTAAGTCATTTACTGTGCTCAAATAAATTGTTTCAATATTATATATAAGGCAACATCCCACTACATCATACATGCCACGAAACGCAATACAACGAATCAATCATGAGATATACTGCCTGCAAAGTGAAATTCGGAGCCTCCTGCGCCATGGTTTCCGCGTTGGCGCTCTATCCACTTCTGTTACTACTAAGTTGGACAGCCTATGCCGAATAATCAATGACAGACTGGTTGATGACTCAACTCAGTACCCATGCATAATCAGTGATTCACTCGCATATGTGAATATAATACATGCATTGCAAGAATGCAGAAACAATCAAGCAAAATCGAAAGAAGTCATAGGAGAAATTGGACGTTATTTCTTGCAAAACATATCTGAATGCAGGTCAGTGGAAACAGGTCGAAACAATAATGGTAATTTTTATTTCAAGATATTGAACGACACTGGCTACATTGAAATCTCAAGTGCGGATTCTGGCAATTCACACGACCCGGATACCCGTATAACACTGAACAAGGTCACTGCATCACCAGTGGATAGCTCTGCTGTGCCAATCGCAGGAGGTGTACCCAATCCTAGCAAGGCCAGAGAAGTTGTCACAGAATCAGCAACAGAAATCCCTACTGTGCAAACCACAAGAAGTGTCCCTAAACCCCCTGAAGTCAGAGAAGTTGTCACTACATCACGGACAGATATCCCTTCTGTGAAAACCACAACAAGTGTCCCTAACCCCCCTGAAGTCAGACGCGCTGAATGGGTAGCTATTGGAGGACGACCGGACTTTCGACATGAAGACGGCACAACGAAAACAAGCGTAAAAGAATCCTGGTTCACAACCGTCACTGGGGTCAAAAAGGATCAGTCATATCGTATCCAAGTCAAATGCAACTTATCTCGTTATGTAGCACAGAAGGACATGTATCTGACCTTACCAAATGGTAGCACATGGAGAGCCACAAGTTTATGGCGTATCCCTTATGATGATCTTGAACGTATGTGCTTTTCCAGACTAAACGATCAGCGCATGATAGTATATGCAGATGCATCAGATTACAGCTGTTTCACATCGATCTCAGTGCGCGCATCTGTAACTGTTTCACAAAGTTTTCCAGGTGTTTCCAACGAGCCAACTAGCCAAATGATAACTATCCGATTTCAAAAGGTTGGATAATGACAGACAGATTAACCAAATCACACAGGCAATATGAAAAAATTAAACTTTCATGTTTGGTTGTTCGACCAATGCGAAATCCACCAATGCGAGATCGCGACGATTGATCCGGTAGACCATAGTATGGTCCGATTTTGTTTTGGGCACATTGGTAGTTCAAACCATAGTATGGTTTATTGACATTTTGGGGAATCGAACCAGAGACAAAAAGATACCAGGCCGCGCTGTTTACCATTCTCATAGGTTCTCCTTTTTGTTCTTCGATCGCGGTACACGGCCTGCCAGCACGTAAAATTTCGCGGTAAACAACTGCAGACTCTGGGAAGCACATATCAATTTTTTTTTGCCAGATCGGGTTTATTCTCTATATAAACAGGCCAACCCAACCAGTCGCGCCACCACTATGCACCGCATGCACCCGTACAGCAAGGAAGGAGGAGCCACCAAGAAGCTGGTGACCTTCAGAAACTTTTACGACAACGTCTGCAAATTCGACCCCGACGACTTCAGCGGCCGCCAGACGGCGTACACCAACGACTTTGTGGACCGCATGCCGCCGGACTCGGGCGCAAGGAAGCTGCACGACGAGGTGCTCGCGCTGCATGAGCGGACCGAGAAGCTGGTCCTGAATCAGCGAGACTACTGGAACGACCCCGGGGAGAGCTCGGACTTTCGTTTCCTCGTTGTGGAAAACGTCCCCGTCTACAAGGACGGCGGCAAGCACGGGTTCGATTTGGGCGTCTGGCTGCCGGATATGCTGAGCTGTGTTGAGGCGCTGGATCCGTTTTATGCTGAGGAAGATGAAGACGCCTCTGAAGATGAGGATGCAGATGCAACAGAGGATGAGGATGCAAATGCAACGGAGGATGAGGATGCCGCCGAGGATGCCACTGAAGTTAAGGATGCCACTGAAGTTAAGGATGCCGCCAAAAAGGACGCCACCGACCAGACCGAGGGCACCATAAAGTACTATTTCTCCGACAAAGTCGAGCGCGAGCAGCTGGCTCGTGATCTCGACGCGCTCGGAGCTGATATCAAGGCACTCATGCGAAGCATTGGGGTTTGAAAAAAATCATTGAATTCGTGAAACGCTTCTATACTAGCTACAAATGCACTTGTCAGGAAAAGCCATGATAAGAATCTTTTCAATGATTACCTATTTGATGCAAAACCTGTCTGCCCGTAAGCGTTGAAAACAGGGCAAGAAATATCAACACCCAATAGCTGATACCGTAGTTAATGCGGATACATCGTTTGGCTCCAGCTCAGGGGCGTAATGAACATATGTGATTCCATACCTTGACAGTTCATCCTGTATCGCTAATTTCAACCCATCCGAAAAAACGATCTGTCGAGTCCATATGGACTGTATCAAGCGTTCGGATAATCCAAGTGTGTGGATGCTATCGACTCCAAACTTAGATTTCAATTCCCTCGATGTGCTGAAAAGTAGTTTGAAAGCACCCTGTGTGTCATGTGAAACACTATCCAACTCAGAAATGAAACGATCCTGAAACGACGTTGCGTCAGCTATGAATCTAACCATAGTCTCCTTTGCATCCTCCGTGCAAAACCAATCCAATTTTTTTCCACAGCTATACGCCCATATATTATCATCCTCACTGATTTCTATTACGCATCTGGGTATCAAGGCAGCACATAGGTCGCGCTCTTGTTTGCATACCGACAGCTGCTGCATCCGTGCACTCACAGCGCACATTAACTGGATCTGTTCCCATTTTTCTAGAAATCCATTGACACCCAATACTCCACGTCCAGCAAATTTGTATGCGTCTTTTGGCACTGCTAAATGAGTTGTTCTCAATTTATTTCTAAAGTAATTGACATACCCGTTGTAAAAATTGATAGCACCTACCGTTTCAATAAATTCCCTGAGTTTCCTTGCCAACTCAGCGTTCATTTCATTCTCGATTTTAGATTTTTCTCCCCTCTTATCCTTTCTTTCAGGATCATCGGGCCTCATTCCTTTAATTTCTGCAGAAAGTCTGTTGATTTCTGGCGAAAATCTTGATTTTATTTCACTCAGCTTTTCAATTTGATCAGCATTGAGAAAATCTCTTATGCTGGCAGTCAGAGTGTCGATAATTGGTTCAGCTATGTAGCTAGTGGTCATTGCAAAATCATAGAGCGCTTGTTGGGGGTTAGCCACATTTTGTGCTAGCGTGAGGCCAAGGTTAAGCTTACACTCACAAAATACCAATTGCTCGACGCATTTGTACTGAGGCTCAAGGTCACTATTTTTTCCTCGAAACGTGTTAAAATTGTCGAAATTCAATGGATCGTTTGTTGTGAACAGATATGCCAAGAAAGTTCCTCCTTCGTCGAAAACACTGATAGCACAAACAGCTAGTTTGTTTTCTTTGTTGTGTGTTGAATGAACCACCAAAGTCCATCCCTTATCGTCGTATCTGATTGTGCGTTTAGTGAACAAACAGTTTTTATCAGGTGCTGAACTGTAAGGAACCCCATACAAACAACTTTTTAACTGGCTTAGATCCAAAAGAGCACCTCTCATAGCACGTGAAACTATTTTATATGACTGCTTTCCATGCTCGTCATGCCCATAAAGCACTCCAAGTGGATATTTCAAATTCTGCTTACCGAAAACCTCCTCCTCAAGCGCATACAGCTCTGCATCGCGCAAGCGCTGCCTGGAATTTCCACCCTGGCTGCCCAGCTCGCTCATGCACCTCTGGAGCTCGCGATCGATATTCTGCAAGCGGACACGGCTGGCCATGTATGCCGGGACGCGCGGACGGTTCTTTTATAGTCGACAGGCGCGGGAATCGGGGTCAAAATGACGTAGCAGCGACCTCCAGTGTAATATCTTCATTAAATCCTCAGGCCTCCCATTGACCAGTGCTCTATATCTTTATTTTTATCCCATCTTCCTTTCATCTGCCAGTGACGTGTCCTATAAAAATATTTTGCCATGAACGACCACCAGTATGCACGCGACGCCAATGGGCGGTGGGTGAATGCCAAGGTGACCAAATACCGAAAGCACAGCACATACTTTTGTGACTGTCCTTTACGACATAGAATGAAATTGGTGAAGCCATCTGGGACGTTGGGAAAACGAGGTTTTTGTGATTATTTCGCCCATGTCGTCAAGAGATCCAAACACAGCACAGCTGCTTCGAGAATACCGTCATGTGCTCATGGAGGCGAATCACGTCTCCACAGGATGGCCAAACAAAGGCTGCGCGAGTCAGTTGGAAGATACAGGTTAACAGCATTCCATTGCACTCAATGCGGAAAAGAGGAGCACGTCAATACAGCAGGATGCAACGTAGACATTGAGGTGCGAAGCAGTGACGGTAGATGGCGCTACGACTGCCTTCTGAGACGAGGAACTACTCCCATAGCTGCTCTAGAAGTGGTTCACACGCATCGCACAAGCGACCAAAAGGCTGCTGCAGTGAGAGCCAGCGGGATTGAGATCTTTGAATTCAGTGCAGATGAAGTGATGGAGAAATTGGCAGGAGGTGCCAAAGACGTCAAAGAGCTCGAAAACTTGCAAATGAGGATAGGAAAATGTCAGGAATGCTTAGTGCAGAATGCACTCAAATGGCAGCGAGATTGCTACGTGGAGGAGCTGATGGAGCTAATGAGGCAAGAAGAATCAATTGCGTTTCATTATGCAAGAATGGAAAGGCTCCAGCGCATGTTGGCCGTGGAACCGTGGCTCCAAAAATGCAAATGTTTGCTTCTGCTGGGATTGAAGCAACGTGTAATGATCTCTATACCACGGATTGGCCAAGTCACGTGCTCCAAAGCAGAACTATGGGAGAATGGCGTGATTGCATCGGGGTTCAATCTGACACTTCCTACCCGTCAGATATGCATAGTTCTGATCCAAAATGACAGTGACGTGTACCATGTCAACTGGAAGCATCCTTCAGTACAAAGGGATTTTCATGTCTTCATTAAATGCTCAACTATACACAATAAGCTGAGCTCTCTTGCTGTTGAGCAAGTGTGCTTCAATGACTGTCGCTGGGCACTTCTCAAAAACATGGAACGAACTCGTGGAATATGTGCTAACTGTGGAAAATATAGGCATACCAGCGAAGCATGTCAGAGCAAGTTCTGTATCAGATGTGGAAGGACCGGGCACTTGAAAACAAAGTGCTTTGCCAACACAAATGCGTTTGGAGAGTTCATGAGCTGATATTGTACATATACAGACCCCCATTGAACGCAGGCGTGCGCTGCCAAACATTGCTCGCAGGATAATCTCTGATACTATGATATTTGCAATAAAATTTTCATTCACGCTCAGCAAGCACATTCGGATGAGCGCCAGCCGGCAGAGCAGCGGAGAGGTAGTCAACGATGCTGCGAATAGGCTTCGGCTCACCTCCCGCCCTCGAGAGCTTCAGTCGTTGGAATGATGATGTTCAGGCCCATGACAATGACCTCGATGATACAACTAAAAAAAACATTTTCTAAAAAATTACACGTGTTGAAATGCTGGAAGAAGACGAGCGAATCAACGAGCAATCGTCTCTTTCCATCCTTGAATCGCCCACTCGAATCGTCCCAGGCAGCGATTTGGCTCTTGTGCTTTCTTCCCCACAAACGCAATTCATCCTACCAGACGAGTACGCTTGCTACAACAAGAAAAGCAAAGGCCCTCGTTTCATCGCCACTAAAGGCGTTTTCTCATGCATCGCCGTCTTTGCATGCGACTCCGCTGGTGGTCGGTTCTTTGCCGCCCATATTCAGGTTCCGCGCATGCACAACAACTTTTGGAAGAAACGGGACACGCCGCTGCTGCCGGAGATCACCAACGCGCTCAAGTGGGTGTTCAAAAAGTCGGATCCAGGTGACGTCAAGGTGCGCTTGGTCGGTGGGCAGTTGACTCAGGACATGGACAGAGCGCTGCGCAGCTTTTTTCCTGGGCAGACGGAGAAGCACAGCGTTGCTTGGCATGTCAAAGACGCTGTGTTGTCTGCTGGGTTGTTGCTTGATTCTGAGAGCACGCGTCTGTTGAATGTTTTTCCAGGTAATTATTGCTAATTACCATACAATTGTGGACGACACTGATAAAAAATGACAGGCATAAACTTTCACTTCCTTTTCGAGCAAGAACAACGCCGCAAGCAGCATTCGTTTAGCCTGGTTGCCATGGACCGTTTGACTGGGGCCTTGGTCACTCACACGCTCTTTGAAAGTGCAACAGACTACACAATCTCTGCTCTAGGCCCACGCGACGCCATGGAATCCCAGCGATACGCTGAGTTCTATCGAAAGCCTCCCACTGCTTCGCCATACATGTCGCGAGCGGTTTAATCGAGGAGCTATGCGCGGTGATGTTTTAATGAATGTCTGCGCCACTAAAATCGTATTTAAGTGTGGTGACGATTGAAGCAGCAACTTCGAAAATGTCCGCGACGTTTCTTCTTGTTCCGAAGCAGGACCAGCCCGCCTACGCGCTGGAGCATTTCAAGATCGCTGATCTTTCGGCTCTTCCAGTGGACTGGACTAATTTGCTCGCAGGACGATCTCGGATACTATGATATTTGCAATAAAATTTTCATTTGCGCTCAGCAAGCACATTCGGATGAGCGCCAGCCGGCAAAGCAGCCGAGAGGTACTCCACGATGCTCCCAATACGCTGCGGCTCGCCTCCCGCCCTCGCCTCTGCTAAGCTGTAGAACTTGTATCCATCCAGCAGCCGCGCGATCGCCAACGACCTCTCCTTCCCATGATGCCGCCAGATCACCCGTTTTATCGACCGACCTGCAAGGTACCGCCCAGCGCCTCGGAGCGCGTCGAGCTCGCAGCCCTGACACGTCAGCAGCAAGAGCTCTATGCCCCGCTCCGCCACCGTCTCATCGATCGTCACAACGCCGACCCTCGCCCTCACACGCCCGCCGCCCCGCATCGTCGCCGCGAGGTTGCCGGGCTCGCTCTCGACCCATCTGCCCGCTGGATCGCTCGTGGATCCGACGAGGCCCCAGACGATCGTCAGATTATACAAACTGTTCATGCGCCTGCTCTCCTTCAGCCTCTCAACATTAGGCGGCAGCGGATCAAAGGCGTACACCCGCATGCCTCGGGTCGCGGCGTAGAGGCTCACCATTCCGACGGCGCTTCCGACTTCGACGAGGACCTTGCCGTTTTCGCATTGAGCACCAGTGTGCTCACAGATGGAGTGAAACTCGTCGACGCTGGGATAGGTGCCCTTGGGCCCGAAGAGCCCTTGCTTGATTCCCTTGGAAATCACCTGGTCCGATTCCGGCTCGTGCAGCGCGATGTCGAACTCGTACGCCGCGCCGTCCGACGACGTGTACCGCATTCTCACCGTGTTTTCGTCGCGATGCACAGTGTGCATTGCAAGTTCCCGAAGCATCACGATAATCACAAACAGATACACCGCCCGCTGCTTGTATGCCATTTGCGAAAGCAAAGTTGAAGCTCACAAATACTTGTGTAGTGGAATCCTGCCAAGGACTCCGTGACACACAGGTATCAAATAAAAGCAGTTTATTTCGACCAAGCGCCGCTGTGCGGTGGCGGCAGAGATAGATCTTTTAGCTTGTACTCGACGCGCCTAGGTTGCGCCGCATCGTCGTCCTTTGTATTCTGAAACCCGATTGTGTCGCGGCCGGGGCCTATACCGCGACAGCGAAAAAGGCCGTCTGAGGTGTAGTAGAGTGGCGCGATTACCATCACGTCTTCGCGCCGCAGATGGTAGACCTGCGTGTTGTTTTTATCGTAGCCGTTTGCTACCAGTGCAGCCATTATGGTCTCGCGCGGTAGGGAGGGCGATTTTACCATCCACACACCCGGCGTGCGCGGAGGGCGGCCTCGGTAAAGAAGCGTCATCGCGTCGAGAGTGGAATAAGTGATTTCGTAAAGGATAAGTTCGAGACGTGCATGTATAAAAGACCTGAACTATCACTCGCACAGCTCTCAATGCAAGCAAACGCGCTCCCCACAGATCAGTTGGCGCATGCATACAACTGGTTTATGGCCGAAACAGCGCGCCATGGTTATGCTTTGTTCAGGGAGGCGAGCAACAACGGGTGTGCTATCAACGGCAAGCTGGTTGGAAAGTACTCGTTCCGGTTCAGCCTCTCGGAACGTATGGGTTCTCCCGAGGTGTGCGTGTTTTTGAGCGGGGTTTGCAAATTCCAGAGCCACACTTTCAACAAGTGGGCCGCGATGTTGCTGCAGGCAGTTCTCCGTCCCGACAAGAACTATAACGAGTTCGAGCCCTCCAAAGGCGTGGAGAAAAAGGCCGTCCCGAGCTTCATCGGCGGCTGGAAGTTGGCGGAGGAGAAAAGACCCAAATCCAAAAAGCCAACCGGGAGCAAGAAGAGTCCCGTTGCGATGCGGCAGAGGGCCCTGGCAAATAAGGACTTATCCAAGCCCATCAGCTTTGTGCCCGCGCTGCCGATGCAAGAGGAGATGGATGACGCACAGGCCGCCAAAGTAGTCGAGTCACTCGAGGAGCCAACCGTCGAATACAGCCCAATCGCCATGAGAATGATGAAAAAAATGGGCTACAAGGACGGCTCCGGGCTGGGCAAGGCAGAGAACGGCATTCGCGAGCCTATTGTTGCTAG
>Ga0214193_1000102_pt1 | contig 22762 bp, 26 predicted proteins | sample TroBogEpilimnion_10_FD_153031 | JGI IMG/M metagenome (GOLD analysis project Ga0214193, IMG submission 153031) | Freshwater microbial communities from Trout Bog Lake, WI - 05AUG2008 epilimnion | ecosystem: Environmental > Aquatic > Freshwater > Lake > Epilimnion/Euphotic zone | place: Trout Bog...
CTCTGGTTCAGACATTAACGGGCTTATCGTTGCATTAGGTCAGCGCGTAAGTATCGGAATCATGTCAAAGCAAACTGCACAAGAAATTGACCCAATGATTGAAGATGCGGAAAAAGAAAAAGAACGCGTTATCGCAGAAGGTTTGGAGCAATCTCTTTTGCAATCAATCCAAGCACAAGCCCAACAAGGCGCAATTCCACCAGCAGATGTAGCCGCGATTGATGTTGAAGTAAGAAAAGGCGCAACCCTTGGGGAAGCAGTAACGAAAGTTCACGAAGCGGCTCAAAAACGCCAAGCCACACCTGCTCCTGCTGGCGCACCTGAAACACAACCTGGTCTTGCACAACCCGGACAAGGAGCAGAGCAACCAGCGCAAGGCGCACCTGCGCCACAAGATGTCGGTTCATTCTTGGCTTCACTTAGCAATGGAGGTAAGTAATGCCACGCGGGGGAAAGCGTTCTGGCAAGGTTGGGGTTCAATACGCCAATCGTTCTGATTTGCGTGGAGCAAATGTAGTTTCAGCGCAACCCGTTAATACTGCTTTGTCAAAGTTGGCTAATACCGCCGTTCCTGGACAACAGTACGGACAAGCCAAAGCACAACTCGATGCACAAAAAGCAGTTCCTATGGGTGGCGCACCTTCTCCGCTTTCTTTGCCAGCGCAACAAGCAGGGGTAAGCCAAGGCGCACCTCAAGGTTTGCCTTCTATGCCACCAGTCACACCTCTTTCTCAACCAACCGATCATGGGCTACCAATCACAACAGGTATTCCAAATAGCCCTGGTGCTGGACCTGAAGCCATGATGCAAACTGTTCAAACTAGCCCAGCGCAACAAGCTCTGGCTCAATTAAATTCTTTGGGTAACAATGTGTCCCCACAAGTTGCTTTTGTGCGTAACTACCTTGCCATGCAAGCACAAAACCAATCCCCTCATGGAACGGCTATTTAATTGGCTAATCAAACGCCACCAGTACCACCAGCATCCGCGCCTCAAGTTAATACTTATACACCTGCTGGCGATGGAATCTTAAATAACCCAAGTGCCACTTCGCTTGCCGATTTTATTAACAATACCCACGCATCTGGATTTGGAAACATAGACCCAAATATCACAACAACCATTGGGCAATCAATGGGCAACAATAACGGGGCAAAAACTGTTTTAACAACTATTAAAAACGGATTAGCCGTACCTAACAAAACTTCGCAATACCTTTATGAGCCATCTGCCATGAATCCTACGCAGACAATTAGTAAGGTAGTTCAAGACCACATCATCAATACTGGACTTCAAACTTTTCATGCTAGTTCAATTGCTCAACTTCAACAAAAGATTTCAGATGCCACTTTTAACGGCATTAAGGGTGGTTATTCCCCTGGGCTTCCTATCAATGGAGTTTGGAACAATGATTGGAACAATGCCCTTTATCAATACCATCAAGACCAGATAAATCAACCTGGCGTTGGAACCTTTAGCGCACGAAATATGTTTAATACAATTTTTGGCGAATCGTGGTTGAACCATGCAATTCCACTTGTTGCCAGCGTTATTAAATCTATTCCTGGAGATGTTCTTAAAGGTTTGGGTTCTGTATATAAACTTTCAGTAGATGCTGGGGGCGGTATTCAATCTTTGCTTGGTACTCCAAATTCTACAAAAGATTATGCTCCTGCTCATTTTTTAGATTCTTTGGGTAGAAAATTAGAAAATCAAACACCCATTACCACTCAAAATTATATGAAACAAGGTGATACGGAAAGTTTATTACAAATCGCTAGTCTTGCTATGGCTCTTTCAAGCATCGGCAAATTGGGCGAAGGTACAGTTGGGGCAGTTAAAGGTGGAATCGCGGTTGGCAAAGAAGCTGGGGCAACCAACGCTGCCAAAGCCCTTGTTACCGACATTGGCCCACAAAAGCCAGAAGGTATTGCCAACTGGATTATGAACTCAGCATTGCCTGAAACCGCTACTGGCAATCGCCTTGCTTTTACCAAATGGCTTCACAATGTCCCAGCCGCTAAAGGTTTAGTTAATGGCTTAGATAAAGCCGCAACTGAAGGACATAAGGTTTACACAACCCTTCGTTCTGTCGCCGCAACCCCCTATCGCCTCCCAGTAGTAGGAATCGCTGGCAAGATAGCGCAAGATACTTCCGTTGCTGGAATTAAACTTGGGCTTCAAGGTCACGCTGAAAACTGGATGGGCGACCCTAACGGAACTGCCGCCTATTCACTCGACCACTTAACTCCTATTGCTGGCAATCTTGGAAACGCACTTAACATTATTCAATTGGGGGCGCATGCTCCAGCATGGAACGCTGGCGGTCCTTCGTTTGAAGTTGGTCAAAAAATAGCCAATATTCATCAACAACTTTCTGATGCGCTCAATAGCACGGGGGTTATTTCTGGTTATGAACGCGGTACTGGGGCTAATTTCCTTGATGAAGTCAATAAACTTAAAAATGCTGGCGTTGAAGATGCTTACGCGGTTCGCTCCCAACAACTTTCTAGCAAATATCTTGATAATGCCGCAGCGCACTCAGCGCAATCAGTTACCAATACGGCAATTCAAAAAGGTTTAATTGATGGAACTAACGCCGACCAACGCCTTCGTTATTTACAAAATGCACAATCGGCTATTCGCAATAACCCAAGCCTTCTTCAAGAAGCGTTACAAAGTTATGCGGCAAAGCCTATGCAATGGGAAACCGACTTAGCAAAGGAAATACAAGTTTCCCAAGAAGATGCTCGTACCGCACTTGGTCATGGACTTGAAAACCTTACCCAAGCGCAATTGCTTTTCAAACAACATATTTTGCCTAACCTTTCTAAATTTACTACCCCAGCCAGCCTTGCTGGTGAAGATACATCATGGATGTCAATTGATTCCCCAGTGATGCCCGAAGATGCCGTATCTAAGTTAATGTCCCCAGAGGATATTGCCAAAGCAAATAAAGAATCTGCCACACCTATCGCATCTAATCAAATAAAGCGTATCCAAGCTCTTTTGCGCGATAAGGGAATTACAGATAAAGAATCACGCATTGCTTATCTCAATAAGTTTTTACAACGCACAGACATTACCTCAACTAAGAATCTTAATAGCGGTGAAGCAGATCGCCTTATTAAGAGTTTAGTTCCCAAATCACCAACCTTGCGTGATGCTCAAAATGCCTCACTTTCTGATGCCGCACTTCCATCTCATTTTGGTCTTTCAAGAATTGAATCTCTCCATGCGCCTCAGGTACAAGCATTGGCTACAAAATACTTTGCTGAACTTGAAAAAGCAAAGCCCGGATTTAAGGCTCCCGAAACCTTAGATAACCTAGAACCTACCAGCGGTGATAATTTTGGTGCAAATGCTCAAGCATCCGTACTTCCCAAAACATTTGACCCTAAAACCGCTACAACCGCTGAATTAAAACTTCGTGTTAATGTTGAAAAAACTTTAGGCACAGAATTAGGTCGCAATATTAGAGATTTGCAATATGTACCAACACAAGACCTTATTAAGTTAATGGTAGAGAAATCTACTTGGCTTGCTTCAGATGCCCACCTTCCTGCTGATGGCTCCCTTGATGAAGTAAACAAAATGATTAACGACCTTGGTTACAAGATTAACTATGGAACAGATGTCGGTCATAACTGGACAGACCCAACTCTTTCTAGTGACTTACTTGGCGAAAGCCGTAATAATTTTCAAAAAGCCGCAGATAAACTGGGACTTAACTTGGCTCAATCTGATCCATCTTTAGCCGCGCAAGCTGGGCGTACCGCCGCAAATAAAACCCTTCAAAACGCAATTACAAAAATTATTGCTAAGGGAAATAACAATTTGCCACCTTGGGTTACTGGCTCACGCCTTATGTCTTACGCCCAAGACATTATTAAGCCAACCGTTAGCGGTCCGGCAAAGTATTACATGGACTTGATGAATAGTCCTTTGGGTAAAGCCGCATCCCTTCGCATTGGCGTAGGAAGCGTATGGAGCAAGGAAGTTAATAAGTTAATTGGAACCACAGTTAAAAATCTTGATGGTTCCGATTGGACATTGGCTACTAAAGACCAAGCCGCCGAATACATCAAAACCACAATCGCTTCAGCCAATACCCCACAAACTTGGTTGAAGAAAGACTGGATGACCGCCATGACCGCCAAAGGCGATGATCGCGGAATGATTCTTAATAACAAAGGCTTTGAAACACAAGCCGTTGGACTTAGCACAAAAGAAGCAAGCGACCTTTGGTATGCCATGCAAAAGGGTTTGCGTTCAACCCCGCATTACATCAATGGCATTAACCCTCTTAGCCGTTTAATGAATTCTTCATTTGGGCTTGCCAATGTTCCACTTTCCGTTAATGGTCATAGAATTCTTGACCTTACTGGCAAAATTCAACCAGCACTTATCAACGCCCGTTACTCATACTCACCACTTCAAGCGTGGCTTCGTGTTGCCAAATCAGCCGTTAAGGGTGTCAATGAGTCAATGCCGATTTCCTACAACCCAGCCGCATCTCTCAAGGAACTTGGGGCAAAGGTGGAAGCCGATGCTTATGCTTTGGCAGATAAAGTTTATGGCACAGATAAAAACGCTCAAGAAGTAGCAGATTTTACAAACAAAGAATTTGATTCCAAAGACCTTGCCAACATTTACAACCCACGCGCCACCCTTGCTCGCACAGTTCATTATGTGGCACAAAACATGAAAGAGGAAAGACTTAATTGGGCTTCGGAAAATCCCGAACCTTCTTTCTTAAAACTTAAAATAGAAACTCCATCAGAAGGAATTAAAACAAAACAAGGTAATTCTACAAATAATTACAAAATTTCTTTTGTTCATAAAAAAGATGGTGAAGAAGTCGCTTCTTTAATGTGGAACAAAAATACAGGCGAAATACAAATGATTCATACCGACCCTAATTTTAGAGAAATGGGTTTAGCAAAAAGTATGTTGTATAGCGCAATAAAAGTGGCAAAAGAAAAAAAGATACAACCTCCTGTACATTCATCTCTTTTGACTGACATGGGAAAAAAATGGTCGGCACAATTTCCTACTGATTCTTATACTCAATTTAACGATGCGGAACTCGCCGAACTCAAATCTCGCGTAGATGCCATTAACAACTATGGCAATCGAACCGCAGCCGAAAAATCCGTTAATGCTTTTTTCTTTCCATTTTCATTTGAAAAGACCGTTGCCCGCGAACTTGGTGGCGCACTTTTAGATAACCCATCACTTCGTATGATGACTGCTACTGCTATCGCTGCCTACAATTCATCTGATGGGCAAAAGACAAAGGCTTGGATGGAAGCCAATTTGCCATTGTTCAAAGAAGCTGAGAAATTAAATCCTTACTATCATGGTGTTGGCCCAGGCGGTTTCGGTGGAATTAACAAAACCCCATATTCGGTTGCCGAACAATTTTTATACGGTGGGAAAACCAGCACAAGTCTTAACGGGGTATCTGATGCCGATAAGTTAAGTCTATTTGTTCACATGCTCATGCCAAAGCCAATTACTACCAAGGCTTCGGCTACCGCCATGCTCGCTCTTGTTCCAGCATTGAAAGATTTATCTACCAATGTCATTGGCTACAACCCTTCTTCCAACGCACCCGCCAATTGGGGTGGCGCACTTAAAGATTCAGCCAAAACTTTATGGTGGGAAGCAGGAAGCGCAATTACCAAACTTTCACATGGTCAAATCTTTGGTCACGCCAATACCGACAATTGGCAAAACCAAGGTCATCTGCCTTACCAAGAACAACAGACAAAGGCTTGGGATTTGCGTTCCAAGATCATCACCTACGCTTCCCAAGCGTTAGATGCCAACCGTCATGGTGGGCAATTCGCATGGCCTGATACATTCCCAGCAGGTTTCGCTGGTCAAAAAGTAGATATGACAAGCCTTAATAATCTTGTTCACCATGTCTATCCAGCCTATGACCCATCTAAAGCCTTTACTGCAGTAGCAAATAAAACAACTGCTATTTCAGAAGAACGCGTGGCAATTGCCAATAACAAGAATTCTGGCATCTTGCCGTATTTCAACGCCTTTGTAACTCAAAGTGATAAACTTCAAGCGTATATTCAAAAAAATTCACTTAGCCCAAATTTCGACCCAGCCTCAATTGCTCCATACATGGATGAATTGCGACAAGCCGCCGCAAAGTTGGCATCACGCGATGCTACTTTCCCGACTTTCTATGCCAAGTATTACGCTTCTAAATATGGTCCATTGAAAGGATTATGATGGCTAAAACTTCTAAGCCACAAGTAACCTTGCCACCTAGCGGTGGTTCAGGAACTCCCGATGCTGGATTGACTGGTGGCTTTAGCACCCTTCCTGGAACTTCGACCGCCGACCCTACGGGCTGGACTGCCGCATCCAAGGCAGAACTTGATACGACCGGACTCAACATTCCTGGGCTTTCGGGCAAAGCCACAGGAGCGCAAATTTTCGCGGCTATCGAATCTGCTGCAAAAACCAATGCTGGAAACGGAAAGATTTGGGGCGCACTTCGCCCACTTATCGCAGTTGGCAACTCTTATACCAACGCACAGGCTCACGTAAATTGGTCATCTGCCGATGTCACCGCACTTCAAAAATACATTGCAGCTTGGAATAACTACAACACCACCAACCCATCTACCCCTGCAACCCTTGGCTCATGGGTCAATCTGACCAAAAATACGACTGCCACTACTGGTGCTTCCGTTGGTCAAACTCTCAACTTGGTCACAACTACCCCAGTTAGCGTTCCAGCCCAAGCCGATCTAACTTCGGTTGCCCAACAAGCCTTCGCCTCAACCCTTGGTCGCTCTGCTTCCCCCAAAGAAGCCGCCGACTTTGCCAAGAAATATCAGGAACTTGTTCTCTCCTATGGCTCTTCCAAAGATTTGGCTAAGGCTTCACAGTCGTTCCAAGCCCCAAGTAGCCCTATTCAGTTCCAGCAAAGCGGTCAAGCCCCTCAATCGAGTGCGCCTATTCCAAGTATGACTTCTGGCGTTAATGCCGTCACAGCCCCTCCTACGGCTTCTGTTGCGGCTTCTAACTACGCCGCCCAGACCAACCCAACCGAAGCATCGGCTCAAGCCGCTTCAGATGGCCTTAACCAGTTCATGTCCATGTTGAAGGGCGCATAAATGGCAACCCGTATTAACTCACCAAAACCTAAAGTCCCTACGGGTACTGGCACAATTTCGGCTAAAACTATCGCCGGCGTTGTCCCTCAAATCAATTTTGACCAAGCAACGCAAGATTTCCTTAATCAAAACTTTGGCTCAATTGCGGCTTGGTATAACAACCCAAGTATCGGACCCGTTCTCAAAGCAGCCTTGGTTGCTGGCAAAGGTGGAACCGCCCTTCAAGGTGAGGCTTACGCTGACTTTATCCGTACCCATGCGGTAGATGCCAACGGCAATGTTATCCAAGACCCTAAAAACTCTTGGTGGAACAACAACGCTAAAACAATCCGCGATGCTCAAGCCCAAAAAATTACAGACCCAGCCACTTACAAAGCTGGAGTCAATGGAGTTCTTACTTCTTCGGTTAATCCCGTAGCCACAGAACTTGGAATCCAACTTAGCCCAGATGCTCTTAATTCTGTTGCCGAACAAGCCTACATAAATGGCTGGACTTCAACTGACCAGATTAAAGCCGCGCTGGTTAGCCAATATCATTACAATCCACTTGCTACTGCTACCCAAGGCGGAACTCTTGGCAAGACTATTGCCGACCTTTCCGCCATTGCTAGTAACTATGGAATCCCACTTCCTAAAGACCCAACGCAAATTGAAAGTTTCATTAAGCAAATTGTTGCCCCTGGAAATCAGAATCCAGCTCTCGGTGGCAATGCTGAAGAAATCTTTACTGAATACGCCAAAAACCAAGCGAAGGCTTTGTATCCTTGGATGTCAAGTGCCATTGATAACGGCATCAGCGTTAAGTCCTATCTCACACCTTATCAAACGCAGATTGCCAACACCCTTGATATTTCCCCAGATTCGATTAACTGGCAAGACCCTAAGTGGCAAGGTTTAATCAATATTCCAGACCCAACCAAGCCCGGTCAAACCACCCAAGCCAACATGACTCAAGTAATGAAAACCATTAAGACAGACCCTCAATACGGGTGGAATTACACCAACGCGGCTAAAACACAAGCCTCAGACTTTGCAAGCCAACTTAAGACTATGTTCGGATTACAGGGGTAAATCATGGGAACTCAGAAAACCAATAACGCAACCCCGCCAGACCCATCTCAGGTAACTTTCAATCCAGCCGCATTGCCACCAAAACTATCTCCAGGTGTGCAATATGTAGGTTCTCAACTTCAATATGTTTCTCCTACTGGTCAAATACTTCCCGTATCGGCTGCCCCAACTACGCCTACTGGTTCTGGAACAACACCAACGCCACCAGTTAATCCACCAACGCCACCAGTTAATCCACCAACGCCACCAGTTAATCCACCAACGCCACCAGTAACTCCCGTAACTCCTTTGGCTAAGGGAACAGTTGTCGGAACTCCCCAAGTTATTAAAAATGCAGATGGAACTATCACCACAGTTACCACAGTTGCAGATGGCAATGGTGGATTTACAAGTTCGCAAACAACTTCTGGAACACCAACAACAACTCCTTCAGCAAGTGATGAATCTGCGCTTGGCGCAATTACAGATATCCTCGATCAAGCAGGTCTTTCTTCTGTAGCAACAACAGCATGGGATCAATTGAACAAAGGTGTCCCTGCCTCTCAAATCATTTCAGATATTCGATCAGGAAATCCGATTTACGGAAACGCTTATGCTCAACGCTTTCCTGGCATGGCGGCTCTTGCGGCTAAAGGTCAAGCAATCAATGAAGGTACATATATCAGTCTTGAAAAAAGTTACACAGAGGTATTGAAATCTGCTGGTATCCCTAGCGGAACTTTTGATACAACCGCCTATATGGGAAATTTGATTGCTAATAACATCAACCCAACAGACCTTCAATCCCGTGTAACGGCAGCCCAAAATAGCGTTCTCTCTCTTGACCCAAATATCCGTCAATACGCTTTGGATACCTACGGACTTGATTCAGGTCATCTTGCGGCATGGGCATTAGACCCAAGCCAAGCCTTGCCAAAAATCCAACAACAGGCTCAAGCCATGCAAATCGGTGGCGCGGCTCTCCAGCAAGGATTTAAGGGTGCAGGAGCCAACGGGGAACTTACTACTGCCCAAGCTGAAGCACTTGCTAACCAAGGTATTAGCCAATCTCAGGCGCAAGCAGGGTTTAGCAACTTGGCTCAAGAAACCCAATTTGAAACCCAGTTACCTGGAGATGTGGCAACCGCCCTTAACAACCAACAACTTATTAACAGTCAATTCAAGTCCAACGGTTCAGATGTTCTTGCTTTCCAGCACCTTCAACAACAGAAGGTTAATGAGTTCAACCAAGGCGGAGCAATCGCGGCTGATTCAAGCGGAATTAAGGGAATTGGCGCAAGCAATCTAACTGCTTAGGTTTAGACAAAAGAACGCGTTATGTGTATTCTTTAATTGCGCTCCTGAAAAGTTCTAAGTCTATTCCTCGTCTAGTTAGAGCCACCAAGAGGAATCGCGGCTCCGTTCGCCGCTATAACAATGAATGAGGCAATGAGGGCTTGCCCCGCGTATTGGTTAAGCGGTGTCAGGTTCGGTTACGACCACCTTAAACACTAACCCTGCCTAAGTGCTTTCCTAGTAACTTAGCGATACAGAATTGGAAAACAATCATGTCAAATGAAAATGACGATTTCGAAAATGAAGAATTAGAACTAGAACAAAATAACGAACAAAGTGGAGATACTGCTCTACTGCGTGACTTGAGAAAGCAAGCCAAAGATGGCAAGCAAGCCAAGCGTGAGGCTGAATTAGCCAAGCAAGAGGCAGATGCGGCTAGGCGTGAACTTGCTCTATTGAAGTCAGGCATTGACATCAACTCTCCAACTGGAAAGTTATTTGCTAAGTCCTATGAAGGTGAATTGACGGCAGAAGCAATCAAGGCAGAAGCGGAACAGTATGGCTTAATCGCCACTTCTGAAACCCAATCTGTTAAAGAGGAATTAAGCGCAATTGATCGCGTATCAAATGCCTCCGCTGGTTCTCAGGCTTTCATTGCACCTTCAGCACTTGATGATATTCGCAATGCGGATTCACCAGAGGCAGTTCTGGCTATTGTTTCAAAACTCGGTATCCCAATTTCAAATGAGCAACCTCAATCTGGATTCATCCGAATCTAGTCCTCATTTCCGAAAGAAGGCGAATAAATGGCTTTAACCCAAGTTTCTTCGCTTGATCTCTCGAAGGCCGCGTATGAGCAAATTGCTTACTATGCCCTTCGCCCAGAGCTTTATTACGATGCTCTTGTAGAGGTTAAGTCCACAGATGCTACCAATCGCGGTGTATCTGTAACATTCACAATCGCTTCCGACCTTGCTGAAGCATCAACAGCATTGACAGAAACTTCAGACATCACTCCAGTAGCGATGGCTGACTCATACATCACCGTTACTCCTCTTGAATACGGTAACGCAATCCAACTTACTGCCAAACTCGGTGCTACCGCGTTTATGGAAGTAAACCCAATCGCCGCACAGGTTGTTGGTTGGAACGCTGGTATCTCAACAGACGGCATCGCTCGTACTGCTGCTGGTACAGGTACTCAGGTTGCCTACTCAGGCGCAGTTGCAGGTCGTACATCTCTTGCTAAGACAAATACTCTTGTAGGTTCAGATGTCCGTAACGCAGTTGCTAAGTTGCGTAAGCAGAATGTCGCAACATTCAACGGCATGTATAAGGGTCTTATCCACCCAGATGTTTCCTACGATTTTCGTGGCGCAACAGGTGGAACTAACTGGTCTGACCCACATGTTTATTCCGACCCATCAGGTATCTACAATGGCGTAATTGGTAACTTCCAGGGCGTACAGTTCATGGAAACACCACGCGCACCATTCTTCTCTGACGGTGGAACAAACTCATACACAATCTCAACGATTGCTGTTACTTCAAATGTGGCTACAATCACCACATCTGGTGCACACGGTCTTGCAGTTGGTGACACTTTGACAATCTCAGGTGCTACCGCTACATCTGGTACTGGTTCAACTTCACAACTTGGCTTTAACGCTCAGTTCACAGTTGTAACAGTTCCAACAACCACAACTTTGACAGTTTCGGTTCTTGGATTGTCAAATGTGAACGCTGGTACTTCATTGACACTCGTTGTAAATGCAGTAGATGTGTACGGAACCTTGGTCTTGGGTCGTCAGGCTCTCGCTAAGGCTTTCTCAACAGGTGGCGGTTATGGAATCCAACCAATTTTGGTTGATATTCCCGTCATTGACACACTCCGCCGCTTTACTGGAGTTGGCTGGAAGCACTTTGTCGGGTATGCTCCATTCCGTCAAGCTGCTTTGTTCCGCATTGAATCTGGTTCTTCAATCGGACAGTAAGTAACTTAGGGGAGTCACCCGCTTAACCTTTCTCGGGTGGCTCCCCGTTCTACTTTAGGAGCGTGACAAATGGCAACTTTTACTCCCCCAGCGAGAACCTTTGTTCCCGTTATTACGGATAACACCCCAGAGTTTCAAAAGCGACCTTTTGCTTATTTCACGCCTTCGATTCCTAAAGGCAATAATGTGTGGATAGATACCAACAATGTTGTATCTGAAACCCAACCTCCACTTTGGGTAGCCCAAACTTATTACAACGCAAATGGCTCTATTGCCTCAAGTAGCCCTGGCGTTAAAGCCGTTTATTATGGCGGTCACTCCTATACAATTAGTGACAGCGAAGTTCAAATTCTGACAAACGCTGGTTACGGAGCGTACATAAGTTGAAAACTGAAACTACAACAGTTTGCGCTCATTCCAATTTTAAGTTTTCATCCAAAGATGGCTGGATGTGTAAGAATTGCTATAAACCACTTACCAAAGATGAACTTCCACACCGCGAAGGCTTTCCCATGCTCGGTTTTGGAGATTTAAGAGATAGCGTAAAGGCAGTTAATGATCGTGAAGAACGCTGGCAAAAAGATATGCCAGCCTACAAACGCCTTCGTCAGCAAGGATATCAACCCAAGGGAATTGATGGAGCCGCCCGTATTGAAGCTGGAGCCACAACCCGTTTTGAGATTGAATCAGGTCAAGTCCTAGAAGGACAAACTAAGAAAATTGAAGCCGCAGTAGAAGCAATTGAACATGTAACAGGCAAATCCATTTATGACCCTAACACAACGGCGGTAAATCTATGACAACTGTTCAAAATTGGATTGACCAGACTCGTTCTTATTTAATGAGTGGTTATGTTGAAAATCGTAATCAACTTGCTCTTGCTTATACCGCAGGTAGCGGAACCCTTACATTTGCTCAATCTACTGATGGTATCCGCTCCGGTACGCGCCTTTCTATTGGAACCAATACTTTTTATGTCTGGTCTATTTCAGGTTCAACTGCCAGCGTATTGGCTGGAGAAGAAGGTTCAACCGATGCTAATGCGGCTATTGGAACTCTTGTTCGTGTTGCCCCACGCTTTACGGGCAACGACATTCTCAATCAATTAGGCAATGAGATAAATGATTTGTCATCTCCCACCAATGGTCTTTATGGAATCCAAACTTACGATTTCACTTACAATCCGATTCTAACGGGTTACGACCTTAGCCCTATTGCCGATCAATTGATTTCCATTTATGAAGTTAAGTATTTGACTCCTGGACCTGCCCACGACAACCCACGCATTTCCAATACCAAGTGGCGTTTGAACCGCAATGCAGATACGGCACAATTCCCATCTGGAATCTCACTTCAATTATTTTCTCCTGGTTATGCAGGTTTTGGCGTTCGAGTTGTTTACAAGGCAAACCTCACAATGCCAACTACCACCTATGCCAATGTCGCTTCTACTGGATTGCAAAATACGGCTTTTGATATTCCTCCACTTGGAGCTGCAATTCGCTTGATGGAAGGGCGCGAAATTAAGCGCGACTTTACCGAAGCACAGGGCGATACTCGCAGAGGAAGTGAAGTTCCAGCAGGAGCAATCATGCAATCTTCTAATGGACTTCAGCAATTACGCGCTCGCCGTATCGCAGCAGAAGCCGCAAAATTGGAAGCCTTGTACCCAAGTTATAGGAGTTAAGTATGACAATTTCGCCATCGCTTTCCTATGACACACCTTTTAGACCAGCGGTTCCTTTTTACTCTGGAAGTTCTACTTCTTCCAATGTTCCTTGGCCTTATCCCGTAGCACTTGATGGTCACCCTTACATGCTCCAATGGGACAAAGATTCAATCGGAGTATGGGGAGCAAAATTCAAGCGCGAAACATTGCCGCTTGTTCGTAACCAAGCCGATAACTCTAATACCCCTGGAGAGCAATCTATCTCCCCCGAACAACTATGGCGCAGAAGTCAAGATACATGGTTGGGTGGAGAAGGTCAGACCTACCTTGATCGTGCTACATCACTACTCAATCGCTATAACGATTCAATAGGAATTAACCCTTGGAATCCTTGGCAACTTTCCCTTCTTAATGACACATCTCGCGTTTATACTTCGGCAAATACTGGGCTTGCTTGCTTAAACACGGGAACCAATGTTTACATCATTGATGGAACCGCCCTTAAATACACCTCAGATATGTCCACATTTACCAGCGTAACTGGCATGACTGGCTCACCAGTATCTATGGCTTCTGATGGCGCAACCATTTATACGGCGAATAGTTCAAACGGCATTTACTCTGGAACACTCGGCGGAGCATCTGTTTCTTCTTTCGCAACCGGAACTGTTACCTTGGTTCGCTATACCAAGTCACGCCTTATGGCGGCTGGTGGTGGCAAACTTTACAATGTTCTTTCTAGCGGAGCATTGCCTACTGCACTCCTTGACCTTTCGGCTCGCAACTTTACTTGGGTAGATATTTGCGGTGGTCTTAGCCAGATTTATGCGGCTGGATACGCTGGAACTAAATCCATTATTTATCGAACCGCAATCCTTTCTGATGGAACCGCACTTGCAGTTCCTACCGTTGCGGCTGAATTACCAGATGGAGAAATCGTTCGTTCGATTGCTTCCTATCTTGGTTATGTTCTTATTGGAACCGATAAGGGCGTTCGTTTTTGCCAAGTCAATTCAGATGGCTCGCTGACTTTGGGTGGAATCATCACAACTAGCCAACCCGTTTATTGCTTTGAGCCACAATCTCGCTTTGTCTGGTATGGCTTGTCCAACTACGATGGCAATAACTCTTTCTTGGGTCGCATGGATTTGACCACCTTTACCAGCACTCTAGTTCCAGCCTACGCAGCCGACCTTCAAGCCTATTCTCAAGGCGCGGTTCGCTCGGTTATTACCTTTAATAACAAAAGGTATTTCACCGTTGATGGCTATGGATTGGTCGGGGAAACTAGCACCCCAGTTGCTTCTGGAACTTTCGTCAGCGGAGTTATTTCCTACGGTCTTTCAGACCCTAAAGTTGCTATGTATGTGGACATTAAACATGAGCCACTTAAAGGCTCAATTCAAGTAGGCATTATTGCCGATACTTCCGATCAATATGCGGCGGCTACAAATGCCACAACTATTGGAACTTCAAATGTAGCGGGAAGTGTATCTCCTGCCTATGCTTTCCCCGCTGGTCAGCTTATAGGTGAGAACTTTCAGATAGTTCTTACCCTTAATTCCGATGGCACAAATAGTCCTATCTTGACTCGTTGGATTTTGCGCTCCATGCCTATTCCGATTAGAACGGCTCAATGGAATGTTCCGATTATGCTCTTTTCAACAATTACGGTTGGCGATAAAGATTGGGCAGTTAAAGTTCCAGATGAACTCACTCACCTTTATGACCTATGGCAATCACAGAAGGTCTTTACTTTCCAAATGGGATTTGAAACCTACCAAGTGGTACTCTATGACTACCAATGGTTGCCTGAAATAGTGAATATTCACGGGGAAACAGAAGGAACATTCTTTGCTCAACTTAAAGAGATAGCGGGTTAATAATGGGTGCAAGAGTTTATTCAGGTGCGGCAACCCCCACCACTATTACAGGTTCGATTACGAATGTATCCACCAGCGTAACAATTGCTTCCGCAACCAACTGGCTTACATCTGGGCAATTTTCCGTTGTCATTGATCCCGGACTAGCTGGTGAAGAAAAATGCCTTGCTACCCTTTCTGGAACAACCCTTACTTTCGTTACTCGCGGTTATGACAATACAACCGCAGCATCTCACAACTCTGGTGCAGTAATTTATCCAGTCCCTACCGCAATTGATTTTTCGGAAGCGAACACCCATGTAAACGCTTCTAGCGCAGTTCATGGAGCGGCTGGAACTATTGTTGGCACAACTGATACTCAAACCCTCACCAACAAAGACCTCTCATCTTCTACCAACATCTTCCCAGCCCAAATAGTCGCTGGTAAAAACGCCATCATCAACGGCGGCATGGATATTTGGCAACGCGGCACATCATTTTCTAGCACAGGTTCAATAATTTACACGGCTGACAGATGGCAACTTGGCTCTGGCGTAACAAGTGGACAATTTACAATCAGCCAAATCTCATCAGGACTTACTGGCTTTCAGTATGCAATGCGTATCCAACGCAATAGCGGTTCTACCTCTACGGCAATTGTTAACCTGCAATACAATCTAGAAAGCAAAGAGTCTTATCGTTTTGCTGGTCAAAATGTAATTGTGTCTTTTTATGCTCGCGCAGGTTCTAACTTCTCGGCATCAAGCAACACGATTTACACGCCTATCATTTCAGGCACAGGAACAGATCAAAATATTAACGGCGGCTTTACTGGTCAAACAACAGTCAACAATGTTGGTCAAGTCCTTACTACCTCTTGGCAGCGCTTTACAGTTAGCGGCTCAGTAGCAAGCACCGCAACACAGTTAGCGTTTTATTTTGCAGCAACCTCAACTGGTACTGCTGGAGCCAATGACTACTTCGACATTACGGGCGTACAACTAGAACTTGGCTCTACCGCCACCACCTTCTCACGCGCTGGTGGAAGTATCGGGGGAGAGTTGGCGTTGTGTCAGAGGTATTACCAACGCATCGGGGCTGGTTCAGCAAATAGCGGTGACATTCTTTTCTTTGGTTCTGCTCAAAGTTCAACACTTATCGCTGGACTATTGTCAGTAGTCGCAACCTTACGCACTAGCCCTTCTATAAGCACCCCAACTCCAAGCACATCTTTCAGAGTGTATGACGGAGCCAATGTGATTACTCCAAGCGCTATCGGGTTGTATGGCGGTTCACCATTGCAAGCCATTTCAATCGCAATAACAGTAAGCGGCGCAACTCAATACAGACCATATTTCCTTATCCCAGCAAACGCAGTAGCGGCTTACATTGAAATATCGGCGGAACTATAATGACAACTTACGAAATAATTACAATTCCCGGAAACGGCATCGTTGCTGACACAAAATATGTTCAACGCACAGATGACAACGGTCAGGTTTGGTCTATTCCAATGGATGAATCTAACTCGGATTATCAAGCCTATCTAACCACACTTGCAGCCAACTCTGCCCCACAGGCAGGTAACTAATGAGCAGAGCGCAGAGTCGGTCGCAAGGGTTGAGCAGAATACAGGCAGAGGCTACGGCTGAGGCTAATTTCACGGCGCAGTTGGCGGCTACTAATGCGAAGTTAGAGGCATTGGGGCTGACGGCTCAGGATATTGGAACGCTATTAAACGCGGCTAAAGCGTAATACATAACCGAAAGGCGCAACCATGTTCAAGGCAACAGTAAGCGATGGCTTGCTTAATCAAGCTAATTTTTCTGGAGCTATCTATTACTACATGGCGGTTGGAGCAATGGTATTGGGTTCACTTGGTTGGTTTGTAAAACATGCTCACAACATGGATGCCCGACTTAAGAGAATTGAATATGCTTTGTTTAACAATGGCAAAACTGGTCTAATAAATAAAATGGACATTCTTTTGGAAAACCAACAATCAATTAAACTGGATGTCGAGGTCTTGAAAGATCGTAATGAGCGCGAATAAAATAGATCAATTATTTCAAAAAACCGCAGATTTTGCTTCTGAGTTTTGTGGTACTCCTTTATTTTTAGGGATGCACTTATTTTGGTGGAGTTTATGGTTCATTTTCAGACCAGAACATTTTCCATTTAACTTTCTCACCATGCTCCTTTCCCTTGAGGCAATCGTGCTTGCTATTTTGATTCTCAATTCATCTAATCGCCAAGGCGAATTTGACCGCGCAATTATCCAAAGAGATGTGAATTTAGATGCTCAAACTTACGCAACAATTAAAAAAATCTGGGAAAAAATGAATGAATAATTACGAACCACGCGAGGGAGATTTTGGTGTTATTAAGAGTCGCGGAGTATTTGCTCGCCTTATCCAAGTCGGAACTGTATCTCGGTGGAACCACGCCTTCATTTATATCGGAAGCGGCAAGATTGTGGAAGCCAATCCCAAAGGAGTAGAGGTAAGTGATGCTTCCAAGTATCCCCTTATCGCATGGAATCGCCATGAGGAATTAACAGACTTAGACCGCAAATTGATTGTGCAACATGCAGTTGAGCAAGTTGGAAAACCTTACAATTTTCTTATTATTTTCAACCTTGTTCTGCGTATTTTGGGTTTGAGAGTTTTGGCTAATACTCATTTTCTTTACAAGTTAGCCCAAAAAGAGGGTTATATCTGCTCAGAATTGGTAGCCGAGGCGTATGCTATGGCTAGATGCCCAGTCACAACAAAGGCTCCAGACCTTTGCACTCCTGGCGATTTGGCAGAAAGATTGGTGTACGCGTGATTAAACTCGTTCTTTCCGACCCGCATAACTACTACAAAGACCGACAAGGCCACCGCATTAACCGCATTTTTTTTCATAGAACTGCCATTCGCGGTGATACTGCTATTGGTGAAGGAAAGTATTTTGCTTCCCATAATGTAGGGGCAAGCGCACATTATTTCATTGACCTTGCAGGAAACATTGTTCAAAGCGTTCCCGATCACGCAACTGCCTACGCGGTTGCCCAACTCGATGAAAACTTTGGTTCTATCTCCATCGAGTTTACTGGACTCAATGACACGCCTTTAACTCAATCTCAGATTAAGTCAGCGATTTCCCTTATTCGAGGCAACGCATTTCTTAAATCCGTACAACTTCACCGTCTTGCTATTTCTGAAATTACACCACGCATTGTCAGCGGTTACGCAAATCACGCTGATGTGACAACGGCTTATTCAATTTCGGGCGGACATACCGATAAAATTAGCGAAGCGGAAATCGAAACTATTCTTAAAGGAGTCGCAGCGTGACAACGCTCTACCTAACAAATGACACACTATCAGCCACAGATTTCCAAACAGTAATAGATAGCGTTAAGTGGTTTGCCCCACTTGTTGCACAGGCTTGGAACTTGCCTCCAGTTACAGTTACCACAACTCCGACTCCTGGAGCTTGGGTTGTCAATGTAACCAATAAGAATCGTCATGCTGGGGCTGGGGCTTACCACATTGACCCTGCTGGTATTCCTACCGCATGGTGTTCTCCAGCCGCGGTCAGCAATAAAATTGGTGGCTATTACGCTCCGGCTCGTTTCGGGCTAATCAAAAACCTTTTGGGTCGCTGGGTGAAGTCCACTACCCCTACCAGCCCTGCTCGCTATTCCAGCGGAGTAGTCACAGATGTTTGCCATGAAGTAGCCGAGATGCTGGTAGATAGCGCAATTTCCAACTTCTCAGCCCCCGATTCCCAAGGTCATGATTGGCTCGTTGAAACCTGCGATCATGTTTTCAAGACATTCCAAGTTCATTCCATAGGTTCAACCGTATGCGTATTTCCCAATTTCACCACGCCAAACTTCTATAAAGTAGGCGCATCTGCCCCTTATGACTTCTTGGGAGTCGTCAAGGCTCCTTTCGCCATGACCCCTAGCGGGTACGCTTTTTACAAAGGTTCAAATGGCACTTTGATAAAAGTGGCGTAAGATTACGAAACCATCTAGCAAAGGAATACTATGAAATTCAAAATCCCTAGTTCGGTAATTAAGTCTTATTGGCATGCTTATATTGGTATTGCCTTGACCTACGCCTCTGATTATCTGTTCAATCTCGCCAATAGCGACAAGCCTAAATTCCATGCCGCAGTTTTTGGTTGGGGTTTGCTTGGAGCAGTAGGCGCACCTGCCACTCGCGCTCTTGTAGCAAAATGGCCTTTCCTATCCCCTCTTGCACTTCGCCTAACTACTAAGGTAGCCGAGGAAGCAAAGACTCCAACTCCGACTGTTTGAGGTACAATTTATGGATACGCAACCTTCTGATTCGCTCCTAGCGGGGCTTTCAATCGTAGTAGATGCAGTAGTGACTAAAGCGCAACCGCAACCTGAAACCAAGGAGCAAGAATGACAGTCGGACTCTCGCCAACACTTTTGGCAAACAAATGGCTTAACATGCTCAACGGAACGGCTTTTTCCTCTGCTCCTACCGCTTGCTATATCGAATTGCACACCGCTGACCCTGGCGTGAATGGAACAACATCTACTTCGGTTGTTACCACTCGTCAGGCAGTTACTTGGTCGGCTGCATCAGGTGGCGCTCTCACGCTTTCCAACTCTCCATCATTTACCATGACTGGAACAGAAACTATTACCCATGTAGCCGTTTGGGATGCTTCGACTTCAGGTAACTTTTTGTTTTCATCTGCACTTACCGCCTCCAAGTCGGTTGTTGCTACGGATGTTTTGACATTTACCACTTTCGGAGTTTCCTTTACACCTATCGCCGCGTAAGGGGCTTAACTCATGGCATCCCCAATTTATGATTGCTCAGTTCGTACTTCCGTTGTCGCTTCTGGCGGTGCGTTAGTTCAACTCGTACCACCAGCCGCCGCACCTGCTGCAACTCCACTCCCATTCTGTATCTTCAACACAGGTATAGGTCAGATTGCGGATGTAACGCTCTCCTGGACTGAGTAATTCATGGCGGTGACCCAAGGGGGAGCCTTTGGTAATAAAACTCTTACCAATATACCTGCACAAACTCCCCCTCAAGTCGTTTCAACCACCCGCATATATCTACCAGATGCCAACGGCATCAACCTTAATAACGCTGATACGCAAAGCCCTATTGCCTTTTCTACAACTTCCAATACTCAGCAATGAGCACTTCCAACCTAGCCCATAAACTTGTAGTCATTGATTACCATTCAAGTTTTTATGGTTCTGGCACAAGGGCTTTCTACAATGGCGGTGTTTTGGTTTATGCCAAAATCGCAAGCGTTACTTCACAAACTACTTTTGGTACAACATCTACCGCAGTTCGCAAACCTCAAGCCCAAGATTCAACGGCAGTTACCTTTGGAACAACTTCAACTGCCAAGAAAATTCAACGCCCATCAACTAGCCCTAGCACTACTTTTACCACAACCGTTACTGCAAAACTCACCAAATCAGTTCAAGTAAGTTTTGCTATTACCGAATCAACAACTGCAACTGCCAAGAAAACTCAAACCGTTGCAACCACTTTTCCAATTACAGTTACTAGAAATGTAACCGTCAGAAAAAATCTCAGCACCGGAACTTCCCTGCCGATCACGGTAAATAGAACTCCAACTACAGCTTCCCTCTATCACCCACAAGTCACCTTTACGATTACCGCTGGTACAACTTCAGCTGCCAACAAATTCAAAATGGCTCAAACCACTTTGGGCGTAACTGCCACCACTACGCAAACCGCTAAAAAGGTAATGGGAATTGCTACCAATTTGGCAATTACCGCTAACCGCACCTCTCAAGCAGGGCGCGTTATCAATGCCCTTGCCAACCTTGCTATTTCTACCGCGTTGCTCACAACAGTCAAAAAGTCGAACCCGATTACCGACCATAAGATTGTTGCTTACTCTGAGGTTTCCCCAACCCTTTGGGTGGATACAACAGATGATATTTTCTGGTCTGCCCAGATGGGCGATCAACTCAATTACGCCGCAGTTATTCAAGATAAGAGGCGAACTGCTATCCTTGGCACAAGGCTTTGGTCGGCTTTAATCTCCAATAGGCTCTGGAACGGACAAACCCAATGACAAATGTGTACCCACTAGGTAGCATTGAATTTCAACCTATTCTCGTTACCCGCGATAATGTGGTCATTACTTCTGGCGTTTCCTTTGCCGTTATATCGCTTAATACTGCCCCTAAGAGTAGCGATTGGTTCTCAGCCACAGTCTTACCTACCGCAGCCTATCCAAGCGGTGCTACGGGCTTTTTAACGGGTTCTTATGGGGCTGGAACTTGGGCGGTCTGGGCGCAGGTTTCCGATTCCCCAGAAACTCCAATTATCAATTGCGGGACTTTTCAAGTATCCTCACTTTAGTCGTAGAGATTCGAGAAATCCCCTCAGAAATGGGGGGATTTTTTATTGCCCAAATGCTTCACAAATTCATTTAATCTGTTACGCTCTGTTCAACCAATAGAAAGGGTTGAACTATGAAAGATAAGGTTGAGGAAATCCTTAAAGAACGGCAACTGCAATACGGCGATGCAGAGGTTAATTTCGCCACCGTTGGTCGTATCTGGGGTGCGCTTATGCACCAAGATGATCTAAGTCCTACCGAAGTTGCAACATTTATGATCGCGTGGAAAATGGCGAGAGCGTTCGCTAACCCTTCACATGAAGATTCTTGGCATGACCTTGCCGGTTATGTCACTCTTGCTACTGAGATTGCTTCTCAGCTTTGGGAAGATGCCCCTACGGGGCAACCCTTAACAAAACAACCTAAAGTTGTAGGAACACTTATAGAGGCGAGGCTTGACGAATCACATTCAGTTCCAGATTGGAATACACGGCAAATATTTAAGTTTGATGGAAATGAATGGATACCGGTAAATCATCCCCGTTACGAGGCTGCTTGGAGTTGGTTTATTAACCCAGTTTATGCTGGTTTGGAGAAATAGCCAATGAGCCTTGCGGATGATTTAGCAAATGACAATTTATTTCGCCATGCCAGCGGAGGTAAATGTACCTTTTGCGTATTTCTTAAAAATCTTGATAAAGCCTCACTTGCTAAGATAAATGAAAGATTGGCTAGGGAAGATACAACAAGTGCTTCCATTGCTAGAGTTCTTAAAAAGAACGGCATTGAAATTAAGGAAGGCGTAATTTCACGCCATCGGCGCGGAGATTGTGCGGGTGCTAAGTGAGCCTAGAAGATGATTTGGATGCGATGGAAAAAGATTCAGACCCACGCATTATCGAACTTACTAAAGCCCTTAACACTTCTCAGCGCGAGTATTCAAAACTTAAAAAATCACGCGAAGATTTCACAAATGCGGTAGTCCAAGCTTCCCACGATGCCATGTTATCTATGGGCAAAGTTCCACCAATTCCAACTCCACCTAAAGACCCACGATCTAAACGCGGAGAGGTTGCTTTACTTCACTCAACAGATTGGCAATTAGGCAAGCAAACCCTGACCTATAACACCCAAGAGTGCGAACGATTGGTCAAGCAAAGCGTGGATAAGGTAATTAAAATTGCCAATATCCAACGAGCAGACCACCCAGTTAAAGAGTGTGTAGTGATGTTCGGTGGGGACATAGTGGAAAATTCGACCATATTTCCGAGCCAAGTGTATGAGATTGACTCAGATGTTATGGCGCAATTTGTTGCAGCATCTCGGATAATGATTGACATTGTTCGCACACTCCTAGCCAATTTTGATAAGGTA
>Ga0214193_1000105_pt1 | contig 22495 bp, 32 predicted proteins | sample TroBogEpilimnion_10_FD_153031 | JGI IMG/M metagenome (GOLD analysis project Ga0214193, IMG submission 153031) | Freshwater microbial communities from Trout Bog Lake, WI - 05AUG2008 epilimnion | ecosystem: Environmental > Aquatic > Freshwater > Lake > Epilimnion/Euphotic zone | place: Trout Bog...
GTATTCGAGCGACCTCAGTTCGATCGTACTCGAACCGATCGTATACGGACGAGTATGAATCTGTCCGTATTCGAGTGACCGCAGTTCGATCGTACTCGACCCGATCGTACACGGTCAAGACTGAATCCGTCTTCATTCACTGCACATCGACTTCCGCTCGAATCTCCTCCAAAATACCAACCAGACCGTGCTCCGCCATCAGGCGGCTCACCTCGTCGATGCCGAGATTGCGGACCGCCTGGCGATACAGACGGCACATCTCGCCGTGATCGATCATCTCAGCGGCCAGGCTCACAAACGCGCTGAACGCGGGGTCTTCGATTTCGTCACTGTCGAAGCCGTCGTCGTCACCGTATTCCTCGTCCTCTGACATCATATCGGCCTCGGAGGAGTGGATTTCCTCCTCGTTCTCCTCATCAGAGGAAAAGACAGATTCGCATTCGGACTCGCTGTAGTAGGCGCGCTGCATCGTTGGTCGGTGACAACGTGAACACAGCGAGCCTTTTATACACAAAACGCCCTGACGCTAGCCAGTTTCACTGGCATGGGCATGTTCAATTATAACTGCACATAACCTACTAGACCCTCCGCGCCTTCTTGCGCTGCACAGACGGCTTAGTGCGGAGCGGCTTGGTAGTCAAGACTGTCGTTTCAGGCGTCGTGCGGTCTCCTCTGACAACAAACTTCAGGATGTGCACAATGACACCATGCGGAAGCAGGGCCCAAAACTTCCTGGAATTCTCAATCTCCGTCATGAACGTGACATACCGACCGATCTCCACCTTGCAAAGCAAGCAACCCACCTCACGAAGTGAACTGAGGCACCATCCAGAGTGGAATGCGCAGTAGCAGCAAAGGCCCTCAAAAGCACCAGAAAAGTTGAAGTGGTTATAGTATGTCGGTTTCCCTATCGGCTTTTTCGCATAGCACCGCCCCTGTCCTCTGCACGCGATCTTGTCAGTCGCGCTACGTTTTGTGCCTTTCTCGCTCTGCATGACTACAGAACATCGAGTGCAAACGCTTATCAGCATCAGACCCAGCATCAGTCGGCATCGCAACTTTATGTACTAATGCGGCGCGAAATGGTGCATTTAAGCATACAATAATGATTGCGACAATGTGATCACGATCGCTCATTCGGAACCCGTGTGTCCATAGTCCCTTGAATACACAGTCGGAATCTCCTCAATCGCATCCCGCAGCTGCGAACAGTCGAACACAGCGGCGAGGGTGCGGACGGCAGCTGATTCCAGCTCGCGCATCATTTCGTTGCAGTTGAATACGTCCTGGGGAGTGACCTTCTTGGGCTGCAGTCCAACAGACGCGGGCGACCGAACAGACACCTGCACCGAGGCAACAGACGCCTTGGCATTAGGCAGCCGAACTGACGAAACAGGCGCACTAGCTGAGACAGGCACACTAGCAAGCGTCCGAATCGACGAGCCAGGCGCCCTCTTACGAATGGCCGATTGTTGACCAGGGGCACCAACTCTCAAGACGTGCACCTCTTCATGCGGCGCGGGCTTGCGGCGTGTCTGCTTGGTGCGTGCCATCGGGAGACGCACAGGGTTCTGGTTTGCTTTTATATGAACGCATCTGCATCAGCAAACACAAATTAAACAATAAATGCTATATAATGAACGAATGGACAGCACTTAGCATGAATAAAAATATGATACATCTGCTGCACAAGCTAGAAGTCATGCTCCAATCCAACGATAATAATGAAATAGACGCCGAAAGTGGTGAAGTCTGTATTACACGTTCAATGGAAAGGGTTCCAGTGTGTTTTGGTCGAGATACCATATTTACAATGTATGACGTTTCAATCGATTTTTTTCAACACAACACAAAATATAGAATCAATTCCTTCAGAAACAACGGCAACATATTCAATTTAAATCCACCTATCACAGGAGAGATTAAGGATATTCAAGCAGAATCTAAAAGACGCGTAAGTGGTTCAGGATATTTCTATTCTGTCAGTGAGTTTACATCCATTAGTCAACAAGATAAAGACGTCGAACGTACATTACAAGATACCTCAAACCAATTGACTGGCCATACAAGATATAGAAGCAAGGACAGCCGGGACGAATTTCTTTTGATGCTCTACCGTGACTATGTCAAGATGAACACATATGACAATAAAGAAGATATGTTATCATATCACATATATCTCGGAAACCCCGAAGACAAGACAGAAGATATTATCTGGGTTACATATATCAAATCAAGAGTCCCCCCCGAAATCGTTTTGAAGTACTGAAATGATATTTTTTTTGTTCTAATCGAACTGCAACAGCAATCCAAGCTCCGTGCCGAAATCACCACGATCCACTTCAACACTCAGCCCTGCGCTTCCGATTCTCCTGGTGAGCATTTTGCCCATCACCAACAGGCTCAGACGCACCAACGCGAATCTCGTTCCAGACATGCTCACTGTGAGCGATAAAACGAAAGAAAATCCCACTGTCCGAATGCACCCTCACAAAATAGACAAACGTCGCTCCGCTGCAGAGCATGAACAGACTGTTTTCGAATCTGAATTCTCCGCTCTGGCCGACAACAGATTCGTCACACGCACTGACAGCGCAGCCGGCCGACGGGTCCATTGGCCACCATTTGCCGTCGTGTCCGAAGCGCCAGTAGTGCATCGAAGAGAATGGGATAGTGAGATGTTTAAATAGAAAGATGACCCGCAACTTGAAATTGTCAGAGAATCGCTGCGATTTTTGTTGCTTCATACAACTTTAATTCAGACCAACCGAGATCCAGTCACCCAGACTGTGAGATCGAACAGCAATTTGGCTCCATAGAAAAGCAAAACCGTTTTGTCCAATCGTTCAACAACGGTAGCGTTTGAATTTTCGTACACAAATTGTATGAAGATGGAGAGAACCGATAAATAAAAAATCACCAGATACCTGTTCACTGGATAGTGTTTGTATATAGTCGCTGCAACCAAGACGATGGAAATCACATCTTTCACGATCGAAAATACAATGTCATTCGAACGGAGCAAGCGATCGACAAAGTCCACCAACCACCCAATGAGACCAAGTGCAGCATTCGAAACCAGTTTGGTCCTCCATGAAACTGCCAACCTCTCCTGCTCATCATCGTCAATTGGATTCGACATTACAAACACAGCGATGACTCACTACAACAGGTCGGGCCTCGGAGTCATCAATCACCCATCCCGCCCGCAGAAGCAAGTCCAAGGTCTCTGAAACATGCGAATCATTGCCATTCACTATCAGTGGATGCAGCGCCGATGACATTAGCTGCCTCTGGATGACTTGGCCTGTCACTGGGTGCGTTGCTCGATAATTCTGTAGCCAGTCAACTATGCTTTCACACTCGAATGCGTGGCGACCATCAAAGCCTACGGGTCTTTCCAATTCGGTCACAGGCAGGAAAGAGATGACGCATAGATCATCCGCCTCGCCTGTGAAATGCATTTTTGTCTTACTTGACTCACAATGGATTTTGTAATTTTTTTTCAGCTAATCCGAGTCAACGATGTGTGCAAGCCAGATATTCACCGCAGCAAATTTCAATCAAACTCAATCAGCTCAAACGGCAACGGCAGCGGCTCAGCAGCGCTGGCGACCGGCTCCAGCAGCTCAACAGTCTCTGTGGCCATCTTCAGGGCGCTCGCAAAGTCCGGCGTCGTGACAAAGCCATCCGAATCCACTTGCGCGTCGTTGGAGCCGTGCGGCTCGAAGCTGACAGTGTAGTTGGACTCGTACAGTTCTCCCGCGATCGCTACAGCATCCTTTTGCATAGCATCCTCAACCTTCACAAGCGCCTTCATGGCCCGTTTGATCGTCTTCGCGAGCATCAACGCCTTTTTTGCATGCTTCTGCCGCAACGCGCGAAGCTTTTTCGCCTGCGAGATGTATTGATCTCTGACCTCGTCTGCTGATTTGGCCTTGAGAACAAGCTTGGTCCCGTCGGAAAATAAAATCTCAAGGTGATCATCAACCAGCTCACACCTGTCTTTGCTACAAAACTTCAAAGGCGCCTCCAGTGCGTAGACCTTATAGTTGTGATGCAGTTCCATGGAGACCTCATCGTATTGTGCCGCAACAAATGAGTTGATCACTCGCATTTCGATGGGCATTTGACGTGTGTGTTTCAAACACGACTAAACTTAAAATGTTATCGCTTGCTGTAATGAAATTTATAATTCTCATTAAAAAAAATCAAACCAGTATCCGAGTCACCATTTGCAACGATTTGTGCAAACTGGTCAAATCCATATCGATTTGTGCAAATGCCCCCCGAAAAGAAAAGGAAGCAGCTCGAGACGAGAAAGCAGATATGGATCATCGCTTACGAACAAACAAGCACAACCATCACGCCAGCGATGCTGCAGCAGCACAAAATTCTCCCACTGGAGTGCCACACTGCCGTCTGGCGCGGATTGAAATACACGCTCATCCACTGCGAGAGGGCCAATCGCATCAGCAAGGCGTTCATCGCCTCTGTGACCGAAAAGCTGTCCAAGAATCACGGCATCGTGCTCGAAGGCCATGCCTCGGGCCACAACCTGCTGTCCAGTACCGACAGCTCCAAGAACGAGGAGCTCATCACACACCCCGGATTCGTCGGCATATTGGAGCTGTTCAAGCAAAAGAGCACCGATCTGGAACTGTGGGCGGGTGAAGGCAAAACGGCTCACGAGGATGTCGCTGCTATGAAGAAGAGCGTGATATACAAGCAGCTCAGAATAGAGCGCGGACCGCAGCAAAGGATTGCCGAGCTGACGTCGGATCTAGCTGATAAAGACCAAAAGATTGCCGACATTTCGGCTGACAAAGACCAAAAGATCACAGAGCTTTCGTCGCAGCTGGCAGCCAAAGAACGGGGGATTTCCGAGCTGTCGTCACAGCTAGCAGCCAAAGACCAGAAGATTTCCGAACTGTCATCAAAGCAACGGAACGCACCGAGTGAAAATTCGCAGCAAAACGAGTCACAGAGCAAATACGACGCGCTGCGCGACGAAATAGTGGACGATATCAAAAGCTATGCAGCGTTTCGTGATTTCAGATCAAGACTGGCCTCCGAAAAGAAGGCACAATAAATGCGCTACAACACCCCCATCCGCTCCGTCTTTGCAAACAGCGCCTCCGCCACAATATTTGCCTCCCGTCCGCCAACGGAACACGCATGCTTCAGCCAGGAAACCATCGCAACCGTGCTTCGATTCAGCACCATGAACTGGCCCACCAGCTGCTGCGGCGTCGAGATGCCAGCCTGTGTCAGACGCTCTAAAGTAACGGGTCCTACGCCAGGGACCTGCAGCAGCGACGACACCGCCTGAAGCGGCGTCGAAAGAAAACACTCGCGCTTTTTCGTTGTCATTTCACACGCTGCGCAGTGCGCTATTTATATCGAATCGCACTGCTGCATGTGGTTTCACGCATGATTTTCATCACAAATATGCGCACTCGACTCACTGGTCGGAGTTATCCCGAGTCAAATCAATAAACGCGCATCCATCGGAAAATCGAGAGACTGCAGCCGAGCTTCCTTCAGCGCAGCCAGCAAAGCCTCCGTCCGCACCGCTAGCAGAGCCTCCGTCGGCACCGCTCTCATCGACAATACTCGACTGGGAATCTTCCTCTTCAATAGGCAATTTGGTGCAATTCGCAAGATTAGCCAACATAGTGTCAGAGAGCCTGTCCTGCTCAGTCTGAGACAACTCCTTCCTGCACAGCGGACAGGGAAACGTGGTCTTTCCCTGCAAGCAACCGTACAGACACAGGGCATGAAACTTGTGTGTGCAGGTCAAAACAAAGTTGGGGCCAGACTTTAAGCAAATGCTGCACTTTTCAGACATCGCGCGCTGGCACACAGCTCCGCGGCCCACTTAAATACACGAGTAGCTTTGATTTCATTTAAAAAATCTACAGCCCATCAGGCAACAACACCAGCGATGCTGATGTTTTGATTCCATTCAAAAACACTCCATCAAGCCACAACAGCAAACTCGACGCCCTCGAGCGCCGCCATGTAGTCTCCGTACTCCATCCCCTCGATAGCCAGCATGAAATCGGTCAGCACGGTGCCAAGCTGATTGACGCCATCGAACTGCTTGAGCGCGGCTGCGATGAGGTCCTGATCTGCCTCCGAATCGGCGCACAGTGCGTCGAGGAACGGTTTGGTGAAGCGGTTGATGCCCCAGAGGTTGTCGTTGTTGGCCTCGATGACCAGAAACGAGGTCACTCCCTCCGATCGCATCATCCCGATGCACTGTTTGAACATCCGAAACGTCGGCTCGTGCTTGCACCGCATCAGGGTGGACAGGAACATCGCCTGCGGGGACTGGGCGTCCCACATTTCGGGGTCGAACTTCTCGAGACCGAAGGTCGCCTTCTTGGCATCGAACGGCTTCGACGCCATCAGGATCGCGAGCATCACCTTGTGCAGATTCTGGTCGCTGGAGTGGGCACTGGCGCAGCAGAGCTTGAAAAGCTGCTCGGAGCAGTAAACATTGACGCCGGGCACCAGATCGACGTCCGAGCGCCCAAAGTTGGTGAGCGCCTTCCGCCCAAAGACAATCAGACCGGTTTTCTTGTCGCCCTTGGTCGAAGTCGCAAACGCAATCATCTTCTCGGCGTGCTCAGGGGAACGGACGATCTTCAAGTTTCCACTTTCCACCGTCTCAAACGCCTCGGGCATGCCGTCGTGAAACCCCGTCATCGTGTGTGTCGGACCGCCTTTGCTGACTTCGTCGACAACAGCAGAGGGGATCGTGATAGGGGCAAAGCTTCCCTCAGGGAAGTAGCAAGACGGGAAGAGGGTGGCGTTCAGCGGCATTGGATCAATGGCTGTTTTGATTTTGGTCTGGCTTATATACTGATATTGGCCTACAGCTGGATTTTAAAATTCAATTCGATTCGATTCACAAATCGATCCAAACAGCTTGGTCTACGGCTGGATTTTAAAATACACAAATCGATCCAAACAGCTGTAAACATTTTAAATTTCATTGATTTTAAAATTAAAACTCAGCTATAGACAATGCACAACAAGAAACGAACCACCCGCCGACATTTCGCATATATAAACCACTCACCAACACAACAGCAGCAGCACGATGATAGACGACCTGCTGATCGCGACGTGCTTCCTGTGCATCGCAACCTCGCTGGTAGGCTGCCTCATAGTACCTTACATGATATACAGCTACTTGGGCCCCGCGCACGCCGTGCTCATCGTATGCATCCTGGCCGCAGTCGCTGGTTCCGAGGTCATTCGGTCGCTGCAAATGATCCTTGAGACATTCTGCCTCATGGTCAGATTCGGCTGCCGCCTCGTGTGGCTGCTCCTCACATATGTGTGGTCCATGGCAGCATACACGCACTCAGCCTGGACCAGGAACCGCGCCCGCCTGCACGATGCCGCAAGAAAAGCGCTGATCGCCGTCGGCGTCGCGGCGATGTGCGTGCATTGCATATGCGCTGCGTTTACCATGGAGCTAGCCATCCAGATCGTGCTGCTTACTCTCCGCATCCCCGGCGCTGCGCTGCACCTTGCGTGGAAAATCGCATACATGATTGCCTGGGCCGCACGCCTATTCTGTCGTGCTATCAGGGACACGGTCTGCTTGGTCCATAAACTGATCGGAGACACCGTCTGCTCGGTCCATAAACTGATCGGAGACACGGTCTGCTTATTCCACAAACTGATCGGGGACGTAGTCTGCTTGTTCCGTAAGGCGACGAAGAAACCCCTCCAACCGCAAGCAAAGGAAGCGTCAACGCAGACGGACACACAAGCAAACTCCGCTGAAGCGTCGACTCAGACGGACACAGACGAAACCCAGGCAAAGATCGAACGCCTCGAAATCGTCATAGCTACAATCGGGAAAGAGTTCACATGCCCGGTGTCCCTCCGCATCATGGATGCCCCTGTCATCTTGAACCCGTGTGGCCATGCTTTCGACAGACCATCCTTCAATTCACTTCGGGCTGCTAGGAACCCAGAGCGCCTGTTCGTTTGCCCCATGTGCCGCAGAGAGATCTGGACGCATTTCGAGAGCGAGTGCTTCTTTCTCAAAAACACGATTACAGAACTTAAAAAAATAAGTGACGCGTAAAAAAAAATTAAACCCGCTCAAATGAGCACCATGCAAGTAATCGACCGCACGCTCTTCCCCGGCTCGCACTGCATGCAAGTCAAACTCGACACGCGCGTGTCCATGCGCGAAACGGTGTTTTGCGAGCTCAGCAGCATCAACAAGGCAGCCCTCGCGAAGTGGACCGATACCGGCCTCTCCATTCCCATTCCACCAAGATCAGCAAAGCCGGTGCTGCCTCAGGACGCAATGTTCGTCTTTGGAAACGGACAGATCCGCGACGGCATCGTCTCCGCCGAGTGCACAATCATCATTTCCCGCAGGACCGACGGAAAGATCGACGATGGCGATCGCATCTTTCGCCTGCACGCGAAGCAGGATCTGGTGCCGCTACTCCGCATCGCCAAGCTGCTCTTCCTGTCTCCCGTCGAACTCACGCGCGCTATGATGGAGCCAGTCGTTTCCTCTCTGTTCGAGTTCTACAAGGAAGAGGCCCCTCCCATGCAGCCGATTCTCAGGCAGCGCGTTTACTCCATGGACAACAAGTTCATCGGCCACATCTGCGCGGCGTGCGGCAGCAGCAAGGCCTCGCTTCGCTGCGCGTGCCTGAGCGGGATCTACTACTGCGGCAAGGAGTGCCAGAAGAGCGACTGGAAGGCGCACAAGCAGCTGTGCAAGGAGTCGAGGAGTTCTGTTTAATCACAAGTGCGTATGGGCCACCATCGGGCCAAAAGCCTGGTGCAAGGGCCGTCATCCGATGCACCAAGTGACTTGAAGTCTGGTGCAAGGGCCATCATCCGATGCACCAAGTGACTTGAAGTCTGGTGCACGGGCCGTCTTCCGATGCACCAAGAGACTTGAAGTCTGGTGCAAACACCGTCGTCCGTTGCACCAACAGACCGACGTTTGGTGCAAAAACCATCATTTAATGCACCAACAGACTGAAGTATAGTGCAGTCATCCACCAACAGACTCAAAGGCTTTCTCGTCAAGCACAGCCACCCAGCTTAGCCCGCACAGAGCGAACCAGCTCATTCGCCCTGTCGAGCTCCTCCCTGGCGGCGCAAGCGTCGTCGTTGGCCCGCTGAAGCGCCTCGTTTGCGATTCGAAGCCGGTCCTCTGCCTCACGGGCGCGATTGCTCGCCTCGACGAGCTCCGCCTGGCTCCCGACGTTCCATCCGAGCGCCTCGGCCAGGTGAGGAAGCGTGCAGGCCGAGTGAGTGCCGGTCTCGTCCAATTGAGGAAGCGGGCAGGCAGTTGTCTCGTCCCATTGAGGAAGCGGGCAGACAGTTATCTCGTCCAATCGAGGACCGATCACCACGTCGGATTCCGCAACGTTGGTCACAAAAGAGACCGCCATTCGAGGAGCAGAGGTCAACACAGGCGCTGCAGACTCCATCAGAACCTCGATCAAGGGACGCAGAGCCCTCGAAGCCACGGCATCCATCCTCTTCTGCCTGCGTCGAATGTCACCGCGGACCAACTGATCCTTCACCTGCTTGTGGGCCGCGGCATCAAACAGCAGCTCCACGTCTCCCGTACAGGGAGCGACGCGCTCGATCATGCCAGCGAGCTTCAGGTTCTTGTCGAGCGTCTTTCTTGGACCAGTCTCGCCAATAAATTCGCACTTCAGAGGGAACACGTCGCACAGCGCGCTGTACGCCTTGCGGTCCGCTGCCGGAATCAGCACCCTGACGACCCCGAAAAACGACGTCTCCGGCGTCTTGGCCTGCGCGCTGTCGATCCAGACCACGCGGTCGCCGCCGCACTTGATCGCATACATCAGAAACTTGAGGAACAGCGAGGAGCAAGTATTTCCAGTCTTGGACACATAGAACGGAAAGGCGAATCGGTCCGCCCAGGGCAACGCGAGGCGCTGCGACGAGATGATTCCTTGCGGAAACAGGTCAGGCGAGCACGAGGGAATGGCCCTGATGACCTCGGCCTCAATCCTCTCTCTCACATCCGCCCAGTACGTCACCGCCTTCCAGGGAGTCGCGCCTCTGCCTCGTTTGCTCATTCGATTCTGGGCGGACAGGACTACAGGGCGATTTATATAGGTGCAGAAGCTGTAGAGTTCGGATTTTGTTTACAGCTTGGGTAAACCATAGTATGGTTTGATCGGATTTGAAAAAAAGTCTACAGAGCATACCATCATGATTTGCTACGACCAGCCAGCTCCCGCAGCACCGCGCCCAGCTGCTTGAGACGCTCCGTCTGGCGAACGGCCTGCCGCATCCGAGCATCGAACAGCAGCTGGACCGCCTTCTTGTCTTCGCCCAGCCGCGAATACGCCCGGAGCAGGCTCAGCGCCGACCCCTCCCTTCCAGCGCGCACTAGCGCCAGTTTCAGGAACGAAACCGCCTTGTTGTGCCTCACCATCTTTCCACCATGGTGGCGCCGGTGGCGGCCACTGTGGTGGCCTGGCTTAGTGTGCTCGGACTTTGGCGGACTGATGTGCTCGGACTTTGGCGGATCGGTCTTTGGCGGCTTGCTTTTCTCTGGTGGAGGCTCTGTGTGCCCGGACTTTGGCGGATCGATGTGCCCGGACTCGTTTCTGTGCGCTGGTGAAGGTTTCCATATCTTGCTCTGCCCTGGCCTCAACCCGTCGTGACGATTTTCTGCAGTAGTTATGTGCGGTCCCGGAGTCATTTGAATCCATGGAGCACTGGTCTCTGTGTAATTATCAAGCGGCACAGTGTAATTCCCTGGCTGCTCAGCAATCACAGATTGATGGAAGGCCGCAACGAACAACAAAAGATAAAGTGTCATTTCACACACTGCGGCACCGTGCTTATGTATGCATCGACCGGCTCCCTATAGCAGGAGCGTTTCGACGCACACCTGGAACACATTTCATATAAAAGAGCATCCTACAAGTATGCTGTCAATCGAATATCTTTCGAAGCATATCTGCAGCAAGACGTCTCCAAGACAAACCATCATAGAGGACTGATTTTTTTAGTCCAAATGCTGTATCAAAAAAACTCATTCTTTTTCACAAATTGAATAAATATTTTATACTGATATACAGGATCCACAGCATTGATTCTAAAGACTTTATCAAATACGTCGATTGATACAGCTCTTACCTCATTACAGTTTCCAAAAAACAACATAGCAAACGAATTGCCATCAAAACATGAAAAACCATTTGTAGTGGTGTTATCAAGCATCACAGGCTGACGCAAAGAAGCCCCATAATAAATCTCCCATACACTACAATACACACCACTATACCTCCTGAGCAATTCAGCACACGCATGATTCATCACAACCCTACCGACATACGGAAATTCCCCAATCAGTGAAACTCCCGCATCATACAACCTGCTCATCGTTCGCGTATCCTCTTGAACGTTCATGGAATACACGTTATCTGCAATTCCGTTAATACTCTGTTGGTCCGAAAGCAAGTCAACAAGCCGAGTTATCGAACGCAAAGTGCTTTTGGTAGACATCCGAACTTCTCAACATTCCTCGGTCTTATATAATTCTACTGCCACTAACAAAAAAATCCGACAGGAGCATTTCGACGCTCACCCCGAACACATTTCATATAAAAGAACCGCAACAGCCCTGACCAAAGACCTGCAATGGCCTCTTTCGTCGAAAGCGTGAAACTGTATCATGGATTCTGCAAGACCTCGCCTGTGACATTATCCAAGAAAGATCAGAATCTGTTTCTTGGCCAAGAAGGATTCAGACTGAAGCTTGAAAACGGCAGCACCCAATTTCAAATCACCTTCACCAGCCCACAACCGCTGAAGCGCGTCATAGGAAAGGGACCTAACGTACTCGCTGTGCACCTTCACACAAGCAGCATGCACCTTGAATTAGGACCCACAGAAGAGGACCAGAAAATCCTGGCCAGCCTGGACACGGAATGGGAAACGGTGTACATCGACTTCGACCAACCATCGTCAGACGAGGCGAGACGTTTCAGTGCCTCGCTGTTTCGCGGCTGCACCAAGCTCGCATCCAACCACGACCTTCTCCGCGGGCTGCCAGACGACATAACCCTCAACTGCAAGGACGGAAAATCCGTCACAATCAACAGCACCGTGGCCAGAGTCAACAGCGAGCTCTTCTCTGCCAAGGAACGCGTATGCACCGTGGCCAGAGTCAACAGCGAGCCCTTCTCTGCCAAGGAACGCGCATGCAACGACACCAAGGAGCTAGACCTCACAGACTTCACAGTCGAAACAGTGTCCAAAGTCAAAACCATCATGATCGAACGCCTCATACCACACGACGTCTCACCGGACGAGGTGCGCCTGATGTACTACCTCCTCATCGAAGGACGCGGTTCCGCATGGAAGCCGCTGGTGGAGTCAATGACAGTGGACAACTGCCTGGACATTCTTATTTTGGCACACGAGCATAAGAAGCCCAAGGCAGCGGAGGCTGCCAAGCGATTCCTCGATGCCAACATGCACAAGTTTGTCATCGCCGATCCGTATGCCGCCAAGGCTGCATTTGCAGTGAAGAAAGACGAATAAAATCGCCGCCGAATTTCAGTGCATAACACAGATATTTAAACACACAAGAATTACACGTCCAAAACGTTTCATGTCCATTTATTCACAGACGCGATAATTCTTACATGGAAGCCGCCTGCCTTCTAGCGGCGATTTCCGCAGCAAGTCGCTTCGAATAAGCTTCAGGCCAGTTCTTCTTCACAGTACGCCTCAGAAGATCGTAGACCCGCTGCTGTTCATCCATATCCTTCTCCGTTTCTTCGCTGCTCAATCCAGAAAAGGCCATCTGGCCTTCCTTTTTGAAGCAGAAAAACAGATCCAAAAGCTCGGACGATTCCAGCACATAGTGTCCCGTATCCAGCCCGATATCATGATAAACAGCCGAGAATTCCTTCGACTCCAGAACCAGCCGGCGCTTGTCTGGACACGACAGCCACGTGCCTATGATCCCCTTGAAAACAGCGTTGCGCACACTCGGCTCGACGTCAACGTCCACCTGGAAAGCGTAACTGTGGAATTTCATATTCACTGCAGCGACACGCTGGTCGTGACTTCTTAAATACAAGCGATGCCTGAGTCTCTGTTCTCAATACTGGCACATTTACACTACATGCCCGTATTTAAACACACAAGACACTACACATGCAAAAACGTTTCATGTCCGCGCTCGAGATTTTCAAGTCAGATTTTGGAAAATTCAGTGCCCAAGCATCGGGCCTGATTTCCGCGGGCAAATACAACGCATCTTTCTCCTGCAGTGTCCAGCCTAAAAACACACTCCACTGCACCAGCGGCAGCACGCGCGTGTGCATCGACATGTCCGCGATTCCAGATGCACCCTTAGGATGGCAGGACAGCAACGAGTGCCCGTTCGAAATCGATCTCATCAAAACATTTTACATCCCGACACGAGCAATTCAATGCACAGTCGACACACAGAAGGCAATCGAGTGTGAAGGCGTCCTCTACTGTGAGGACAGGTCTATCAGCGTTTTTGCTATGGACGTCGAAAATTTCGACTGGTTCGAGCTGCAAATCAAGCTCATCTAGTGCTGACAAATAAACTTTGCTCCATAGCAGCCATGTCCCTCTTCAGAGCCGCAGACACCGCAGCAAAATACCTCTCCGTCTCAACGCGAGTGAATCTGCTAGGACCATTCCCTCCCATCGCCGCAATGCTGTGCCGAAAGTACGCACGCGGAAGGCTGCGCCTCCAAGAAAGCATGATGGAGCTCACATAGTAGCACGCATGCACAGGATCTTCTAAGCTGCTGCCGCGTGCAACAGACTTTCCGAACAACTCGCCGATCTTACGAATCTCATCCAGTTTCTCCAAGCGCGCGAGCATGCAAAGAATCTCATCTATTTTCGCGATCAGAGGTTCAATATCTGACTCAACAACGTGCTCAGGAAGCTCGCTGTCAGTTGACATTCCTTTATTTTTTCCCGTTACATCAGACATCAAACCATACTATGGTCCGATCAAACCATACTATGGTCCGATCAAACCATACTATGGTCCGACGCACCTCCGAATCGATTATAGCACCAAATCAGATCAAACCATAGTATGGTTTACTGACTCAATCATCCCATTACAGCTGTCCCGCTATTAAACCAGGAATCTCACAAACCATCCACCAAGCAACCAATGCTCCCAGCCAGCACCGCCGCCTCCCGACGCAACGGCTACGCGCTCGTGCTCTACGTGCACCCGCCCACGACGCAGCAGTCGCGCGGCCACTTCCACATCCCCGCGCACATGCTGTCGATGCATCCCTTCACCTACCCGTTCACCTACGGCAACAACGCGTGCATCACGACGGACGGCTCCCACGTCGGCATGAACCCCCCAGGCAACGAGCCCGTCGCTGGCATGCTCAGCGGCAGCACGAGCAGGGAGTTCATGGTCCTCGTCGAGAGCACCTTCATCGTGCTCAACCCGAAGAAAGTCAACCTCTCCCTCCACGGCGTGCTGTTCCCGTCCAGCAAGACCCACACCGTCTCGTTCGGCAAAAAGGGCAGGTCCTACCCGCTGCGCCCCGGCTCCGTCATCATGGCGCAGACCGACGACGTCCTGCGGTCCGTCACTGTCTTCTTAGCGGAGCACGAGCACTACTCCCGCGCGACAAGGGCGCTCACGGCGTCGATCAACCACTTTGCGCTGGTCTACAAGCGCCTCGTCAGCCCCTCGACCACCCCGCATCCCTTCTTCAACCCGACCGCGCCCAGGCTCGTTCTTACCGCGGAATGGGGCGTCGTCCAGGATCCCAAGGCCCACTCGTATCTGAATGACTATCTGGTTGCTGCTGAGGCTGCAGAGAACAACGCAGCAGCTCCTCCTGTGCTCTTGGCCAATGTCAAACGCGGCGGGGATGAAAGGGCAGCAATGAACTCCGCTGATGGCAAGAAGAACATTTCAGCAGAACCGGATGCTAAGAACAAGACTTCAGCAGAATCGGATGCCAACAAGAGGAGTTCAATGCAACCGCCTCTGAACAAGATATCATCAGGCAGCAGTAATCCGAAGAGGATTTCAGGCTCGCCCGACGAGGAGAAAAAGATATCACCCAGCGTTTCTCCTCTGGCGGAAGAGGTGAAAAAGACACAAACTTCGCCCAGCGCGGAAGTGGTGAAAAGGGCACCAGGCTCGCCCAGCGCGGACGACGTGAAAAAGACACCAACTTCGCCCAGTGCTGCAACGCTTCTCGAGTCCGGCTCACCCAGCGCTCCGGCGCAGCTTCTGGAGTCTGGCTCGCCCAGCGCCCCGGCACAGCTTCCGGAGTCTGGCTCACCCAGCGCTCCAGCGCAGCTTCTGGAGTCTGGCTCACCCAGCGCTCCAGCGCAGCTTCTGGAGTCTGGCTCACCCAGCGCTCCAGCGCTTCTCGAATCCTGCTCGCCCAGGGCTATGGAGTCTAGCGCTCCGCCGATGGATGCCAAGAAGAGGAAGGCGGAAGATAACCTTGGCGGAGAACAGAAGAGGAAAGGGCTGGTTGATTAGGAAAACCTTTCTCGGCAAATTGAATACAGTTTTAAATATGTCATGCCGACAAGGATCAGTAGCATTCATTGTAAAAATATCAAGAAATGTAGTGGATGTGGCTTGAAAGTCTAGCGGCTATAAATTTGCAGGGAGCTATCTCGGCATCTTAGACCGAGTTTCGTCGATTAGAGACTGAGTCTCCTTCGCAATTGATGAAATTCGATCTAGTAAATCTGACAAAATTTGACGAAAGTCAGAAGGCTTTCCGACAGCAGGTGCTTGCTTTGGCGTGCTCTGAAACTGCGAAATTGCATTTGTTATGGTTAAGAGTTCTGTTTGTTCCAATTTCCACTCAGCTTTCGAGAAAACATCTCCTGTTATAGAGTTTCCCATACCCGCAATAGTATAACGGTAGTGCAATGACTCAATCCGGCGAACAGTTAATTTATACGCTGCTCTAGCATATGAAACGTTCACTGTAAACCCATCCATATCAAATGACGAACCATTCAATGAAGTAATTCCACTCTTATCGAAATAAAAGTCAAGGAGAGTAAACAGTTCTCGAGGGGAAGACATTTCATTCATTGCTATGTTTCCTTAAATAGGGATACAAAACATTCAAATATCAAATCCAATAAGTTGCGTAACGGCACTATAACCGTCTGTAACCGTTAAATCGAATTAAACCTAAACAAATCGTGTCAAAAAATGCAACCAGCATGGACCACCGCCGACCTCCTCCCGCACGTCTGCGGCCACATCACAGACGTTCACTGCTTGGCCGCGCTGTCGGCTGTGAACAAAGCCCTTAATCACTACCTCTTCTCCACCACCGGCGGCAAGCACTGGGTCAGCGCAGGCAAGCTCGTCTGCGGCGAGGACTACTGGCCCAAGGACGACGAGTCGATTCGCCTGGAGAATACGGACCCGCGCTATCTGACCAAGATTCGCATCTGTCCGTGGATTTCGGAACCTATAGATCTGCAGCGAAATGATTTTTGGTCACCTGAACTCAAAAAGAGCGAGCATGGAGACCCCAGCATCCTGACGCATCTCAACAACACGCAGTGGGCACCTTCCTGCGGAGAAAACTATGGGCCTATTCGGAATATTCTCAAATTACACGACGGGGTCTTCTTAGTGACATCCTATTGTCTTGCCATAGAACAATTCGCTTACTTCGTATCCTCAAAGGATTTCAGGCTGCTGCGGGATAGGTTCTACACGACGGAAGCAGGATTCCATGACTTTTGGTCGGTCAGCAATGGCATGCTGTACCTGGGGCTGTCATTATTACACCGAACCCCGCACAAACTGATGCGCTTTGGCATCAGGCAGGACAAAGCCTTGGCGCCGATGCCGCCCCCAGAGCACAAGGCAACGGTCATCCAAGCCTTCTGGTCTGCATTCAGAGGAGAAATGCACGACGCTCTTGACAAAATTGCCTCAGCGCTCGGGAGCACCGTCGACCTATCTGTGCTGACATGCCACAACCAAACCCTGGCAGAGCACGCCATCAATGGAGGATCGTTCAACGCGTTGAAGGCACTCCTGCAGGCAGAGCCTCGCTGCGTCAACAGCGAATCAACAATACGGAGCGCCTTGCAGGCGGGTCGCGAAGATATGGCCATGCTCATTGCATCCAAGATCGACCGAGCAGCCATGCTTCCGAAAAGCAGTCTCTGGCGGATGCTCGAAGAGGCTGAAAGTGACGTCGAAGACACTGGCGTCGACATCAACGTCCTGTGCATTCAACACTGCAAAGGCTGGATGGACGCAGAGGACAGGCCTATCATACCGCCTTACCTCAGGCTCCTGTGCAGCCTCTGCGCGCGCGTCGGTGGCCTTGCCGAACTCATGCACAAGTACTTCGCTCAGCTGCAACTGGATGTGGTGAAAGGCCGCAAGGCCAAAATCATCATGGAGCTGCTCTGTCATGATTTTGACCAATAGTAAAGGCGTTGGTCTCAAGGAAATGGGCGGATTACATTTCAGATACACGTAGTCACGTAGCGAACTAAGATAAAAATATACTCTAGATTCCGAGACCAAGGCCAGAAAACGCGCTTTCATCTAACTAGGCATACAGGTAAAGCCCATAGAATTCGGACACCTATCACGGACGGATCTGAATTTCTACCGTTAAATTGCACTACAAAAAACCGTTTCTATGACCACTAACCGTTAACTGTGTGCCCGTTAAATTCGAAAACCAAAAATAAACACCGGTCTCCATCCATCACAATGCAGCAAGCACGTGCAGTCTCGACCAGATCCAAATCAGAGATACGGCTCTGCACAATCCATTGCTTCGGGGCGTCTGATGCTATGCTTTCTGGCTTAGTCATCAAAAGAGAGCGCTCAGATGGTTTCTATAAAGTGAAGTTCATGGCAAGTGCGTTCAACGCTACCACAAGAGAGGCGTTCATCTATGCTGAGTTCGACCGTGTACGTGAGCCTGTTTTGACCAGAGCAATTGAAAATTACGGTGCTAAACAGATCCAACTGGTGTCTTATACGCTCAGTGACTACATAACTGGAGCAGCCAATGGCCTGAAATTTGTGAAGGAGCAAGCCGTAAAGGACGGATTTACTCTCATAGAACGTGGTGCTTCCACCTTGCGTTCGAAGATATCTGCTTTGGTGCAGAATCCATGCCATTTGTCTTCTGTGGAATTCGATGTGGTGAAAAAGCGTCGTCAGATGGCCGAATCCACCGCTGGCGAAGACGACCCAGAAGCGCTCCGTCAGTTTGAAGAGTTCGAGGCAAGTGTACTGGACGCCCTGACGAACACCAGCCAAGACTATCAGAAGCAAAGGTACAATGAATTTCTGGAAGCCGAGACCGACGTCTTCAATGGCGCTCCACTGCAGAAGGGAATGTTCTATGTCGCCGTCAGCCGCTCGGTGATGCGCGGAAGCGTGCACATCCCCAAGCTGGGCGCTACGCGTCGGAGCGATCCGATGATCAGGCTCAAGGAGCTCGCGCGCAACGTGCCGTACGCGTTTGAGCTGGTGTTCTGCATTCCCACGTTCACCCCGTTCAGGCTCGAAGCAGAGATTCATCAGCACTTCGCCGCGCACCGTATCCGCGAGCGCGCGTGCACGGAGTTCTTTGATATCGATCTCAAGGCGATCGGAGAGTACCTGAAGGCCAAGTTTCCTGGGGAGGTGATCGAGGGCAGCGTCAGCGTGTGATGCGGTGCTGCAATTTTGAACTGAAATAACATTCACTGGTTTCTTGTTGCAAACGTGCAATTTGCATGCCAAATGAACATAAGACGCTGATCCATGCCTTGTATGATCCGCAGCATTCATGGGTGGCATAAGCATTTGCTTTTATATCGACACGCTGTATCGTACAACAATCACCTGTGTCCCTGCGCTGCAGAAATTTGCCCAAACCACGCTTCAACTGTTTGCAAAAACCCCGGCATTATTTCAGAAACAGGCGAACCAGCATCAAGAGGGAAATCCATCCAATAATCGTTTCGTTGTGCATCTTGAAGCTTCAAATTAAGCTTTCCGTTTTTGGGACGATACCCCAGCTCAATAAAGAACCGATCTTGGCCACGATACTTGAAAGTGAACTCTTCGAGAGCATATGTTCCTAGCTGATGTCGTTGTTCTTTCACGCTAAGCACAGAAACGAGCTCATTCTCACTGGAGAATTCGTTCCATGAGGCAACAAACGGCTCATAATACCTCGACCAACCTATCACAGTTTCAAACCACTGCAAAAATACGCTCTTAAACCTTCTTCCATCATTCAGTTCAAGTTCATTGAAACATGAAAATTTCGTGTGAGATTCGGCGCCATGATCAACAAAACGCAGCAAATATGAATCCAAAAGCTCAATGTAAAATCTACCACGCACCGCATCGATTTCCAACCAATATCGCCAATAAACAGATGCGCTGGTGCCAGGGTCCACAACAGCTGCGTCGTCGTTTCTGTTCAATGATAACTGAACCCCTCCTCTGCTATTGAATTCCAACAAAGCCTCATCTACCAGCACACGGGACCTATCAACCAAGTCATCAGACATAACCCCGAGGAAAACCCCCTTTCCATCAGACAACATTCTTCCACACAACAAAGCGTCAAGGCGCTGATCGATGCCTTGAATCATCCGCAGCATTCATGGGTCGCATCAGTACTTGCTTTTATATTGCATCGATGTGTCGTGTTCAGCACACTGTGAAACACATTACAGTCCTAGGCTGCAAAACTACACAGACGCATTGGTACCTCCAGCGCCATGTACTTAAGCTGCTGCCGCAAACCCCGTACAAAATGTGGCCCGCCGCAGAAGCGTTACGACGCATCGAACGCAGGTTGGAAATGATGATTGGGGCACAAACCGCAGTGTATGCACCCGAAACAAACAGTGCACATGCCCAAGAAGTACAATTGGATTTGCGGAACATGCAAGATGACGGAGACCTTCTTCCTCAAATCAAACACAAAATAGGCCAAAAAACAGCATCATCGTTTCACTGCCTCCAACACTTACACAGTGATCCCAAATGTGTGCTTCTGTGTTCGTCAGGAGCACATCGATGCGACTGCAGTCGACCTGGACGATTTTTGTGCATGTGAATCGTAAGCAAAACACGCTTGCTGCCGAATCGACTGCATCACAGCGCCACGTACTTAAGCTGCCGCCGCAAAGCCCATACAAAATGTGGCCCGCAGCAGAAGCGCTACGACGCATCGAACGCAGGTTGGAAACGATGCTTGGGGCTGATGAAAGCAAAGCTGTGGATGTTAAAGCGCTCAACAAAAAGCTCAGCAAAGCTTATGAAAAATGTGAGCGATTAATTCTGAAGAACATGCAAGACGACGAGGCAACAGGAGAGGACGACCTCCCTCAAATCAAAGACAAAATAGGCCAAACAACAGCATTATTATTTCACGGCCTTCGTGATTCAGGAAACGCCAACAGTGATCCCATATGCGTGCTTCTGTGTTCGACAGCAGCATATCGATGCGACTGCAATCAAACAGACTTGAAAAAGTTTTGTGCATGTGGCTCGAATTCCGTCATACAAATCGATCAAGTACGCCTGAATGGCACAAGCATATTTTTAACTCCAGCAGACGATGATGATTCCGCTCCAGAGCTGGAGGTACAAACTGATCACCCATATTCCTGAATCAAACGTACGGATAGTTGAAGCTGAGCTTGGCCTTGTACGGGCACGACATCTTGGCCACCCGCTGCCTAAGCGCCTCAACGATCAGCCCGGGCTCGACCTCGCAGATATCGTAGTCAGCGTCCCACTCCTTGGCGAAGCAGCCGAGCGCGTCCTTGACGTCGGTGATGCGCGCGCGCGGCCGCTTCGTGAGCAGCGCGGCGCCCTGATAGACGTCGTCGACGTCGAGCTCGGGGTCGAAGCCCTTGCAGCCAAAAAACCACTCAGTTAGACAAGCCGATTTCCACAGAAAAACAGTAGCAAAAAAGCAAGCAAAATGTTTCGTTTCTGCTCAAGAGCCTGAGCAAACCTGCACATAAATGTGAAAACTGAGCCCGGCGCCACTCGTAAAAACGCGCTGGTTGCTGCGCCTCATCGGCGGGCGGCCCTTGGTCTCGATGCACTTGGCGATGCGCGCCTCGTCCTTGAGCTTCGCGTTCGCGAGCATCGCATCCCGCGCGACGGCAAACTGCTTCTGCTCGTCTTTGCTGAGAGCGTCAACCTCGTCGTACCACTTCTGGCGCCGATCGCCCATTTTCATCGTCCACGCCGCGCGCATGGAGCTGGGGGGAAACTTTGGTTACAACCCAAGAAGGTCGCTTCAATTGCAACGGATTTACCTGATCTTCTCATCGTCAATATCGTAGTTCTGCCAGTCAGGCCGCCGATTCAGATAGTCCTCCGAGTAGTTGGACCTGAACCTCGGCCGGTGCTGATCGTCGATCGGCTCCCAGTCGAGCAGATCGTTGATGTCGTACTTGAGGTGGAAGCCCTGGAATTCCATACAAGTGAAACCATATGAAAATCAGCGACGTGCAAGGATTACTGCTAGGCAAATGACCTGAAACTCCATGTGAAACCACAGCGGCGCCCCAGCAAAAAACCGCGACGTGTCCGACCGAAGGTACGGCTTCCGATGCAGCACCAGCATGCATTCCTGTACATCACATCGTCAGTTTATCGCAGCACGAGAAAGGCACACACTCGCGAGATCACACACACACTCGCGAGATCGCACACACCCGTTACTCACCTCGTCCAACTTCCGCCGAGCCTCCTCCTTCGCCTTCTTCTCCGGATCGACTTCCTTCTCGGCCAGCGCCTCCTTCATCCGATTGATCTTCATCCTCATCCTCAGCATCCGATACTCGGCCTGCAGCTTCTTCTCCGCTTCCGTCATCGCGCCCTTTTTCCCGTCTTCGGACATGTTGTCCACACTTCTCTTCCGCCCCGCCTTCGACTTCACAAGGCACATTGGCGACGACCCGACGTGCCTGGCGATCATGCTGCTGCTGTCGTCGATGGCCTCCACCGTCAGCTTCGTCTCGCCCTCCTCATAACCAGCCCGCTGCTCGATCCACAGCTGCCCTGCCGTCGTGGGGAGCAGCCCATGCACCTGCGCAGACCGCTTCTTCTTGCCCACGTTCAGCAGCGTCAGCCACAGCCCCTCGCCCCACTGCCGCGATTCGCAGCAGATCACATCCTCCTTATCTGTGAAGTCCTCCTTCACCAGCGCGCGATCCGCTGCGATGAGCCACATCGATTTCGGAGCTTCCATGGTTGGTTTGGTTTGGTTTGGTTTGGTTTGGTTTGTCGAGAAGTGGACGTTACGGATTCGCTGGTTTTTTTTGGCCGCTGAGAGTGAATTATAAAAAAAGAAAGACGTTAACGGTCAATTTAATGGTGCATAAGACACAACAGATATTTTAATTTCGAGACGATTGGCTAAAACATTAT
>Ga0214193_1000118_pt1 | contig 21389 bp, 20 predicted proteins | sample TroBogEpilimnion_10_FD_153031 | JGI IMG/M metagenome (GOLD analysis project Ga0214193, IMG submission 153031) | Freshwater microbial communities from Trout Bog Lake, WI - 05AUG2008 epilimnion | ecosystem: Environmental > Aquatic > Freshwater > Lake > Epilimnion/Euphotic zone | place: Trout Bog...
TTCCACTATGCCCCAGACATCATGTCCACGGCCCAGAAGCACAGCATTCCATGAGCGAAGAGCAATTCTGGCGCAACCACGGGATAAACCCCTACGCCCTCGCCAAGGCCCTATACACCTCAAAGGATGACGTACCGTTTATGGAGCGGCTGGTGCAGCATGCCCGGAGGCTGTTCCCATCAGAACCGTAATTACTTCTTGGGCGGCTGTGAGTTGTCTAATGGCATCGTCCCCGTCGCGGGCGATGGTGACAAGATCGTCAGCAGTCTTTGGGTCAAGTTCGGCTCGCGTTTCTGCATGATCCACGCTGGCACCGTTATTTGTGGCGGCGGGACAGACGGCGCGGATTGACATCCGCTTAGAGCCATTAGCAATGGCAATACGCAAATCTTCCATCTGTTTGTTGGCATCCTGCATCTCCTGCGTATGCGCCTTGTCTATAGCGGCAATCTTGTTTTCGCTGTCCGTCTTGTATTTCAGGCTGACTTTGGCAACCTCTCCCATGGCCGATGAGTAGCCTTTGTTATAGGCATCATGCATCGCCCAGAAATGGTAGGCACCGAGCGCAATGATGGCCCCGCCAGCCAAGAGATATTTCCAATTTGACAGCAAAAATATAGGCATTATCCGCCATTCTTGGAATTAAGCACCTGTGACCGCTTGATCGTGTGGCCCACCAAGGCACCCAGATTAGCAATGATGCCGCCACCAACCGTTACCGGGTCCATGCTGGTCAGGAGAGAGTGCAGATTGTTGGCCGTCGTGATCCACATCATGATCCCCGTGTGGGATATCTGGACAAGATCGTCCTCCAAGAAATGGAGAAACCTAAGCACTTTCACCCATGTTGAAGTCGGACTGTAGTACCAATCTGGTCCGGGCTGCAGTGCCGTCATATCAAATAGTCCTTAGCAATGCCTAGATATTTCATGTGACATTGCGTCTACGGTGCATTGAGTTGAGAATTTCAATGAGCTTGTTAACTGCCGCATCGCATGCAGCTTTGTCGCACGTTCCGTCTGGATTGAAAGACCCCGGAGTCTCAAACGTAACAGTGCGGCCATTGGCATCCACAAAGGTGCCCTTGATCTTTTCCAAAGAGTTTTCTGGGTATGTATAGGTCATGTGAAAATGCAGGAAACAGTGCCGCTTGTGCCAAGGGGATTGCTGCCGCCAAACCACAGCCATTGCGAATAGGTTGATCCGTCCGTGGAATAGGACGCAGACGCCGAAGTAAAGTTTGTCCCATTAGCGTTGAGATTGGTAAAACAGCTAGGAGAAACATATGGAGTAGTACAACTTAAACCGAAATACGAACTACCGCCAATCCAAGCTATAGCATCACAAAAAGCGCCGCCCGCAAAAGACAGGGTATTGGGAGAAATGCTGCCAAAACCGATATATGAGTCATAACCATAGTCCCCATAACCATCATCACCAACGGTTAGTGAAATGACTTCTAACGCAGCCTGTGTACCGTAAAAGTTAGCAATGCTGATTGTTCCACCTGTCGGAACAGCGCCGTAAGTTCCGCTGGTGCCGGAGGGTACGTAAGACCCACCAGCATAGTAATTAGCAAGCGATGGCGACGAGGGGCCGCCAAATTCACCTTTAATGTCATTCAAGGAAAGCGGAACGCCGGGACCGGGAAGCGCCATTAAATCCCCCCGATCTTCTTAGACAGCGCATCAATCAGTATCTGCTGCTCCTTGATGGCCTCAACCAGCAGCGGAACAAGCCGCGCGTAGTCCAGAGTCAGGTACTGCGGGTCAATGGGGGCCGGGGCGACAACCTCTGGCATGATAGCCCTGACATCCTGCGCCGACAGGCCAACCTCACGAACCGGCTTGTAGCCCAGAGCCTGCGCCTTTGCGTTAGCCTCGTAATAGAACCCTTTTAACGACATGACTTTGGCAAGGGCGCCATCAATATATCCAAGGCGCGTTTTTAGGCGATCATCCGAATAGTACGCAACCACGTTGCCCCCGGCATAAAGAGTGCCAGCAACAGAAAAATCACCAGACGCATTGGTTGCGTAAGTGGCGTAAGTGGCATTGGTTGCATTAGTCGCATTAGTCGCATTGGTCGCATTAGTGGCAGTAGCTGCATTGCCCGAAATGTTTATGCCCCATGTGCCACTTGCACCAGAGCCAGTTTTGCTTGGTGCATAGGTAGTCACATATGTCTGAGTAGCCGCCGTAGCGCCGCTGATGGACAAATTCGTTCCGTCAAAGGTCAGATTGCTCGACCCCGACAGGAACCCGCCACTATTGAAGATAACCTGCGTGTTCGCACCCACAGCACTGGCTGTATTGTCTGCTTCAGCAACATTCGTGCCGTCGCTAATCAGCAGCACACGGAAACCAACTGGAAGCGTATAGGGTGTCCCGCCACTGGTAACGCTAAAGGTCACGCTATAGCCATTCAGCGTAGCGCCATTGTAGATCGACCATATTCCGCCCACACCGCTCGGCAACTTGTAGGCTACGTTGCCAGACAGACTGCCGCTGATCTCAAGATTTGGGGGGGTGTACTGGGTCGCCGACAGCGTTACCGTGCCGGACGTAGCCGAAAGGCTTGTAACCCCGCCAAAGGCCGCGTCAATGTAGTTCCAGTTAGCGTTAACCGGAACGTCCCAGTCGCCAACATAGCTGCCGTTTGTAGGCGTATTCAGGTTTTTATTAGTCGTCATATACGTCTCCTAGACGCTCTCGTTGGCTATAGCCAGCGCATGTGTAATGGCTTCATCAGGCACAGACAGCAAAGGCTTGGTCTGGCTGTTATGAGACTTCTTGGCCTTGTCAGCCAGCGCAACAAGGCGGTCGGCTTCGGATGCATGGTTTACAGCACCACCGGACGCACGGCCTACGCGGCCACCACTTGCCTTATAGTCTCCGGTGTAAAATGTCTGCGCGCCAATCTGCAGGCCTTTTCCTTGCGCCCAAGACGGAATAGGGCGTCCCTCATTTCTTTGTAAATCCTTATTAAGAAAATATGTCGCCCCGTTAGTAGGGTCTTTCGTTTTGCCACTAAGCGAAGGAATGACAATGTTATCCCTGACGTATTTATACACAGGGCTATTGGGGTCGATATCTTTTGTTTTACCTTGGGACACCGACTCAAATGCGGCTGGTCTATTTATAACATCAGAAATAGACTCACCGGATTTTTGGGCGCGATTTAAGGCCGTATACATAACGGCAAGTTTGCCAACGTCAGGCTGGTTTCCAGCCTCCGCAAGAACCATGCGCGTAGCGTTGTCGATATCATTGGCAGATACATTTGGTGTCTGCTGTTGTGCAGGCTGGTTCAAATAAGCTGCTGATGAAATTATATTGCCAGCGCCAACTCCATACCTACTAATTGCGGCCCTTGGGATTGCGCCTAATTTTCCAAGAACTCTAGCGGGCTTGGGAGCGCCAGAAAGCTCTTTAGAGAGCTTTACGCGACGGCTGATTGCCCCAGCCACAGGCTCAACCATCTCGCCCAAAAGCATACCGGGGGTATGACCGGCAAGATAACCAAGCGTACCAGCGGCAACCTTTCCGGTAAGAGCGCTCGCCATTTCTTTTGCAAGAGAATTTGGCCCACCGGAAGAAGGTTTGCTATTGTTTATCTTGTTAGTTGCATGCAAAGCCCTTGCTTGCTCAAGGGCCTCTGGATCATTGGCAAATGCCTTGGAGATGACGGAGCTATCATCATAAAGCAAAGGTCTTGCAACACCAGTTTTAGATATGATTGGAGACGATATGCTTTTCACTGGCGTTAAATTTTTTCCGTCATTTTGAAAAACAAGGCTTTTCAAATGATCGTCAAGAACGTCAGAGTCAGCACCTAGCCCGTTTTTGATTTGATTATATGTGAGATTTCCCGCAGAAGGGTTTAGCAAGTTGCCTTGCAGTTGCGCTTGCATTTTCTGAAATACAGAATCATCCGCAGGCAAAGACACTGCCCCTGTCCCAGTGTCACGGACGAGGCTATCCTTCAAAGTATCTATTGCGGGGCTTATTTGAGATGCACCGTAAATTCTATGATGCAAGGCATAGGCATCATTCGTGTCTCTCATGGCTTTCGATAAGGTAGTAACTGGATTACCAGCCGAATCCTGAATAAGTCCTGCTTTACCAGCATCGCCTATGGCGTCGTGGTAACCATCAATAATTGCTCTAACTGCTGGGATATCACGATTACTTGCAGTCATAGCATTATCGTTCATCAGTTGGCGAACATGCATAAACTCAGCCGCGTCGGCGCTGGTGCCGCCATATGCTTTTACATTATTAGAAAGCACGTCTACTGCGGTTTTTAGCGCAGAATTTGCTTGAGGAAAGGCCTCTAGGTTTCTTCCAACGCCAGACAGTGCCGCTGTATTTGGCAGCCCTGCTGCCGCAAGGCGCTTGTCAATAGACGCTATAACGTCGGCCTGCGGGATGGGGCTTTTTAGCGTTGCGTTGGTTTGCCTGATGAGATCGTAACCGGCACCGGCATTGTTATAGCTATCTACATAATTTTGACCAAGCGCCTTACCCAAGGCAACCGGGTCTGGCTCACTAATGCCGCCAGCAAGTTCCGTAGCCTTTTGTGCAAGGGAGGAATTATTCTCAGCCTGTAGTGCCGTGATCTGCGGCCCTAACTCCGACGAGCTTCTAACGCCGGTAGTAGCTTGCCTGCCCAACTGGATACCGCTGGCATTGCCAAGGGCATCTCTAATGGTCGCGTCGTTAACGCCTTTGGTAGATAGCGTTTTAATGATTGCGCTTTGCGAATCGCTAGGCAGATTGGAGAAATCAACCCCGTGATCATTCATGATCTTGGAGGCTATGTCTGACCTTAGATTGCCAGTTCTGTCGGTAACTCTGGTCGTAGTGGGGGCAATCTTGCCGATAGTCCCGCTTACTGCCCCAAGGGGATCAAACGGATTAACCATTTTACCAACGGTTCCCGCCACCTTGCCAGCCCCCGTAACAGCCTGACCAGCACCTTTGAGACCCGTTCCTACAGCCCCTAGCCCAACCCTAGAAGCAACATCCCCAGCCGCACCCACCATACTTCCGGCTCTGCCCAAAACGCCCTCTACGGGCGCAGCAATTGTCGCAGCGTCTAACGCAATACCGGCTGGATGCTCCATCCATGCCTGCTTGAAGCCCTCTACACTACCGTATTTGTCCTTGTAAGAGTCCATGAAGGCATTGAGGAACTTCTGGTCTTCAGGGTTATAGCTCAGGCCACCAAGCTGACGGCCATAGGAATCCACCCCGGTGGCGAGATTCTTAACGGCTTCCCATGATCCGCTGTCGATGGGATGCGCGATAGCATCATAGATAGATGCCCCCTGATGTAAGACATCTACGGGTAGGTTTTTAACGCCACGCATGAACCAGTCTGCTGGGGCCGAAATTTGTTGTGTCGGAGTTTGTTGCGCCGGGTTTTTTACTTGATAGCGCCGAACAGGGTCTTTGCCATTAGGAGAGGAATTTGGCTTTTTATTTTCTTCTCCCGGTACATCTAAACTGTCAATCAAAGATTGTATTTGAGGATCCAAAGCCTTTGGCGTTTGGTCTTGAGATGCATCTGGCTTTTGCGTTTGCGCTACAGGCCTTGGTGCAGTTGCGTCAATAGAAGGCAGATCAGGAGCATTAAACTCTGATTGATCATCCAAATTATTTACAGACGGAACTGTAAAATTTTCAGCCATTACATCCCCCCAAGAACATATTTGGAAATCACGTTGGGGCCAAAATTGGCGTATTTTTTGTCCAAGCCTGACAATATATTTTGTTTTTCTGCATCAGATGCGGAGGAAAAGTGATTTAGTAGTGCGCCAACATTTGGACTTCCATAAAATGTCTCTAAAGCCGCCATGTCATTTTCCATCGTAGGGACATTATATTTTTGGTTTGCCCTTGTTGCGCCTTCAGCCCACGAGAAATTATATTTATTTGGCGCACCATATTGGTTTCCAACTTCGTTAGCATATTCTTGCATATATCTATTTTGCTGAATGTTCATCATTTCAGATGCCATCATTTTAGAAACAATTGGCCGAATTGCGCCGGGCTGCATCTCTGAATTTGGGTTTGATTCCAAAAACGCCCTTAATGCTCCAAACGACCTTTGTCCTGCTTCGTTTTCTGAAGTTGCGGCAGTGGCCTTAGAAATTTTATCAAAAATTTGTTTGTAATCCAAAGCCTTTAAATCAGACGCATTGTTTGGATCGTAACTATCTACAAAAGTATTATACAAATTAAGAATCCTAGTTCTAAAATCTGAAAGGGCGCCCGTACCAACGGGGGTACCCTGAATATTAGACAAAGACTCCATCATTTGCTTGTAATTTTCTAAAGCGTTTCTTTCCACGGTCAAATTTTGATTAACTGCTTCCATATTTTTTTGGCTTTCGGCAGCGCTTGTTGGCATGGTAGATTGAAAAGCAGTTTTAACAGACAATTTGTCAGCATCATTTATGTATGGATTTGGCTGCCCCGCGCCGGTTAATGCGTTGCCAGCAGATGCCGGAATAACATTTGCTTTAAGAGTAAAGTGAAACGGCTTGCCGCCATAATTGACAGTTTGCCCCGGAACATCAGACGGACCAGCAACAGCAAAGTATTTAGCAGGATTGGGATTGTAATTCTTATTAACCAAGTCAAGCAGGTAAGCCTCAGTAGTAATACCGCTCTGAGTGGCTTCCTGCTTTGCTTCGGCAATTTCAGGGATTGTCTTTTGAACGTCCATGTAAGATTGAGCGCCCGCTCCTACACCCTGAAGCAATGCACCGCCAAAGTATCTGCTTGGCGATGACGCCATTGTACCGACGCCCTTCAAAAGAGGGACTAGCCAATCTTCATTGCGGTCCATCCAAGTACCGGGCTTACCTTGGTTGATACCAAGCTGACGTTCCGCCCAGTCACCAGCGCGAGTCATAAAATCCCCGCCCTGACCAGTATCCGACGGGCCAGCCGGAGCAGGGCTTGCAGAGGGCTGCGCGGCTTCGGGCGCTAGACCCTTTTGATACGCAGGCGAACCAGCAAGGTCGCTGCTGATAGGGGGTGGCGGATTACCACCGCCAAGGCCCGGAGTCATGCCTACGCCAGTTTCTTCGCTGCGAAGAGGAAGCGCAGCTACATTTATCGGAGCGGGAAGCGGGGGCGCAATGCCGGGTTTCTTCACAGGAGAAGCGGCGTTGGGCCGAATTACCGGCGGTGCAGCAATTTTCGATCCTTGGACAGGTTTAGAACCCATAACATAGGGTTTACCCGTAGGCGTTGTATCTACATCTGTAGACCATGGCACGTTGCCTCGCGGGTCTAACCCTGCTTTAGCATAGCCGGTTTGAATATTGCGCGCTGATTGGTCTTGGGCGGCGTTATAGGCAGCAATTTCACTTGGAGTCAAAAAATAGTTTGGAACTAACGACTCAAGTTGAACGCCAAGCGATGGCGCATTATTCGTTCGTATATCTTGGGCTTGTCCTACTGCCTCCTGATTAGCTAGAAACTCAGCTATATTTCTTTGAAAATGAGAACGAGACAAATCATTTGCATTATACCTCAAATTACGAATTAGGTTTTCAGGAGGTGTGTCAACATCCGTATCGCCATCACTTTCATTGTTATCAGGACTAAGGGTGCCGGTTCCCATGGCGGCCGGGGGAAGGTCCAGCGAGACTGAGGGCGAGGGATCACCACCAGCTTGATACCCGTGACGCGCGGCCCCGCCGCTTGCAAGTTCAAGGGCACGATGCACATGCGGATTTACGCTGCCGCCACGCGAAAAAAAGGCTAGTAGTGCCGATCCTGCGTCTGCTAACGCTCCGGTACTAGACAAAAATCCGCCTGCTTCTGTTGCGGTATTAAGAGCGTTTCCAAGGCCAAGCAATGAAGATGCTCCGCCTAAAATGCCTCCGCCCCCTCCGCCAGAAGAAGGAGGCGGCGACGGAAGGGAAAGTTTGTTATCAGATGTATCCTTAGCCGCTTCCGTTAAGCCCGGAATAGAGGTTGGGACTTCTGAATCAGATGAAACACCGCCTGAGTCAGAAACATGACCTCCGTCATCATAACCATGCCGATATGCAGAACCACCGTGAGCAAGGGCTAGGGCTGCAAAAGAGCCAATATCTTTAGCCATGTCGAAGAGTCCCTTGCCGGTGTTAATAGCACCGAGAGCGGAATTTGCGGCACCAAGAACACCGGAACCACCGGCACCCTGACCCGGAGCGCCCGGAGTTTTAAGGCCAGCGGGGGCATTGTCACTCTGTGCGGCAGCGGCCAAGCCGGGAATAGACGGCCCAACGGGTTTATAAGGATCATCATCCGTGCCACCAGCGGCGCGGTGACGGCGGACTAGGCCACCACGATACTCATTTGAAACATCATAATCTTGCTGCGTGCCTTCTTCATCAGTAGGGGTGTTTTCACTATTTGAGTATCCTGACCCTCCTTCAGTACCGCTTACGCCAGTGGCAGGAAGATCAGTTCTCCCGACAGAAGATGTATCAGGAGGGGCGTCTTTAGACTTACCAAAAGCATCTTGGTATATTTCTCTTGCGCCCGCATAGTCTTTTGTAACATCACCAGCCGCACCCATAACTTGGGCCATGGTCGATTCCGGCAACTTCGGAATTGCTCCAGCAGTCACAAGGTGAGATACCGATCCAGTCGGCGGCGGGACATAGCCCATGCTGCCGACACCAGTACCCGAAGCAGGGACGCGGCCAGCGCCGCCATACAGACCAAGGGCCTGAGCCTGAGCCTGCAAGATACCGGCAAGGTCACCCGCACTAATCACTGACGGAGAGCCGCCATCCGCGTATCCCTGACCAGCACGGAGCGGAGTTACCGCCCCGCCCTCAGACTGCGAGACTAGACCACCCTTGCGGAAATGGCCGCGTTTCGCAGCCGCGTCCGTGGCCTTGTCGTAGTCAACAGTCCGGTACCCACCGGCCAGACCAACCGCATCAGGGTGGTGCTTCTCAACATCCTGCGCGATAAGGCCAATGCGCGTTCCCGGTTCGTTCTTGTACCGGAACTTGACGATCTTCTGGCCGTCAAAGGTCTTACCAATCGGCTCGATGTCTTCCTTGAGGCGCTCATCCGAGAAAAACGGCATTGGCTGCGCCGTGGACGTAGTAGACCCGGACAGCGCACCAGTGCCTTCGGCCACGTTCGCAACCGCCTGAGCCGTCTGGAAGGGGTAGCCCTGCTGCTGAAGGAACTGGTTGTAGAGCGCCGACAGGCCAGCCTGCTGGGTCTGCTGCTCAAGTGTACCAGCACCGATCTGCGCCTGACCGGCACCAAGAAGGTTCTGCTGGGCCTGAGTGCCCAAGCCAGCCAAGGTGGTGCCAGTGCCAACGCCCTGCGTATATGCCTGCTGCCCGACCCCAGCGAGGCCCTGCGCCAAGCCCGTGCCCTGCCCGTAAGCCTGCTGCCCGATGCCAGCCAGACTGGAGGCACCCTGCTGTAGGGCCGCGCGGTTCGCCTGCGCCGCCCCAAGATTAACGCCCTGCTGCTGCTGGGCCGCACCCAGAGCCTGATTGTAACCCTGATTTAGGGTATTGGCGTACACGTTCTGGGACGCAATCTGCTGCTGCTGGGCCAAATTCGCCGCCGCAAGGCCAGCCCGGTCCCCACCAAATGCCCCCTGATTTATGGCGTTGCCCAACTGACCAGACATCTGTTGCTGGTTCTGCTGGTTCTGCAAAGCCTCCTGCGCCCCCAAAACGGTATTGAGATAGGGCGACATGAAGCTGTTGATCTGCCCCGCACCAATCTGCTGGGCGTTAACCGGGCCAGTGCCAGCCATAGCCAGACCCGTAGCCATCTGGTTATAGGGCTGCGCCTGATTATACGCCCCTTGGTATGCGCCCGTAGCGGCCTGATTGTACCCCTGACCCGCCTGCGTCCCCTGCATGATGCTGGACGTACCAGCCTGAAAATAGGGCTGGGCAGCACTCGCTGCCATATTGGTCGTATCAATACCGGCCTGCTGCTGCTGATTTATCGGGGCAACAAATGCGTTTGGATTACCCTGCGGAGCATTATAGGTCTGGAACGGCTGCGTGGCAGCAGACTGCATCATATTGTTCGCAAGTTTATAGTTCTGCATTACCTCTGCGGGTATCTGCACCTGTTGCGTAGTAGTACCTGTCTTGCCGCCCATAGTTAATGACCTTTGTAGCTACCAGTCGTAGCGCCATAGAGGAAAAAAGCACCAGATTGTTCCCCAAACTGACGCTCATAAAGTTTGATTTTACCCTTGGTCCGGTGATTGCTCAGGACACCGATCACCAATGGAAGACCAATAGTGTCCGAAACCTTCTTTGCGAAATCGCACAGCATCCGGGCACGGCCCAGCTTCGCGCCACGGAACTCAGGACGAACAAAAATAGCCTTTTCTTCGATCACATAATCGTCTGAGTACCACATCTGCCCAATCCGCAGCAGGATCACCGCCTCTGCGGGCTCCCCCTTCTTGCCGCAAATGCCGACTAGGCCCTGCTGCAAAGTGCATCCAGCGTAGATATTTTCCAGCAACTTGCGGGTACTGGGGTTATTGAACCCGTTCTCTTTGCAGGCCGACAGCGCAAGGGCCATGATGTCATCGACATCTTCCGGCGTCCCCACCCTGATCTCTATTTGTTCCATGTCAGTTCCTCTTCGGGCCGGGTAGGTTCTTCAGGGTCTTGATCGTCTTTGACCGCATCTTCTCGACAAACTGGTCAAGAATTTTATGTCCGTCATCCATTGATCCGTGACCGATTTTTACCACATCTTCAGGCGGGATCACATATTCCCCACCAGCCGCAACAATAGGAACAGAATCTACCTCTCCGCCGTCTGCGCGGTGCGGAGCTGTAGCACCATAGGGAAGTCCAGAGCCGCCATATGGCATTCCAGAACCAGCGGACTTTTGACCATAGAAAGGTTGCCCAAAAATGCCTTTGGCGACCTTGAACCCAGCCACAGTGTTCCCCTCGCCCATAGCAGAAATGATGTCTGCCGGGATGACATAAGACCCCGACTTAACATGCATGTTCAGGTGGTCCGTCCGTCCGGCCACTTGGCTGTGTATGGGGCCAACGTGAATCTTGCTCCTGCCGGGGGTTGGCAGTTTGGGCAGCTTGGGAAGCCCGCCAATGGCATGCGCTTGCCGCGCCGTACTCAGGGCGGCAGCAATAGCCTGATCGCGCGGGTGCCCAGCGTGGAGCATTTCGCTTATATTGGAACTAATAGTTTTCTGGCTCTTGCCCTTCTTCAGCGGCATGGCGTCCTCACGAATAACTGATGGTCAGAACCTGACTGGTTCCGGGCACCACCACGATGCCAATGCTCACGGGTAAGTTTACGATATAGACGCCCACAGCCTGCGGTATGATGTAGATGAGATTTGCCGTCGAAGTGGCTAGGTTGGTGTCGTATATCTTTCCGGTAGTCGATCCCGCAGTCGTGACGCTAATACTGGCAACCCGGCCAGCATTGGCAGACACCAGCGTAGTCGCGGAAATCTGGGATGTGTTCTTGGCACCCTGAACATTAAGATACGTTGTCGCCGCACCGTTAAGCGCAGTAACAATGTTCTTCGTAGCTGTCAGGATGTCTGAAAGTGATGTTGTCATCAGAATTTCCCATCAGGCTGCATACGGTAGCGAATGTTTCCAATTCGCCAGAAGCTGCCAACATCGCTGCTGCCTAGGGTGATGGATGTCAGACGCCCACGGAAACGCGGCGAAACATACTGCGTAGCCTGCGTCAGCGTATAAGTCTGCGACGTCTGCGGAGTATCGCCGGGGTAATCTACATAGTTGAACGTCAGATTGACGTTGGCATTCTGCGTGCCACCGTATAGGCCCCACTTCATGTCGGGCCATACTTGGTCAACAAAAGTCTTCAAGTCTGCCTCAGCCATCGTGAAATAGCCAGTCGTGAAGTAAGAGTTCATGGCTGAGCCGTCAGCGTCGAACAAAACCTGACCGTTGTAATTTTCGTGCTGGTAAATATAGAGCGTATTGGGATCGGCCCCGATGGGAGAGCCAAGCACAGACTGGTCAATCCACGCCGATCTACCCAGATTCCCAAAGTCCCATGTCTGAAGATATGCATTGTATTTGATGTAGGCGTTTACCTCGCCGCCATCACTAATGGTCGGGTAGTACCAAGTAATCTCTCCAAACAGGGAATTTACAGCGGTCCTGATCTTATCAAGATTCGTGGTATCAAGGTCTTGGAAGATGACGTCCCACGCCGGACATGCAACCGGCGTTACACCTGAACCTGTCAGGCTGTAAAACTGCGACCGCCCCATCCAATAAACAACACCATTGAAAGACGCAGCAGCCTTACGCGCTATCAATCCGCAAGTCGTGCCAATCTCGTTGAAGGAATAAACATACGGTGGGCCGATATATTGCATCGACCAAACACCAATATCTGTCCAGATAAGCGCCTGCTGCGATGACTGGAGGCAACCGACAATCTTGGAACCCTTGGGGATTCGGTATGAACCAGCCTGATTGATGACCGTGGCAATCCAACTATTGTAATTGTTGACATCGCACCAACGTATCAAAAGGGGATCCTGTACACCCGTGAAGGTTGATCCCCAAGCAACAATCTGGCGCTGCGGCATCGCCACAAAGAACCCGTCATTTACAGGTGGCCCCTGCGGAATAATTGTAGCCGTTGGATTGCCGCCAGTCGGGTCCCACTGATAAATCGGCTGAAATTGCGGGCTGTTCGTAGTGATCGTGCCAGCGGTCGGGGACGAAACAGCGCACGAAATCAGTATTTGGCCCCAGTTATCAAGTGACCATGTGGACGCCGATATGGGGGTGCCAGTAGATGGCGTAATCGCAGTGCCAGACCCGTAGCCACCCAGACCATAGCCCAAGACGCCATAGCCAGTGCCAACCGGAATAGCCCCAACCCCAAAGCTGTAAATATACTGCGCGTTTCCGCCGTTCAGATAACCGCTGGTTGTTGAAGACGCAGTATTAGAGCCGTTGATGATGAACTGGGATGTATTCAGGACGCTTTGGACAATGTAATTGCCGTAAAACGTAATGCCGCCAATGGTCGTGGTGACGATAACCGGAAAAGTATCGCCTACATTGTACCCGTGATTCGGCAGCGTAACCGTGGCTTGGTTGGATGCGTTCGTGACATTGAATAGCGGAAGTAAAACCACGGACTGCGTGGTCATGGATTCAGACCCCACAGTCTGGCTGATGCTCACCTGCCAAGTCGTGGCAGTAATCTGCGCCAAAATAATAGTGTTTGTAGCAATACCAGTGCCGAGCAAAACCTGACCGGGATATAGCGTCCCGGTGATAGCCCCCGGAATGGTTAGCGTCGTGCCGGAAATAGAGCCGGTAAATGATGCAATAGTCGATGCAGATGTATATGCCGCTGGCAGGGGATTGCCCAAAACATTTGTAGCAACAACATTATACTGAGTGGGAGAAATGAAACCGTTCTGATCAATCGGATACAGACCGTACAGGACAACGCCACCGATGCTGAGATGCGTTGTAATATAAGCAGTATCGTAATTTGTTAAATTTTCAATCGTAGTGTCTGTGATGAGAATAATCGGACTTCCGGCAGTAGATGATGCTACAGGCGTTATATTGTCACCCGATGCTTGCGGCGTAATGTCAACAATTGAAGAGCTAAGAGTCGGATTTGTTATGACGGCCAACTGTGCAGTCGTGGTGGACGCAATGTTCTGTGTGCCAAGCGCCAAGTGCGAATTGACGTTTGTATCCTCCCAAGCCCACAGCGCCCTGACGGGCGCAACAGTTTTAGATGAATTAAATTTGGTCCAGCCGCCCAGTTTCTGGATCAGCCCGCCAAGCTGCTGGTCATAAATGAACCTAATCAGATTACTAACCGAAATCCCTGTCTGGTTAAGGGCTGGCGTTTCATTCTGATTAAGGCCGGGGATCAGCTTTACTGCTGCATGGGGCATTACGGGCCTCGCGCAGGCGTGGAAACAGGAGCGGGTGACATGGCAGACCAAGCATTAGCTTGGAACTTCTTGCGCGATTCCTCGACCATCGCGCCCTTGAGCAGGGTTTGATACTGGGCCTCATAGGAGCCCGGCATCTGCGGATCATTGGAAGTCGGCATGAAATTGCGCTGGTACTGGCTGATGTAAATCATGCTCGCCTGAACCAAAAGGTCAGGCAGATAGGTGCTAATAAACGTCGTTCCAGTATTGGCAGTCGTAGATGCATAGGAAATGACGCCAGCAGCAGTCTGAGTGCCTGTAGCGGAACTCGCAAATGTAACCGACGTAGTTGTGGACGATAGTATTGTCCATGTTCCGTTATAGGCCGTTGGGGTAACGCCGCTAATCGTAATGAGCGTACCCGCAACCGGAGCGGCAGACTGGGCTGCAAAGGTGACCGTTGCCGTTGCGCCGTTGCCTGAAGTGCTGAGTGTCGCGGTGGTAAAGAGCGGCGTGGTGGCAGAATTGCTGTACAAAGTCGGGGTTCTGATCGTGCCAAATATTGTCAGCGGGTATGTCGCGTTCGCATACGGCCCAAACAGAATGTTATTGTAAACATCGCCACCAGTAGAGAGGTCACCGCCAACCATGGCGAAATACTGCGGAATACCCGTCGAGGATGAATTTGCCCAAACATTTTGGATATACTCCTTACTCGTCGGGATTAGGGGAACAATCGTTCCAGAATTGTTCAATTGAACGGTCTGAACCGTCACAAAATCATTTACAGATAGCTGCAAGGTATTAGACCCGCTGCTCAGGGAATAGGTATTGCTCGTCAGTGACGGCAAAAGGTCCACATCACGCTGAATACGCAACTCGGCGTAATTGAGCATTTGCGGGATAATTGTGTTGAAGTAGGGATCGACGCCTTGATACACGCCATTTACAACTTGGCTGCCAACGACTGCCATCGTGGCAATCTGCTGAATATACCCATTATAGGTCATAGGCGTCGTATTCGGGGCAGTCATTTCAGTACTCCAACCTAATCCGGCAAAAGCGCCGCTTCGGCTTCACGCCTAGCCACAAGACCGGGCAATACTTTGCCTCCGCCATGGACCCACAGTTTAAGTTGCGCCCTAGCCAAATCCCAATCACCGGCATCCAAAGCAAGCAGTAAAGTGCTGTCGCGCAACTTGCCAATGCCAAGGTTATAACAGAAATCTACAATTGCGTTTAGTGCTTTAGTGTTTTCCGCAAGATTTGGACAAATTTTCAAAACGCCGGGGAGAAACTGTGTCTCCAACATATGCATCATCAGGTCAAACGCCTGATCCTGCGTAATAGGACCATCAGACAAAGTGACGGCAGTGCCGTCTTTGTAGTGTGTCGAACCGTAACCAATAGTGGGGATGCCAGCGGGGCAGAGATACGGTTTGTCTCTAAATCCCTCGAAGGTCTTCACAAGCTCGGCGGCAAGAGACAGGTCCATTAGTGAAAGACAATCTTAGCTAGAATTGTTGCCATACCCCCCATGAGGGCGGCCCCCATACTAATTAGGGTGATGGTAAGTGTCTTCATGTTACTTTTGATGTCGGAATTTGCCTTGAGAATACCCGCGTATCGCTCCGCGCAGACGGCTTCATGAGTCGTTATCTGTGACTCGACAACCCTGAGCCTGTTATACACTTCAAGATCTGCCATGACACAATAGGCTTATTCAGCCTTCTCCTTGGGGGTTTCAAGAATGAGCCTGAGATTAGCCTGAAGCCTTTCGTTCTCCGGTTCAAGATTGGCCGCAATCGTGGCGTGTTTTATGGCTTCGTCCTGCATGCCCATGTGCCACGCCGCAATGGCGGCCAGATCGTGGGGCTTGGCTCCCCATACCGTGGGATCACAGGTGTAAACCAGATCGCGGTTTACCACTCCAATGGCTCGCATAGCGGCGGCATAGCAGTCAGGCCACTGGTTTTGCCGGAACTTCAGCAAGGCCAGATCGCACCACGGCTCACGGGTATTGGGGGCTTCGGCACACGCCTTGTGGTAGGCAGCCTCTGCCGACCACTGGTCGCCCTTGTTCTCATATGTTTGACCCAGAAGACGGTACGCATAGCAACGCTCATTCATCCACGTTGCTTCTGGCATGGTCAGATAATGGTTCAAGGCGTCTATAGCTTCGTTGAGTTTCCCATAAAAGGTCAGCTCACGGGCGTAATAGAAAGCGTTACGCGGGCATCGGGGGTCTTCTTTGACCGACACCGCCAGCAAGTCCAGATATTGGCCCCGGCTCTTGAGGGGATCAGGGTGATGGCTGACCAGAAGCATATCGGTGTCGGCCCAGACCTCTTTTGTTCTGGGGTCTGGAATCGGATACTCATGGCAGGGGTGGTGCCACATATATCCCTTGCGGTGATGGATTTTCTCATACTTGAACTTAATCCCGCTGCCCCAATCAAAATAATAGCGCAGCCGGGTTGTTTCCGGCGTCCAGACGCGCTCAATTTCCTCACGCCAGCCGGGTTCAAGAATTTCGTCTAAGTCGAGCGAAATGCAAACGTCCATATCAGGCGGCACAAGCGCCAAGGCAACATTGCGAGCCATATCAAAGCGCCAAGGATTGATACAAATACTATGGACATCCACGCCAGCAGCCTTAGCGGCGGCAATAGTGCCGTCCGTACTGCCGGTATCAGCAATGAGTACATGGTCAGCCTCCTTGGCGGATGCAGCAAAGCGTTCCACAAACGCTTCTTCATTCTTACTAATGGCATAAACACATATTTTCAAACGCTTGTCTTGCATGGCTTGCTCCCCTGCATATTTCCCAAATAGCTCAGTAAATAGGTTATGCTCTGTTCTCAGATAGTGGTCGTTTATTTTCTGAACGTCGTCGGCCCAGATTGTCTCCCACATATGCAAGCAGTAAGACCCGTCTAACCGGGACTTATCTCCATTCCCAAAGATCAGCTTGTCCATGAACCCAAATGGTATGAACGCCTCTACTTCCTGCAAGGCAAACACGCTTGGGTCTTTTCGATACATCTCAAAGGGCAGCACAACCGCATGGTTGGCCCAGACATCCGGCTTGATGGCGGCGGGAATCGCTTCCAGCCATTGCCGAATAAATTCATTGCTGCGCTCGGCCAGAATTACACCATTGGCAACAGAGGCAATCTGATCGGGGTCCGCAGTGTGAAGTCCGACCCTATCATCGGTATAGCGGTCAGCCCCCATGACGCAGGAATTGTCCATCAATGGCGTCAAGGGCTTCAGCAGCAGGATATCGGTGTCCAGATAGATACCGCCATGCTCAAGCAGCTTCTCAAGCCGCACAACATCTGATTGATACTGGGGATAATCCAAACTGATCCCGCCAATCTCCGTTGGCGGGTTAATCTGAACTAGCGTGACATAAGGCTTGATGGCTTCCCAGTGCGGATTATTGGCCGGTTCAATGTTATAATAGAAATAGTATTGGTCCGGCTTCTGGACTTCAGCCGCAATCTTTACCGCCAAATAATTCAAAAACCCGAAGTCGCGTGACTTCGGGCCTGTGAACCACATCATGTGAATGATGTTGGGTATCATTATTTGAGAGTACCTTTACGTCCGTCAGTAATGTCTTCAAGAATAGATTTCTCTGAGACTTGTATGGCTAAATATCAAGTTCCTCAAGGTCGAAGTGCTGGGTTAGCTGCATGGTTATTTCGGGGGTTCGCGGTTCATTTTTCGTTCATTACCCGGCTGCCTAGCACACCGCAGAACACGCCAACTACGGTCTGGAAGGCGGGGCCTAAAATCTTGAAAATAGCCTCATTGTCCACGATAGGGTTAAACAACCCGGCCAGCATGACTATGATGACCGCCAGCAGGACTATGGCCAACGTGCAGACTACGATCATGTAGATCAACGGGACAACGGGCGGCGTGGACATCAGGGGAAATTACCCCCAACCGGGTTCGGGAAGCCTACAGGAGCCGCAGTACCAATAGTGGCACCCGCCGGGACGGTGGTCGATGTCCACGGGCTCTCGTTCATGGGGCCTACGCAGTCGGCCAAGGTCGCGCCGTTTACTGGCTTGGGGCGCACCGTGCAGATCATGGACCACATATTGGAGAAGCCGCCACCCGGCTTGGACGTGCTGGTAAAGGTACGCATTACGACGGTGGTGGGGGCCCACGTCGGGGCGACGGGGTAGGTTGTGGCGTTACTGAACAGGGACCAGACCTTGCCTTCGGGGGCCTTACACGACCCACCCATCAGGCTTAGATCGGCAATGCTGGCACCCTTGAGGACTGGGCAGACCGAGACGCCCATGGGGAAAACCTTACCGTTCACCGTCACCGTCTTACCGGGTACCGCCACCGTCGCGCTGGAGGCGCAGAGGGCGTAGGGGGTGTGGCAGATGGCAAGGGCTGGGGAGGCGTCAGCCGGGGTTGCGGCGAACAGGGCGAGGACGATCAGGGTCTTTTTCATGGTGTCTCCGGGGCGACGTAGGGGGCGGGTGTGCCGTCAGGGTTCAGGACTTCAGCGCCGTTCTTCCAGTCTTCGAGGAATTGGATGTAGTCGGTGTTGTCCAAAGCGAAAGGAATAAATGCTGTATCTGACGCGCGTCTTATGCTTTCGCCATACCAAGTAGAAATAATACTATATTTTTCCATGGTTAGAGTTCCGCGCTTGACGTATAATGAAACACAATAAAAGAGGCTGCATTTCCACTATCGCTATAGCAACCGATTTGACCTTGTGCTCCCCCATTTGCCGTTACGGCATTTCCCGTATACGTCCCAGTTCCGGGGTAAATACGAGTGACAACACCAGAACCGCCTACCGTGTCGTAAAAGACTTGAGTTGGTGTTGCGCGTTTTCTTACGGCATAGGATGTAGCGGCACCGATATATGTCGTAGTAGTATTAGTTGTATACGCTCCGTATACCGCACCGACGCCTGTAGATGTTCCCGGTACAGTTGCGATGTCGTATGACTTTTCGTAATACCTCTGACACTGCGCCAACTGCACCTGATACTGGTTGAACTCATACGGCGTGGCGATGGTGCCAGCTTCGAGTTGGACGCCGCTATATTGCAGCGTGGCTGCCGCAACCAACGCGCCAGTTGTAAACTCAATGGCAACGCCATTTGCTGCGCTTGATCCAGCATTAAACGAGAACGTGTAAATAGTTGGCGTACTGTTAATTGTTATCGTGCCGGTGGCAATTGAAGTCTTGGCTGAGAACGTATTCGTAGTATTGGCGTAGTACGCCGTCCAAGTTACCGTTGTAATCGTAGAACTGGCAATCTGCGCCTGACCAACTACAGTCGTGCTGACAAGATCAGCAATGTTCAGGCTTTCAATACGCTGCCCAAAAAGCGTTCCGGTGTTGGACGTAGCACCCGTGAACTTATAGGCATACTGATATGGCGCTGTACCGGAGACCTGCTGACCCGTAATGTTTGCCCCCGTGCAGGACGCATAAAAGCGGTCCACGCAGTAAGCGACTGCCGCAGCGGCTGTGAATGTTTGGGAAGCCCCAGCATTGCGCTGGTCCACGGACACGTTACCGTTGATGATCCGGTTCTTACCAACGTACGGCCCACCAGCGGGGCTGGACGTAAGCTGACCAAGGCGGGTGGTTAGGTTCGCTGTCATTTATCTAGTCTCCAGCGCGGTTAACGAGGATCGAGAAGTTGCGGATGATGGTCATGGGTTAATTACCCTTCCGCTTCATACGGAAACTGTTTGCGGATTTCAGCAGCCAGCGCCGCCAGCTTTTCAGGCGTGATCGGCGTCCCATCAGCGTCAGGTTCACCGCGAAGCATCTTCATGGCAAGATAGTCGTGGCGTTGTGCAAAGGCTTTGCGTCGCGCAACTTTAGCGATCAGGTTAGGTGTGGCAACAATCTGTGCATCAGTCATTTTTTGCCCTATGCCGTGTAAGTGCCGCTAGCGGTAAATTTAATAATTGTATTACTACCGCTAGTTGTTACCGTGGGCGATCCGGTTGTTGTTCCAGAATAATTGGCTGTTGGAACGCTGAGGATTACAACGCCGCTACCACCACCGTAACCGCCTATGCCATTACCACCGCCGCCCCCGCCGCCGCCAAGATTGGCTGTCCCTGCGGTTCCAACATGAGAATTATCGCCCCCATCGCCCCCGCCGCCAGCGCCACCAGCGCCGTATGTAGAGTCAGTTGCAAAAGCTCCGCCGCCGCCGCCGCCGCCATAAGTTACTGACGATCCAGTAATTGAAGACGCAACGCCGGTACCTCCAGCACCGGCTTGTCTAGATGTGGCAGTCCCACCAGCAGAACTGGCCCCACCGCCGCCACCAGCGGGATAGCTGGTGTTGTAGCTGGCAGATGTTCCAGCTCCACCTCCATAGCCTCGTCCAGAAATAGATATACCGCCGAAATATGCCGTGCTGCTGTCACCTCCGCCGCCGCCGCCATTCCCTCCTGCGCCAGCCCAACCGTAAACAGCAGGCGAACCAGCAGCAACAGGTACACCGCAACCGCCGTAGCCCCCGCCCAAAGCGGTTACAAAAGCATCAAATGCGCTGCCGTATCCGTTAGAAGCGGGGCGCTGACCATATCCAGTGGCTCCAACGCCACCTGCCCCAACAGTAATTGTATAAACACGACCAACAATAATATTTTGCGTAAACGGTATTACTTCGCCTCCGCCACCGCCGCCGCCGCGCTGGTAACCACCGCCGCCGCCGCCACCGACTACCAAGCCGGTTGCAACATAACCAGCAGCACGGTCAACATAAGCCGTAGTCGCAGCCTTGGTGCTGTTATCGCCAGCGGATTGCGTAGTCGTAGTAATTGCACCGCTGAAGGCCCCAGTCCCGGTGACAGCCAGAGCGTTAGACCCGATGGTCGCGCCGCCAAGCGCAAGAGACGTACCAGTTCCGATGCCGATGTTGGTATTGGTGACGCCCAAAACCGTCCACGCAATGATCTCTACAATATCATTAACGGCGCATGCCGTACCCAGAACAACCGTGGTTCCGGTAGATGCCGTGTATTCCGAAGTCGATAGCTTTGAACCGTTATAGAAAACGTCCACATAGCCAACGGTGTATGTGGCAGAAAAAGAAGTCTGACCCGCCGTGGCCGTAAAATCTGTTTTGGTATAGGCGGCTCCTGTGCTGGGGCCTGTGGGGCCTGTAGGCCCAGTTGGGCCGGTGGGGCCAGCAACAGACGATGCAGCACCAGTCGGGCCAGTCGGGCCAGTCGGTCCAGTTGGGCCGGTGCTTCCTGTGCTGCCAGTCGGGCCTGTTGGACCTGTGGGGCCAGTATTACCAGTTGAGCCTGTGGGTCCGGTCGGTCCAGTCGGGCCGTTAGTGCCGGACGTACCCGAAGCGCCTGTCGGACCAGTAGGGCCGGTCGGGCCATTTGTTCCTGAAGTACCGGACGCGCCAGTCGGACCAG
>Ga0214193_1000126_pt1 | contig 21003 bp, 29 predicted proteins | sample TroBogEpilimnion_10_FD_153031 | JGI IMG/M metagenome (GOLD analysis project Ga0214193, IMG submission 153031) | Freshwater microbial communities from Trout Bog Lake, WI - 05AUG2008 epilimnion | ecosystem: Environmental > Aquatic > Freshwater > Lake > Epilimnion/Euphotic zone | place: Trout Bog...
GAAAACGGTGTAAAGATGACTGTATCTGATTTTGTTGCTGAAAAGAGGCAAGAAATCATTAACCTTCAAGCTTATATCGTCAAGGTTCAACAACAAATTGCTGACGATCAGGCGATTATTGCGCAGCTTGATCCACCTGTTCAGGCGGCCAGCTCATGAAAAAGATGACGGTAGTATTTAGAAACAATGACGCTAGGCTATTTGTTAATTCAAAGCCTAAAACGGTCATGCTTATGGACAAGGTGATTGAGCATCCGGACCTGTCCAGGGTGGTGGGTGTGTCGCCTCATTATTGGAAGCTTGTGGGTGATAAGATATTCCCCATGAACGCCGAAGAGATGAAGCTAAAGGACCAGAAGCATCACTCCATTGTGCGTCATTTCAGGACCAACCATTTATACAGCTCCATCCTCTCGGCTTTGATTTGTACGGTCATTTTCGTATTGGGTGGATTAACCATGTATTATTTCATCAAACAAGGGAGAATCAAATGAGACAAATGAATAGCGCGGTACTCAGTGCCGCTGACGCATCATCAAGCCAAACAAGCATTACCATTAACAGTGCTGACCTTCACCTAGCATCAGCGCAAGTGGTCATCACCGGAACTGCTGCCGGCGCGGTAAAGCTTCAGGCATCAAATGATGCTCCAACTTCAGGCGCGGTATCTAACTGGAGTGACATCTCAGGCGCAACGGTAAGCGTATCCGGTGCAGGCGCGTACTTGATCCCTGAGCTTGATGTTTGCTACAATCATCTTCAAGCCGTGTTTACTCGTTCTAGCGGAACAGGCACCATTACCGTCAACGTTCACTTGATTGGTTACGCTTAACCTAGCGGTATCCAAACGGGGGTAGTCCCGCCATTCAGGACAACCCCCGCTCCTAAGCAAGCCTTTGGCCTGCTGTATTTGCCGTACTTAAATGCTACGGCATCCTCTTGAATGAGGCATCCGACATTCATGCCCCATAGCATTTTTTCTGCCCCGTTCATCTTAATATGGTTAACGCCTGCATAGCTGTGGAGGTGGCCAATGACGGTACTGATACCGCTATCCACCACGGCATTTCGATGCCCCATCATGCCGCTATACCCCATTCCATGGATGACTCTGAATGGGTGTTTAAGCTGAATGAATCTCCATTCCTCACGCCACTGCCAGCCTTTAGGCGCGTCGAAAATCTCTTGGTATGATCGTATGACCTGAGAAGGTATCTGCGCTCCAGTGGCCTTCCTGACCCATCTGAGACCATGGTTAGATATAGCAAGCTTCATGAGGGGGAACTTGGCACCCCATTGTTTGAACCTCTCTCGGGTGATGGCAATCTCATGCACCGGGCTCATGGGTACGTCAGGGTCTTTATCAAAGCTTGAGCCATGGAATATGTCGGCCTCGTCTCCCACGTGGACCACATTCTCATCTGGTACTTTGTAATGGCGTTTTAAATAGGTACAGAATTCCAACGCCTTTGGATGCTCAAAGGGCATTTGTGTATCGCTAATGCACAGTATCGGCTTAGCTGAATCCATTCTGTTTACAGATTTTAATTCAAATCATTTATAAATGTGCAACAATAAATTGCATGAAGGTAAAGATTCTCGATCGCTATTGGAAAATTTACAAGCAGCCCGATAAACGTTTTGAGCGCGAGCATGAGGGAGGCAATCAAGCGGCGGGTCTTTGCTTTCAAGAAGAGCGTAAAATCTACGTTAAAAAGTCATTCTTCACGCGCGAAACCATCACACACGAGCTGGTCCATGCGTACTGTAGCGAGCTTGCGCTCACGGAACTGAACCTTGATGAAGATCAGATTGAGGAATTCTTTTGCGAGTTATTGGCGCGCCATGGCGATGCAATTCTATCCACCACGGACCAGGTATTTGGTCGATTAAAAGGTAAAGTATGAAACGGATTGAGTTTTGGGAAGTGCTTGAGGGGTTGGTGGTGTTTGATTTTTATTGCTGGATTTTTTTCGCATGAGATATTTCATCTCGTTTTCAGAAATGCCAAACTTTTCAACAATTTCTTTAATGGTGTAAGTTTCCATCACTCCCCACCTTTCCGAAAATCATTCAACGCTTTACGGGCACGACGGCCGCCAACATAACTTGAAGAATTATTTGGTAAAGAAACATCTTCAAATAAGATTTTAAAATCTTCTCCATTTTCTCCCCTCCAAGAGCTTGTTGAGGCATAAAACTCCAACGCCTCTCTGAGTTTGGCGTTTTCGAATTTCAACCTATCGAGCTCCTCTTTGGTAATGCGTACAACTTCATCTGGGTCACTCATTGCGTGGCCTCCCATGCTTTGTAGACGGCCAATGCTTTTGTGCGATTATTAAAGCAGCCAAGGTACTTGCGTTCCTTGTTCTCCGTCACTCGCACAACCCAACGGATTTTATACCCTTTAGTGGTTTTGTATTTAATGGTGTACACGCACTTCCTCTTTCTAACGCTCATAACTCCTCCACGATTATAGTTATTTTACCGCCCCTGGGTGGGGTTTTTTCCCATTTGTAATACCGCTCCAGGCAATACTCCGCCTTGTCATCCTCTACGATCCCCGCATCCTTTAGCCCGTCAACAACGGACTTAAAGGATATGGCTAAATTATCAAAGTCTGGTTGCGCGCTTGAGTGACGGACGCAAGTAAGACGATAGCTCTTGAGGGGGGATACTGGTCTCAAGGGCCACGCGGCTTGCTTTGATTTCGTCCGCCACTTTTTGCGCTCCGATGCAGCAACGTACCACTTTGAATAGTGAGTATTGCTTGTCTTCGGCAGTCCTATGATTTCAATTTCCATTCGATACTTTGTCATTCGATTGGCTCAAACTTTGTAATTAATGACGGATACCATTTTGGAATACGCGCGCTTATACCTTTCCAATCGGCTCGTTTGCATCCCACGCACCGAAAAGCATAAACACACCCATTTTCTTTGTGTCTGGCTTGTATAAAACCTGAGTCACGACACGCACTACACCGAATTACTACAGCTGCGAGCTTGTTAGGCTCAGGTACTGCAAATTTCATTCGTCCCCCGACGGTTATTTTAAATGCGTTCTTTAGTGATAAGGCAATGGATCGTCCCAATGTTGGGAGTGTGTACTCCGCACCAATCGAGGTGATCCTTAATTCTATGCTCAACAATGATAATCCCTAAACTTAAAATGAATAACGGTAGCCATAGATACAAGATGAGAATCGGATTCCACGGCTTCATTCTAACCCCAGCAATCTTAGGAATGCGTTAAACTGCGCCTGCTCATCACCCCAGTCCGCAACCATTAGCCAAGCATCAATCAAGGTTTGACGATTGACTACGATTTGGTCGGATTCAATTAAAACGTATTTATTGCCATTTATATTCAAACTATCCACGGTATCCCTCCAATGTTTAGTAATGCGTTAAATGAAGCGTAAGCGGACACGCAGATAGTGCTTGCGCATCCGCCTACGCCGATCCCCCTCTAAAGTGCTATTGAAAGGTAGCGCGAGGGGGGAACTGGTTAAAACGGTACATCTTCGTCGTTCCCAGTGTAAACCTTGCGGGCTGGTGAGGTGACGGGCTTGGCCTGCTCTTCGCTAAGCAGAATGCGATAATCTGGCTTATTTGCATCCGCCTCATTGCTTGCGTCTTTGTATCGGTTTTTAAATGCGACCAAGCGATGCTTCACCCCATTGATTTCAAGCGAGATTGAAACGAATTTCTCGCCATTCTTAGAGGTCTTGACCCACATTGCGCCAGCCTCTTTGCTTGTGTTTCCGTGGGGATTGTGTGGTTTATTAGTATTAGAGCTCATCTTCTTTGCTACCTTTCTTAGTGTTGTCTAACTGCTTGTTAAAAGAATTCCATGCGCCTTTGGGTTTGTCAAAACTTTTATGGTCGACTGCGGAATTCCCATCATCGTCTTCTTGGCCAATTCCAAAAAGAGCGACAAGATCATATCTGCGCGCGTATGTAATCGCGGCACCTAAGCCCTGCATGTTTTGCTTGGATAGAACGAGATATACCTCTGAGTGTATCTTCTCGCCTGTTTCAGCGTGGACCACTACGGTCCGGACATAAGCTCCATGGTCATCTCGCCCATTCGTTTGCATGACTACTAGGCCGTGCCGATTGCATACGGGTTTAATTTCATCGAGAACACTTTCCAAGGTGGCGTACCGATTCCAAAAGTGGGGATTAGTGGCATCCTTAATCGCGTGTTTAATTTCAGCTTGAGCGAGTAACAGAGATTTATAGAGGCTCATCACTTCACCCACCCTGGAAGATCAAGGTCAATGACTTTTGATGGCTGTTCAGGCTTCCAGCCTTCCATAAGATTGATGGCCGTTTCCATTGCATCACTCACGCGCGTATCGCCTACCATTAGAAAATCATCCGATAGTTTAAAAACTCGGCAGATATAAGGCGCTGCATTAGTGACGTGGATGATGTACGCCTGCTTGAACTCCACGCCAGCAGACAACATAGCTCCACGATAAAAGGCTAGCTGGGTATGATAGTCGTAATTGACCACGGTCCGCGCGAAGTCTTTAACGTCCGCATGGCTGCCTGTTTTCAGGTCAATCAATACGCCACCCTTGCGCGCATCAAGCTTAGACTTGCATGGGGTGCCGTCGGGAGTGGTGAAATAGATTTCCTCCTCTGTAATGCTTCCATTCAAAAGATCGCTTGCGAAAGTGTTTTCTTGGATCGCCCTCGTCATGGATTCGGCTTCTGCCTTCATGTAACTGCGCACAATAGTCTTACCCTCGCGCGCGTACTGCTCTTTCTCGGCTGCCTTAAACCTTTGCCCCTCTTCTGCGAAAACAAAGGAATCAAGCGGTAGGCTTGGGGTGAGTACCAGGTGATGCACTAGGCTGCCTAATGCCATGGAATCCGTGGGTTCTTGTTTAGAGTTAAGCATGGCGTAACCATGCTGCGGGCTCTTGAGCACCTCTTTGATAAGAGATGCGTTAATTGCTTTCTTGTTATAATACGCTTGCGTCATGTTACTTCTTTCCTTTCAGGTATTCGGTTATAATGACCACGCAAAGGCCATTCAGGGTCAACCCCATTTTGTTTGCGTGGTTCTCTAATGCAATTTTAAGCTCCATGGGGAGCCTAATAAATAAGTTCTCTCTGTTATTCTTCACCGCGATCCTCTCCACTTACGATTTTGTTTACTTTTTCCTGCATGGCTGGCACCCGTGCGAGTAAGAGCTGGATTGCGTCATATCGCGCGCGTACTTTGGATAGGAATCTAATCTCATCCTGTTCCAGCACTGCGGAATCGAGTTTATTGTTTACGTAAAAATAAGCTGCGAATTCATGCGCACTCGTCTCTACCTTTACTCGAACTTGATTAACTTCTTTGGTTTCCATTTCTTGCTACCTTTCATTGAGCCTGTTGAGGCCCGTGTTTTGGCTATTGCCGTTAGTTGGTTGAAGTAAAACCAGAGGAGGAGTCCTTTCTCTGCTAATACCGATTGATTAAACTTGTGCTTGGATAGGCAAGTCATCCATTTGTCTTTGGACCTATCAAAGGCCAGAAGGCGAACGGTCTCGCGCCTGCCATCAATTTCCACATGGGCAAGGCGGCCCTTCCTAAGTTTGCCTTTCTTCTCGCGACCGTAGCGTTCCATTACCGCTTACCCTTGAAGAGCTTGGTGAGGGTGGGCTTGTCGCCTACGCAGACTGCCACGGCTTCCCTTGGGTCATCCCTGACCACTCCAAGGCACTCAAGTCCTTGAGCCTGCAGGAATGCCTGTAGCGCCTTCTCTGGGCTCTCTGGGACCACGCCTAGGCTAATCGTCAGGGTTGAAGGCCTAGGCTTGCCAGTGGCTGACCATGGGCCTCTGATCGCCCACGTCGAGAGCTTGACCCTGCAAGCCTTGTAAGGCTGTGGGTTGATGAATTTCGCGCTAATCAAAATCAGTGGTTTATCCAAGTGATGCTCCCCATCTGGTCGGTGATGATGGTTTTAAAAAGCAAACCGTTTTTGGTCACGGTCCAGTGTTTCGGGTAATCTGGCCCAAGCTCGCACTCAACGCCGAACTCGGAGATTACTTCTAAAGCCTCCTCGTAGGTTTCGAAGTCTTTGCCGAAAAGCTGTTCGTGGCTCCAAATGTAATACGGTTTTTTAGGTTCTTTTTTCATAGTTCTACCTTTCAGGGTTTAGTTAGCCCCTAACGGGGGCCAGTCGCCGGCTAGCTTTTGTCCCTGTTGCCAGGTTTGGGAGTTGGTTAAATTGATATTAGTTAAACAAAGTCATGGGTCCACTCAGACCAGACTCCAACGAACTCGTTTTGTTCGTCGTAAACCTCAACGAATGAAAATCCGGTACCTTTTGGGTCGTGTTTAACAAGGAATGTCCATTCTGGATCACTGGCCTTGAGTCTCTCGGCATACTTCACCGCTGTTTCTGGGGTCATGAGTTTTGCTGGGGTAATAATTGTGTTCATTGTTTCGCTTACCTTTCTGAAGCCAGAATTACATGATTGCAGAAAGCTTGCAAGCACTATTTTATAATTAATTTGATTTTTTTCTAAATTCATGATAAACTATTACCATCTCATGGCGACTTGAGGCATTCTTGTTCGTACGACGCTGACTTTCACCATATGTCACGCGATCATTTCGTCTCTGGGTTTCGCTCTCCAAGCGACACGCAGCGAACATCAGGCGACACTGCACCCCCGCAGCCAACGGCGAAGGGGTGCTGCAGACGCTAGCGACCGTCCACATTATACGGGCCATAGTGTTTTATCTGAATGAATTCAAATAAACGTTTGGTGGATAACTTTAAAAATCTGGTGGATAACTTTTTAGATTCGTAATGACTTCATGGCGTTATGAATGATTTTGTTTTGGTGGATAAGTGGCTTCCTCTTCACTAGGCTTTCTTGAAACTCAGTTTACATAATAATTTTGAAAGACAATGGTCCACTATTGCAGCTTGATGCTGCGTAGTAGTTTAAGGATGCTTAAACTATGGAGCTCGTACCGCTTGACGCTGGAATGGGGAATCTGATGAGGGTGAGGCTAGCTTAGGTTTTTGGGATATGGGTAGCAAATTTCTCCCCTCACAAGCTTTCCCACTGACTTTTCAGCCCTGCGAACGGGCTTTTGAATTGAAACGAGCAAGTTGCGCCCCAAAAAGCCCAGCCTCAGGACGTCAGGACCCTATTAGGAGACCATTTCAATGCCACTTCGCCATTCAAAATCAGGTAAAGCTTTTAAACACAACGTCAGCGCCGAGGTTCATGCCGGACACCCTCTTAAGCAAGCCTTGGCTATCGCCTATTCAGTGAAGCGCAAGGCGCATAAGGCAAGGGGTGGGCAAGTTGCGCCGGAACATGAGGATATGTCTCGGGGCCATGACGAGATTCACCACAAGGGCGAAGCCGGAAATCATGACCTGCACCCTGGCAAGGGCCACGCGCCCCACCTGGCGAAGGCCAGGCTCCCCCTGCACGACCTGGAGCATGACGATATGTCCAAGGTTCATGATCATGAGGCGGTCGAGTCCATCCACCCCGACGCGAAGCGCCCCTCAGAGCACGGCCACGGCATCCCATCGCATCTCAAGAAACATCACGCAAAGATGGGCGCTCACCCCATGGCGGAGTCTGAGCACTTCGCTCACGGCGGCATGGCCCACGCCATCCACAAGCGGATGCGCCATATGGCGGAAGGCGGAGAGCTGCACGGCATCGACCAAGACCCAGAGCATGACTACACGGACGAGGACGACATGGAAGACAGCGTCCCAGATCAGGACGATTTCCTGACTGCGGAGCATGGCGGACATGATGGAGAAGAGGGCGGTCACGACATGGAGGAGTTCCTGAAAGAGGAAAGCCATGAACATGATGAATCCGGCCACCTCCAGCATCCTCACCTCGCCAAGATTCTCGAAGGCGTTCGGAAGCGTCACTACGGGCGTAAGTAATGAACCCGCGCAAGCTAAAGTCTCTCATTAACGTAATGCAGGCCGGTGGTGTGTCCACGCTGAAGCTGGAAGGCGTCGAGATCACGCTCGATCCGCGCTTCATGGAGCCGCCTGAGCCGATTGTCGAGGCTGAAGCTGACCCCACCCCATCAGCTCCCCAATACACTGACGAGGACATTCTGCTTTGGTCAGCGGTCGGCATGGAAGGAATGAACTAATGGCTAAGATTACTCCTCGGGAAGTGGAGACCACGGTCTACGCGAAGACTAAGGACAACAAAAACTCGTTCAGCGTGGCGCAATGGTGGCGCGCTGGCTCGAAAGAGGAGTTGGCGAATCAGTTGATCGGGACTGCGGTGTACCTGAAGGATCAGAATCAATTTCGCTACCGTCAATCATCCATCTACGCTAGGCTTTACGGTAACCTTCCCTTGTTTGGTTACGTCGGGACTAACCTGACTCGAATGAACACGGCAAACCAGTTGCCGATTGATCGCCCCACCATGTCGGTCATCACGTCCTGCGTTGACACCCTTGTCAGCAGGGTTTCCCAGAATCGTCCCCGCCCCGTATTCCTGACCGATGCTGCGGACTATAAACAAAGAAAGCTTGCGAAGAATCTTAACGCCTTTATGGATGGCGAACTCTACCAGACTAAGGCCCATGCGGTAGCCGAACAGGTGCTGCGGGATGCCTGCGTGATCGGTACGGGCGTGATCAAGATCATCGAGGACCAAAAGAACAGGGTGGCGCTTGAAAGGGTTCTGAATACTGAGCTGCTAGTCGATCCGAATGATTCGCTCTATGGCTCCCCTCGTCAGCTCTATCAGTTCAAGCTGATTGATCGGTCAGTGCTCGAGGAAATGTTTCCAGACAGTCATGGCAAGGTGGCTCGGGCTGAGCAAGCGTATCCGGATAATGGCGGTGAGGCGTCTAAAACCGTATCCGATCAGGTCATGATGGTTGAGGGCTGGCATTTAGCGTCAGGCCCCGATGCCAGTGATGGGCGTCATGTCATTGCGTGTTCATCGGGCACCTTGCTTGATGAGAAGTATAAGAAAGAGCGCTTTCCGTTTGTATTTCTACAGTACGCGCCTCGAATGCTTGGCTTTTGGGGTCAGGGCATGGCTGAGAGGCTTATGGGGACTCAGGTGGAGATCAATAAACTCCTGATGACTATCTCCAATAGCATTAACCTTGTTGGTGTTCCGCGAATTTTTGTGGAGGAGGGGTCAAAAATTGTTAAGGCTCATCTTAATAACAATGTGGGTTCTATTGTCACTTATCGAGGTACTCCGCCTCAGTACACGGTAGCGCCTTGCGTACCTGCTGAGATGTATGACCAGCTTCAGAGGCTTATTAACTACGCATACCAGCAAGAGGGGATCAGTCAGCTAGCTGCAAACTCCCAGAAGCCCGCAGGACTCACCAGCGGAACGGCCATGCGGGAGTATGACGACATTCAGACCGACCGCTTTGCTAGCCTTGTGAAGCGGTACGACAATATGTTTATTGATCTGGCCTACCAGATCATTGACTTAGCCAAGGACATTGCGGAACGTGACGGCAAGTATCAGACAGTGTACCCGAATAAGAATGGCACCAAGGAAGTGGATTTGCCTGCCGCTGACTTGATTGATAATCCGTTTGTGATCCAATGCTATGACAGCTCGTCATTGCCCCGTGATCCTGCAGCTCGTAAGCAACAGGTCATCGAGGATATGCAAGCCGGTCTCCTTGATCCGGACGAGGGAAGGCGATTGATTGAGTACCCTGACCTTAGCCAAAACGAGAAGTTACAGAATGCGGCTGAGGAACGAATTTTAAAAATCCTAGACGACATTGTGGAGGACGGCCTTTACACCCCACCAGACCCTTTTATGAACCTTCAGTTGGGTTTAAAGCTTGTAACGGAGTATTACAATCTTTACGCCGCGACTAACCTTGAGGAAGAAAAGATGCAGATGTTGAGGGATTTTTTCTCTCAGATCAACGTCTTGATTCAAGCAGCTAAGCCGCCTGCACCTCCTCAAGCTCCGATGCAACCGCAGGCGGGTCCAGAACCGAGACCAACAAGCCCGATGGTCCCGAACGTTCCAGCAGCGGGTTAATGAAGTCAAAACCATAGGAGAGAACAATGTCTACAGTTACGGTAACGCCGCAGGGAAGTCCTACGGCTCCGGTTGCACCGAGTCCGGTGGCCGAAGTACAAACGTCCACTAATGAGGATCCACAGGCTCAGCCAGAAGTTAAACAGGACGAGATCGCTAAGAAGTATTACCTCTTGGCCAAGAAGGAACAGCAAGTCCGAAGCCAGGCACGGGAGATTCAAACGCAGAAAGCTCAAATGGCTCAGCGTGAGGCGGAAATACGCTCTCAAGTTGAACGTGAGTATCGAGAGCGTTTCAAGGCGAACCCACTTGATGAGATTTCACAGGCAGGGCTGTCTTGGGATGAGTTAACCACTCAGGCTCTCAACAATCCGCCTCCATCTAGGGAGCAGATTGAGCTTCAGCGTCTCCGTCAGGAATTGGATTCCATTAAAAAATCACAAGAAGAGTCAACAACCAGGCAATACGAACAGGCAAAAAACCAAATTCGTAATGATGCCCGTTTGTTAGTTCAAGGAGACGAACGTTTTGAAACGATTCAAGCCATGGATGGGCTGGAAGAGGTCGTAAACCTTATTGAATATACGTTTCAAAAAGACGGAGTAGTACTTGATGTAGAAACCGCTGCGGAAGAGGTGGAAAAGTATTTGTTTGAGGAGCGCGCTGAAAAGATTGCGAAACTCAAAAAGATGCAGAGCAAATTCGGGCAACCGGCAGCTCAACCCTCATCAGCAGCACCACAACAACCCGCTGGTAGGTCACCAACCCTGACAAACAGTGTTGGATCGACTGGCAAACCCTTAAGTGCAAAAGAACGAGCAATTCTGGCATTTAAAGGACAACTAAAATAGCTCTGGGACAGGGTCTGCGAGGAGCGGATCATTACTGGAGTGATTGAAAGGACCGTACAATGGCTACATACGCAAACGTATCGAACCAGGTTGCAGCTCTTAAGGAATTGTACACTGGCGACGATTACATGAAGGACCTCGTCTATAAAAAGAACCCACTGCTGGCACTCATTCCAAAAGATGAATCCCCATCAGGTTTTGCTGGTAAGTATATTCCAGTGCCTTTGATCTATGGCGCGCCTCAAGGTCGTTCTGCAACGTTTTCTACCGCGCAGAGCAACCAGACTGCACCACAGCTTCAATCTTTCTTCGTGTATCGTGTATCCAACTATCAGTTGGTCACCATCACCAACGAATTGTTGGAAGCTACCAAGGACAACGCAGGAGCATTCGTTGATGAAGCGAAACTTGCGATGGACACTGGTTTTCGCAACATTTCCAACGACTTGGCATTCTCTCTGTTTGCTTCTGGAACGGGTTCAAGGGGTCAAGTTGGTTCAATCTCTGCAGCTGCTGGTGTTCTCACCATTACGCTTCAGGATGCTCAATCTGTAGTTCAATTTGAAGTTGGTATGGTTCTGGTTGGAACTCTTACCGATGGCGGTGCAGTAATTGCTACTGACACTATGACCATTACTTCTGTTGATCGTACCAACGGAATCATTGCCGGGTCTTACGCCGGCACTCCTGCTTCTGACTGGGTAGCTGGAACTTACCTTGTAGTTCAAGGTGATATTCCTTCTGCCGGTGCTTCAGGAACTGGATCATTCCTTAAAGTTTCTGGTCTTGCAGCATGGCTTCCAATGGTTGCTCCAAGCTCTTCAGATTCATTCTGGAACGTTAATCGCTCTTACGATGTAACTCGTTTGGCCGGTGTACGTTTTGATGGATCAGGCGAACCGATTCAAGAAGCTCTCGTTGACGCAGCAGCATTGGTTGCTCGTGAAGGCGGTCAGCCTGATATGTGCTTCATGAACTTTACTTCTTACGCTGCTCTTGAAAAAGAACTTGGCGCAAAAGTACAGTACGTTGATGTGAAGCATGATGAAGCTGATATCGCATTCGCTGGTATCCGTATCCATGCTCCTTATGGACCAATCACCGTAATTCCAGATCGTTCATGCCCAAGCAAGACTTGTTACTTGCTCCAAATGGACACTTGGAAATTTCGTTCACTTGGCAAGGCTCCACACGTACTCACCTACGGATTGGAAGGCTTGGAAGGTATCCGAGTTGGAAACGCCGATGCGCTTGAAATCCGTATCGGTTTTTACGGAAACCTTATTTGTAATGCCCCGGGCTTTAACTGCGTAGTTAAACTCAACCAATAGTCCAATAAAAACAATAATTTAAACAGAAAGCTCGGGACAATGTCTCGGGCTTTTTGTATTTGTAAAACATAATACCCAGATGTATAAATGGGGCATGAAGAAATGCAATAAATGTGAAGAAGTTAAAGATTTAAACGAGTTTTTTAAGGACAAAAACAATAAGACGGATGGCAGGTATTCCATATGCAAAACCTGTAAACAAAACGGAACGTTTTCATGGAGAGAAAAAAACAGAGAAAGATATAACGAGCTTCATAGGATTTATAACAAAAAGAATTACGACCGATTAAGAATTCAAAGATACAAGCTCACCGTTGAGCAACATTTGGAGATGTATAAAAACCAGAACGGTCTTTGTGCGATTTGCGAAAATCCACCAAAAGGCAAGCGCCCACTCTGTATTGACCACAATCACAAAACCGGAAAAGTCCGTGGCTTGCTTTGTTATGCCTGCAATAGGGCTTTAAGCATTTTAGAGACTGAAGTTTTATTGGCTAAATCGTTAGAATACCTTAGATTACATAAATAGTATTAATACCTGTGGGGGGTTAGAGGGGTCAGGGCGATGCCTTGGCCCCTTTTTTTTGATACAATCGGACAGTATTGAAAGCCTAGAATAACTCTCAGGCGCACCCATCTTGAGAACGCTCGATATCTTGGTGGTGAATCGTGGTCGAGTAGGAGAACAAAAATGGCAAACGCTTTTGCAGCGTATCAGTTTCTATATTCATACAACGCAATGTTGACCTTTATTGAAGGTCAAGTTTCTATCGGTGCTTCTGGAGCGGTATCCAGCATCACTGGTGGAGGAATTAGCTCTGTAATTCGTTTGAATACAGGTGTTTACAAGGTTGTATTTGATCGTCCTTACTATCGTTTCCTTGGGATTGCTGGATTAATGGAACCCGCAATGACTGGATCAACCGTCAACATGGGTTCTTTGGTCACTGGTACCACTTACCAGATCATGAGCCTTGGTAACTCTACACAAGCTCAATGGGTGGCTGCTGGTCTTGATGCTAACACCACTGCCGCTGTTAACGTTCCATTTGTTGCTACCGCCGCAGGTGCAGGAACTGGAACTGTAATGGCTGTAGGCGTATCTGCAATTAACGCAGTCGGAGTTGTGGGAAATCCTCAGCTCACCATTAGCCAACAAACCAACCCATACATTATCATTCAAACCGTGAACGATTCAGGTGCTCTTGCTAACCCTGAAAACGGTTCAGTGTTGGTGTTGAACATTATGGCTCGTTACTCTTCAGTAAAAGGAAGAGGCGAGTAACAAAAGGCGCAACCTGGGTTCTAGCAAGCCTAAGCTGGCTTAGCGTTAGTCCGCCTGCCCTTCGGGGCAGGTTGGCTAACGTAAACCTGGCCGGGCAACGCTAGCGTTACCTCGGTGCGAGTAGGGGGGTGCTCGGCTTAAAAAACCGGGCAACCCTCTTACACACGAAAGGATAAAATGGCTGCTCCTGCAATCCCACAAAACGTCATTATCCAACAAGCCAATGGGCAGGTGCTGCTGAATTGGGATTACGTTGCTGGGGCATCTAATTACAATGTTTACAGGTCCATTAACTCAAATGGGACCTACAGCCTGCTTGCGTCGCCTAACAACAACCAATACGTTGACACTAACGCCGCACTGCAAACCAAGTATTATTATTACGTTACGTCATCAAATAGCAGCGAATCGCCTGCTTCTCAGATCGTATTTACCATTCCTACCCTTAGCGGCGATATGTCGCTTTATGAGCTTAGGACTCGCGCTCAGCAAAGAGCGGATCGGGTTAATTCTAATTTCGTAACGCTTGAGGAATGGAACTCGTATATTAATCAATCGTACTTTGAATTGTATGATTTGTTGGTAACGACTTTTGAAGATTACTTTGTAAAGACTCCGTACATTGTCACGACTAATGGAACTGATAACCAGTACGCGCTCCCATCGGATTTTTATAAGCTTGAAGGTGTGGACCTTGGACTTGATGCCAATCAAAACGCATGGGTTACGCTTAAAAAGTTCGATTTCATTTCTCGTAACCGTTATGTGTTCCCGAACCTTACTTCAACTTACCTTGGGGTGTTTAATCTTCGGTATCGCTTGGTTGGTAATAAACTGATGTTTATCCCCACCCCATCGGGCAATCAGTACCTCAGGATTTGGTACATTCCTAAGATGGTAGAGCTCCTTCAGGACACCGATATTGCCACGGGTGTATCGGGCTGGACTGAATACATTATTGTTGATGCTGCAATTAAGGCCATGCAGAAGGAAGAGTCAGACGTAAGCGTCCTTGCTGCTCAGAAGATGGCACTCATCAAGCGTATTGAAGAAACGGCAATGAATCGAGACGTGGGTCAGCCGGATACTATTAGCGATACCAGGTCACGGGCTGAAAGCTGGGGCGTGTATGGCCCTCCTGGTGGAGATGGCTCCTACGGTGGTTTTTGATGAAGCTTCCAATCTTCAAGGATGACAATAAGAACCTAATGCTGCTTCAAAACCTTTGGAGCGCGCTTATTAACCCATTCTTGAGTGCTCCGGAGCTGAACACCACTTTTTTGCAAAACATTGCGTTAGTGTCGGGAGCCAATAGCGTTAACCATAAGCTAGGGCGAAAGCTGCAAGGTTGGTACGTCGTTAGGCTTCGCGGTGCGGCAACCATTTACGATACGCAAGACAAGAACAACAATCCCGAGTTAACCTTATCGCTTGTAAGTAGCGCATCGGTAACGGTAGACTTGGTGGTATTTTAGGGGAGACCGACATGGCTTATACAGTGTCACCAAATATGAATTTGCTAGTGCCGATTGTGGGTCAGGAACTTGGACCTACTTACGCTTTAGACATTAACACTAACCTTCAAACGCTTATAGACCAACATGACCACAGTCCAGGGCGCGGTGTGCAGATCACTCCTTCAGGATTAAACATTAGCTCTGACCTTTCGATTGGCGGTAATAGCCTTACTTTCATTAAGTCCGGTCAATTTGTTGCTCAAAGCTCATCACTTTCGACCACAAACTCAATCTACAGCGTAAACGGTAACTTGTATTGGACTGGACTTTCCACTCCGGTACAGATCACTAACGGCGCAAGCATTGTAGGGTCTGGCGGTACGATTACAGGGCTTCCATCGGGCACGGCTGGTGCGTCGTATGCTTCTGGTACTTTTACATGGGTATCAAGCTCCACCACCGCTGCCGTAATGGATTCTGGGCCATTAACCATTAGAACAAGCGCAGCAAGTTCTGGGTATGTACAACTTGCCCCACAACCAGGGTTTGGAACTGGAAGCAGTTACAACCTTTATTTTCCTCTCTCGCTGCCATCCGTTCAGTCTTTCATGACCTTGGATGCTTCAGGCAACATGGCTGCACCTTGGACTGTAGATAACAATACAATCAAAATCACAGCCAATCAGTTGGTTGCTCAGGTGCTAAACAACATGGCTCGTGAGCATTCTTGGGAGCTCAACGGTAACTACGGATCATTGGCGTATCCGCTTAATAATATCGACTCAATTTTTCTTGTTCCTTACAACATTAAGATTTTATCCGTGTGGATTTATAGCGGTACGGCTGGGTCTGCTGGTACTACCGAATTTGACCTTAAAGTAGCTACCACTTCAGGCGGTTCATTTACTTCAATCCTTAGTACTACGGGTAAAATTACAAGTGCTGCTGGGTCTACCGTATGGACTGATTCTGGTTCTGTTGTGGGATCTCAAACCGGTATTACAAAGCCAGTGCTTAGCACTACGGCAATTTCAGCAGGTTCAGCAATTAGATGGGATTTAATTCAAGCAATGACCGGTCCTTCAGACGCAAGGATAAAAATTTTCTACGTTCAATCGTAAGGAGAACACATGGCAACAGTAGCGGGTGGTTATAAAATTAATGGTGCGGTAAATGGTTCAACAAACATTGGTAACGGATCGTATACGTTATACACGGCTCCAGCAGACGGGTATGCAATTGTTCAACTTTCGGCATTGGTTACAACGGCGGCATATTCACCTGCAAATTGGTATGTTGCCGTGAGTGCTGGATATATTGTTTTGCCAACAAGTCTTGCAGCAGCATCGACATCAAACACAAATTATTTTGGAATTTATGTTGGACCGTCTCAATCAGTTGTATTAAACATTTCATACTCCGGCCTTGCTGCCCCATCTACTGGATTTTATTTAACTGGTGTTGAGTTTAAAAATATCTAATGGCACTACAAAAACAATCCGTTAACATGTCGTTTGGCCAAGGCTTGGATACTAAAACTGACCCGAATCAGGTTCAGTTAGGTAAATTTCTTAGTCTTCAAAATGCGGTATTTAACAACGCAGGGCTTTTGTCCAAGCGTAACGGATTTAAGCCATTGCCCAATCCAAGCGGAACACAAACGGTGCTTGGAACTCAAAACGGCAATCTTGTGTCGCTAGGCAGTTCACTTCAATCCTATTCGCCGGACACCAATCAATGGCTGACTAAGGGCGCATTTAAAGAAGTGACTCTTACGGTGGACTCTTTGGTAAGAACAACAACCAGTCAAACCACTGTAGACATTGCGGTAGGACCTAACGGATCAGCTCTTAGCGTTTATGAGGATAGCGGCGGCTATTCTTATTACTCGGTGTTTGATATAAATACAGGACTTCAAATTCTGCCTGCGGTGCAGTTACCGGGCAATGCGACTCTTCCAAGGGTTGAAATTCAGGCCAATAACTTCATTGTTACCTATTTAATTACGATTTCAGGCATCACCCATTTGCAATACATTGCGGTGCCCGTTTACAGTCCAAGCACTCCTTATGCAGCAGCCGACCTTGCGATTGACGTTAAAAGCTTAACTGCCGGATACGATACCTTTAGTTCTAACAATAACATTTATTTTGCTTATTGGAGTTCCGCTGGAACAAATTCAGTAAAGGTAGCGTATTTAAACCAGTCACTTATTGTTAGCTCTTCTTTGTCTATCGCGGGACAACAAGCAAACTTAATGAGCATAACTGTAGACCAGAATCCAATATCAAACTCTAATTCAGTAGTTTATGTCACCTTTTACAACGCATCAAATAACAACACCTATACTGCTATCTATGACTTTACGATTAACACTCAAATACGCGCTCCGAGTGTTGTTTTAGCGTCTACCGTTATCAATCAGCTCACTGGCTATTCAGATTCAGACGTAACCAACATTTATTATCAGGTTACAAATACCTATTCATACTCATCCGTTAGATCTGACTTTGTTGAACACAATACAATTACCTATGCTGGAGTGGTGTCTAGTTTTACGGTCATCAAACGTAGCGTTGGCCTTGCAAGTCAGGCATTTATTTATCAAGGCACATCCTACGTCATGGTCAACTACGGTGGATCGTATCAGCCTACTTATTACCTAATCGATCAAAACGGCAACATCATTGCGCAACTTGCTTATAGTAACGGCATTCAGTACGCATCTACCTACATTCTGCCCAATCCTAACGTGGTAGGCAGCACGGTATCGCTTGGTTATTTGATCCGTGATTTGCTTGCTCCGGTAAACAAGGACGTAAACGCTCTAGTTACAAGCATTCCAGGGGTTTATGCGCAAACTGGAATCAACCTAGCCTCTTTTACTTTCAATGACGGTGCTGCGGAGTCGGCAGACATTGCCCATTCCATGAACATCACCAGCGGATTCCTTTGGATGTTCGATGGCGTAAACGTGGTGGAAAACAACTTCTTTGTTTACCCTGAAGACTTATCTGCAAGTTACAGCACGGGCGGCGGTATGGCCGACCAGCTGTATAATTATCAAGTTACCTACGAATGGACAGATGCGGACGGAAACATTCACAGAAGCGCGCCAAGTGTTCCACTATCTATTGATTTAACGCTGGCCACAGCGTCACCGGTTACGTTTACGGGTAACTTTGCGTCAGGCGATTACACCATGACGGTTAGCTCTACGACTGGATTGTTTATTGGGCAGAAAATTACGGACACATCCCACTCTGGGTATCTTCAGGCCGATACCATTATTACGGCAATTAATACCGGCACCAATACCATTACATTTAACTTACCAACCACACACGCATCTAGTGGTGGTGGGGATACCATTCAAACCTCAGACAACCATTCTGTAACGCTTAACATTCCAACCTTGCGTCTTACCTATAAGTCCGCTCCAAACAATGCGCGGATTGTGGTGTATCGGTGGTCAGTGGCTAATCCTGTATTCTATCAGGTGACATCCATTACTAATCCTATCGTCAACAATCCGGCGGTGGATTCGATCACGTTTACCGATACGGCTAACGACAATGCCATCTTAGGTAACCTGATTCTATACACCACAGGCGGTGTATTAGAAAACGCATCACCTCCAGCTTGCTCTAACCCTACGCTTTACAGGGGTCGCTTGTGGGTAGTGGATGGGGAGAACCACAATAACCTTTGGTACTCAAAACAAGTAATCCAAGCCACTCCGGTGGAGTTTAGCCAGTATCAAACCTTTTACGTTGCTCCGACCATTGGAACTCAGGGGTCCACGGGTCCGATCACTGCGTTGTCCACCATGGATGACAAGCTCATTATCTTTAAGCAAAACGCCATCTATTACATTAACGGTAACGGGCCGGACGCGACGGGTGCCAATAATGACTTTAGTGATCCTATTATCATTACCTCGACCGTGGGATGCGATAACCAAAACAGCATTGTATTCACTCCTCAGGGGCTCATGTTTCAGTCCAATAAGGGCATTTGGGTGCTGGGACGTGACTTATCCACAAACTACATTGGCGCGCCAGTAGAGGCTTATAATAGCAACTTGGTTCAAAGCTCCGTGAACGTTCCAGGGACTAATCAGGTTAGGTTTTCCTTGGATAACCAATTGACGCTTGTTTACGACTACTATTACAACCAATGGGGCACATTTAACGTCAATTCGCTGTCATCGGTGGTGTTTCAAAACAAGCATACCTACCTTACGGTATTTACTCAGGTTGTTAACGGGGTCACCACTCAATACTCAAAGGTGTATCAAGAGAATCCTGGATCATACCTTGATGGGTCAGTTCCGGTGCTTATGAGCTTTCAAACCTCATGGGTTAACGTGGCAGGTCTTCAAGGATTTGAGCGAGCTTATTATTTCTTAATGCTTGGAACATATAAATCACCGCATACGCTGACTTTGGGGATTGCGTATGACTACAATCCGGCAATCCTGCAGCAAACCATTATCAAGCCCACTAACTATAGCCCTGCCTGGGGTGGCGACGTTGCGTGGGGTACTGGCACTCCTTGGGGTGGTCCAGGGACTGTTGAGCAATGGCGGGTATTTTTACAGCGCCAAAAGTGCGAGAGTTTCCAAATTAACTTTCAAGAGAACTATGATCCGTCTTATGGGGTCGCAGCGGGAGCGGGTCTTACGCTGTCAGGATTGAACCTAGTGATCGGAGTCAAAGGTGGATACTACAAAGTTTCGGCATCTCAATCAGCGGGTTAAGCTACGGCTTGCCAAGTTTGAGTTTGAGCATCTTGGCGAAATGAATTCATGGCTTCGGGCTAGGGACGTTCTGCCAAGCCCTATGGATGACCTTCCTGCCATTGGGTATATCGTCAAACATGAGGATAAAATAATTGCCACGGCGTTTTTAAGACGGATTGAGGGCAACATTGGGCTATTTGACGGACTTGCCACTAACCCCAAAATGGCATCAGAAATCCGGCACCATGCGATTGAGTTACTTATTAAGAAAGTATTTAAAATCGCTAAGGAATCGGGAATAAATAAAATGATCGCGTATAGCAAAGACAATAGTATATTTGAGAGAGCGGAAATTCACGGGTTTACCAAAACACCGTTTGTATTGTTGACTAAGGAGATTGAGTAATGAGTTTTATTGGAAGCATTTTTGATGCAAGCAAGGGCGCTGGGTTTCAAGCTAAAGGTGCAGACATTCTTAATCCCGCCTCAGCGGCTAATTGGCAACAAAACTACGACCAAACTCAAGCCGGGCTTCAACAGCAGCAAAACTTTGTAAATGCCCTTGGTGGTTTAAATGGTGTTCAAAACCAAGCCGATGTTTACAATCAAATGCAAGGGCTTCAGGGGCAGTTGCAGCAGCAAGCTCAAGGCGCTGGTCCAAACCCAGCCCTTAATCAACTTGCTCAAACCACTGGTCAAAACGTAGCTCAACAAGCAGCCCTTATGGGGTCGGCTCGTGGAGCCGGTGCAAATACTGCGCTTCAAGCCAGACAAGCCGGAATGCAAGGGGCCGCAGCTCAACAACAGGCAGCAGGACAAGCGGCAACCCTTAGAGCACAACAACAATTGGCGGCTCAACAAGCCCTTCAACAACAACAAGGTCTTTTGGGGAACATGGCGACCAATGAAGTCGGCCAACAGCAAGCCGGACTTAATGCCCTTAATCAGTTTACTCAAGGCGCTCAAGGACTTACTCAAGAACAGATTAATGCCCAAAACAATGCCAACGTGGCCATGCAATCTAATCAAAATAATGCAAACTCTCAAATTGCTGCCATTAATGCAAAAAAACAAGGCGATATTTTTAGTTCATTAACCAGCGGCTTAGGCAGTGTTGTCTCTGGATTGGGTGGTTCTCTTTTGGGAGGTGCGGGTGGAATGGCCGGAGCAGAGGCTTTGCCTGCATCTCTTGGCCCCTCTGCTGGGGTTATGATGGCGGCCCATGGTGGTGAAGTGCCCGGTCCTAAATCGCATATTGGCAAGCACCTTAAAATGGCTGCCGGT
>Ga0214193_1000142_pt1 | contig 19875 bp, 30 predicted proteins | sample TroBogEpilimnion_10_FD_153031 | JGI IMG/M metagenome (GOLD analysis project Ga0214193, IMG submission 153031) | Freshwater microbial communities from Trout Bog Lake, WI - 05AUG2008 epilimnion | ecosystem: Environmental > Aquatic > Freshwater > Lake > Epilimnion/Euphotic zone | place: Trout Bog...
TGCATCGATTTCAAGATGCACGGGCAGGAAAGTAAATTTAACCACGGCAGTGAACCGATCACCCAGTGCAGAGTTGGTAGTGCGTGTCCCTGCATATCGGCCAGTGGTGTCACCATTGAGGAGAGTATTGTCTGCCCCGAAAATAATCACGCCCTCAGCCTTACGCCACACCTGACCGCCGTATGTCACCTTGGCGTTGGGTTCGAGAAAACCATTCAGGGGTGCAAGCTCACCCTGATCTGCATTGGTGATCTCATCGAGTAGGATCACAGTCGAGGGGGCAGTGTAGGCAGTGAGGAAGTCCCCACGTTTAAACACTGTCGCCCCGTTCTCAAGACCCACATCACCTAAATAATCCGATGCAGTGGTGTACTTGTGGAAGTTATACCTCATGAACCCACGGCCTGTTCGTGCTGAGAATTGCTCGGCAGTCTGACTCTTGCCTGTACCCTTTTCACCCCCGAACCAAGTATTCCTGCCCGTGTCCTGAGCGAAAGCGAGGGTTCGCAGAATGGACTCAGTCCAAATAAAACAGGGGTCAACCGCAGGGGCAGATGCATCATTGTAGATATCGAATTCAAAGGGGAGATCCACCCCGAACACATCAAGGCAGGACTTGCGATCCACCTTGATCACAGGGTTAAGGTTGGCCACCTTGGCCTCTGACCCTGATGCAATGACGGCCTGTTTAAACGGGGCAAAGGCGTTGTCGATCAGGGTCTCAAGCTTGCGATTGACCTCTGCCTGATCCACTCCAACGCTGACCTCGGCAATGTCTGCCAATGAGTCCTCGATCCTCTGAATGGCCTTGGACTGCACGTCTAGGGTGTTGGTCAATGCCTTGATTTTCTCGACCGATTCCAGTGCCACGGCCTGAGCATTATTGGCCACGGCCTCAAGCGCAGGGTTGGCCGTACTGACAACGGGGGCGAATGGCAGTGCCTGCTTTACGTCATCAAGGGTTAATTTCCCTGCATCAATTTGGCCATCGAGCCACTGGATCATGACTGATTTATCTGTTGGTGGTCTTGGATCACCTGAAAATTTCAGGTACGCCCCCGTGATTGTGGCGAGGGGCAGGGTGACCATGATTTGCTTGTTGACGATTCCCATGATTTGATCCTCAGACTAGGGTTAAAGCTTGGCCATCGATTGGGCAGGCAGGCAAACGGGGACTGCCGTATTGGTCATATGCCCACTTGGCCGTCAGGCGAATGGTATAACCGCAGGCACACATGGCCTTGAGCATCCTAGTGCCTTGAGTCTTACGGGTAGCGTAGGACAATTGAGCATGAGGGTAGTCACCGAGTGACTGAATGATCGCCCCGTATCGGGTCATAAAATCAAGAGCGCCTGACGTGGCCTTGTATCCACGGGTTGCAGAGGGCACTAAGCCCATTGCATCGGCGATGCGTTTAAACATTGCCCCGTGATTCATTGCCCCGTTGGTGGTGTGGCAAAGCTCATGGATCACGCACTCAGCGACTGCCTGTGGATCGGCCAGTTCAGGGGAGATCAAGATCTCATAATGATTGTCACCTGAATTTTGGCAGGGAAAGCACTCGCCGATTGCACGGGAGCGCTTGGCATTGAGGGGGAAACCGCAGGTAATGCGGATGGCCTGTGGCAGGGTAGACCCGTACAGATCGAACATGGGTCGCAACTCTTGAATGAGTGCTACTAAATACTCTTCACGTGTTGAAAACATAAAGTCCTCCGAAATCGTGCGACATTGCACTGTTAAGCCCCAACGGGCTTAACGCTAGAATGTCAATTTACGAAAATGTTTTCAATTGCTGAGCTTGGAATTTTCTGTACTCTAAGCGGATAATATCGATCAAATCAATAGCAGGATCACATATAAGAGTGATGCCACTCATTGCCAAATTTCTGCACAATTGTCGCTCTGCACCGTTGAGACCGATGATCTCAAATACATAATGCCCTCTTCTGATAAAAGTACGATTTTCAATTAAATCAAATACTTTATCCAAATATTTTACTGAACATGAGTCATGTCCATGAGATGTAAAAACAGTTTTCATTTTGATTTTCCCTTTGTTGTGCGACATTGCACTGCTAAGGGCAAAGCCCTTAACGCTGAAATGTCAGTCTATTTGTTTAATGTTGAAGGGACTGTCAGTCAATCCGAATCGAGTCGCATAATCTGAGTGATCAATGTATCCCGCCTCAGCGCAAAACGCATTCAACACCTCATCGAAATCGTCTGAGTCGTACTCGAAAATTGTGGACACGCCGTTGTCTTGCCATATTTCGTATTTCATCTTGAACCCCTTTGTGTGTTTAAACTAATTGCCTTGCCTATCTACAACGTGACTGTATCACTATTGGTTGACAGGATAATATTAATATTACATCTTTACATATCTTTACATTAAATAGGCAATTCAAAGCCTTATATATTAGAGGACGGCCTGCACTGCGTTTGTGTATCTAAGTATTCATTTTGAGTTTAAGCATAGAATGTGCCAAGGGTCAAAAACTTAACATAATCAGACCGATTTAAACGGCCTACAATCGATTTTCAGGGTCTCAGGCTACCTTACCCTTGGAAAATAATTTTAAGCGCTCCTGAGCGATCCTAGTGGATATCAGAAACCAAAGTATTACAGGCCATTTCAGTGTACTATAGGTTTAGAATTTGAGGCATTTCAACGGCAACTGAGTACTAATACTGTAATGTGCATAAAGCTGGGCATAATCAGTGGATAAGTGATACTGTATAGAAAACCTGTTGATAACATCCTGTGGATAACTTGAAGTTATGCACACTTGTGGATAAGCTGTTGACAAGAACGACACTGTAATTACAATCAGGGGTAGTCAGTGTTGCAGGCAATTATCACAGGGAGTGTTTAAACATGGGTAGAACTACATCGGAAGAGTACTTGGCAAAGCTTGAAGAACTTGAGTCGAGCGATGAGATTTTGGATGCGGGGGAGATGAGCGAAGCTGAACGGCTGGCCATGCTCGCAGACAAACCAAGAATAAGAATAGACGGCCAAGTAGTAGGATCAATGCATAAAAGAGAACGGCCATTGACGGCCTCTCAGATAGCATTCAGTAACTGCCTTATCAGAGGGGCGACTCTCAAAGTCGCATACAGAGAGGCCTACCCAAATTCAAAGGCTAATGATGCATGTGTGATGTCCAATGCGTCCAAGCTTGCAAAGGATATCAGAATCAAGAGACTGGTCAATGATGGGGTTGAAGAGACCATCGAGCACTTGAGTGAGGATGTTGCAGGAACTAAGCGATATGTGTTGAAGCAGTTATTGGCACATAGTAAAGAGGCCAAACAAGAGGGCACTAAATTAAAGGCACTGGAACTACTAGGCAAGTCTGTCGGACTCTTCATTGACAAGACCCAAGCAGAGATCAAGCAGTCAACACCAGATGAACTCAAGCGAGAGTTGGCCACACACTTAAAGCTACTCAACAACGTGCGCCCTCTGCCTGCTACTGTCATCAAGGCCGTGTAAACGCATGGCGGTGTAAACAGGTGTGATGTGTAAACGGGTGTGGCGCTGACCCACTATACCCCGACCCCCATCCCTAGCCAGCGACCACCCCGCCAGCCTGTACGCTCTAATCCCAACAAACAAATACCCCACCCCCTCAAATAGAACGTTCTCATCCCAAAACCAATTCCTAAACAGGGGGGTATATATATTTTTCAAAAAAGGCTTGTGAACGTTCTGTAATACGTTTAAACTACTGATTGTTTAAACAGGAGCAAAGCGATGATGAGCATAAAATGCGAGGATTTATGACTGAGAAGGATCAGCTTATATTGGACTTTATTAAAGCTTACATTAAGTTGCATGGTGTAGCGCCGTCTTATTCTGTGATAGCCCGTGGGGTGAATAAGCAGTCTAAATCCAATATACATAGGGTTGTGCATAAATTGATAGACGAAGGCAAGATAGCCATGAAACCTCATAAGGCAAGAAGTATTAGGGTGACGGACAGATCTGTAAGAGCCGTGGCTGCTTTATGACATTGCTGACCAAGCAAGAAATAGCCGATTACCTATCCATAGTGGATAGGGTAGATGAGAATGAGCAAAACAAGATTAGGCAGTTGTTGGAATATGACAGGGTAGAGAGATGTAAGGAGTCTTTTATCTTCTTTGCTTCTCAGATGTGGCCTGTGTTTATATCGGGTAAACATCATCAGATCATGGCTGATGCTTTTGAGCGTGTAGCCGCCGGAAGTCTTAAGAGGTTGATTATCAATATGCCTCCAAGGCATACCAAGTCTGAGTTTGCCTCATTTCTTCTTCCTTCATGGTTTCTGGGTAAGTTTCCGGAGAAGAAGATCATTCAGACAGCTCACACCGCAGAACTAGCCGTAGGCTTTGGACGGAAAGTTAGGAACCTTGTTTCATCGGATGTTTATGGAAGAGTATTTGACACGAAGCTATCGTCAGATAGTAAAGCTGCTGGACGATGGAACACTCACTTGGGTGGTGATTACTTTGCTATCGGTGTTGGCGGCGCTGTTACAGGTAAAGGGGCTGATCTTTTAATCATAGATGATCCTCATTCGGAGCAGGAAGCCAAGCAAGGTAACCCTGCGGTCTTTGATCAGGTATATGAGTGGTATACATCTGGCCCTCGGCAGCGTTTACAGCCGGGGGGAGCCATCATTATTGTGATGACAAGGTGGTCTAAGAGGGATTTGACAGGTCAAATCCTTAAGAATCAGGTAAAAGAGGGCGTAGATCAGTGGGAAATCATTGATTTTCCGGCTATTTTGCCATCAGGAACTCCTCTTTGGCCAGGGTTTTGGTCTAAAGAAGCATTAGAAAGCCTTAAATCTGAACTTCCAGTAGCTAAATGGGAAGCGCAGTATCAACAGAACCCAACCTCGGAAGAGGGTGCGATCATTAAGCGGGATATGTGGAAGATATGGCCTGATGAAGTTCCTCCAGCTTGCGATTATTTGATCCAAAGCTGGGACACGGCCTTTGAAAAGAACAATAGGGCTGACTATTCAGCATGTACAACGTGGGGAGTGTTCTATCATCCCAACGCCCAAGGCGTTTCCAAGGCCAACATCATCATGTTGGATGCTTTTAAGGAGAGGATGGAGTTCCCAGATCTTAAGAAGAAGGCTCTTGAAATGTTTAAACAGTGGAACCCAGATACCTTGATTGTTGAAAAAAAGGCCGCAGGAGCGCCGTTAATCTATGAATTAAGAAAGATGGGCATACCGCTTTCTGAGTATACACCGAGCAAAGGAAGCGATAAGATAGCACGTGTAAACGCAATATCCGACTTGTTTGCATCCGGCGCAGTATGGTGTCCAGACACAAGATGGGCTGATGAGGTCATGGAAGAACTAGCCGCATTCCCCAATGGAGACCATGATGACTTGGTTGACTCAAGTTCTCAAGCTTTGTTGCGTTTCAGACAAGGAGGGTTTATCACCATCGACTCAGATGAGGAAGATGAGCCTATCTACCACAGACGTAAATTGGAGTATTACTAATGACTATCGACAAAGCTTTATATTCACAAGGCATCGCCGCAGAACCGGATTTAGAGATTGAGATTGACAATCCAGACGCAGTTTCTATCGATACAGGGGATGTAGAGATAACCCTAGAAGCTGGGCAGGACTTGGGTGGGGATTTTTACCAAAACTTAGCCGAAGTTCTAGATGATAGGACTTTGTCTTCCATTGGTTCAGAGCTTATCGCTCTGGTAGATGCAGACATCAATAGCCGTTCAGAATGGGCTGAGTCTTATGTCAAGGGCTTAGAGGTACTGGGTCTTAAGTATGAAGAGCGTACTGAGCCTTGGAATGGAGCCTGCGGGGTTTATTCAACAGTTCTAACCGAAGCTGCTATTAGATTCCAAGCCGAGTCTATTATGGAGTCATTCCCTGCGGCCGGGCCTGTTAAGACTGAAATCTTTGGAACATCCACCAAGGAAAAGGAAACCGCAGCAAGTCGTGTTGAAGAAGACATGAACTACAAGATTACCGAGAAAATGCCGGAATACAGACCGGAACATGAGCGGATGTTATTTGGTTTAGGGTTGGCCGGGTCTGGGTTTAAGAAGGTTTATGATGATCCTGTACTGGGTAGAGGAACCTCTATCTATGTCACCGCAGAAGACATCATTGTCCCATACGGCGCTTCAAGTCTCAGGACTTGCGAGCGTGTTACCCATGTCATGAGAAAAACCAAGAATGAACTTAGGAAGCTACAAGCCACGGGTTTCTACCGAGATGTTGACCTTGGCGAGCCTGTCAATATCATGTCCGATATTGAAAAGAAGAAAGCCAACCAGCAAGGCTACAAAGCTCTTGATGATGATCGCTATCAGTTCCTTGAGATCTGCACGGACTGGGACATCGATGGATTAGAAGAGCTGGATGATGAGGGAGAGCCATCAGGCATCGCAGTTCCTTATGTCATTACCATAGATCGTGGTACAGGTAAGGTTTTATCCATTTACCGCAACTGGGAGGAAGATGATGATAAGAAACTCAGCCGCCAGCATTTTGTTGATTATTGCTATATCCCAGGTTTTGGCTTTTATGGCTTGGGTCTTATTCATATTATTGGTGGTTATGCTAGGGCTGGCACTTCTCTTATTCGTCAATTGGTTGACTCAGGAACATTGTCCAATTTGCCCGGCGGACTTAAGACCCGTGGCGCAAGAATCAAGGGTGATGACACCCCAATCGCTCCCGGCGAATTTAGAGATGTGGATGTTCCCAGCGGAGCGATTAAAGACAATATCATGCCGCTACCATATAAGGAGCCGTCTGCGACCTTGTTGACTCTGTTAAATCAGATCACCGATGAAGGCCGTAGATTGGGTTCCATAGGAGATCTTCAGATCTCCGATATGTCGGCCAACGCCCCAGTGGGTACAACTTTGGCTCTTTTAGAGCGTACCCTCAAGACCATGTCTGCCGTGCAGGCCCGTGTTCATTACTCAATGAAGCAAGAGTTCAAGCTCTTGAAGAACATCATTGCCGAGTATGCACCCAGCAAGGAGGAGTTTGATCCCGAAAAAGGCGATCATTTTGCCAGCCGGGAAGATTATGACATGGTGGATGTAGTTCCAGTGTCCGACCCCAATTCCTCCACAATGGCGCAGAGGATCATGCAGTACCAAGCCATCATGCAATTGGCTCAGGGCGCACCGCAGATCTATAACCTACCCAATCTACATAGGCAAATGATAGAAGTTCTTGGGGTTAAGAACGGCGAGAACCTTGTTTTGACGGAAGATGACGAGAAGCCCATCGACCCGGTCAGTGAAAACATGGGATTCCTCAACGGAAAACCCACCAAAGCCTTCATCTTCCAAGACCATGATGCCCATATTGCTGTGCATACCACCTTCATGCAAGATCCATCAATTGCAGCCCAGATAGGCCAAAACCCAATGGCTCAACAAATGCAAGCTGCGGTTATGGCTCATATAGCAGAACATCTGGCATTCCAATACAGGAAGCAGTTGGAAGATCAAGTTGGTGTTGCTTTGCCAGCGCCCAATGAAGAAATGCCACCCGAGACCGAGGTGCAGTTGTCCAGGTTGGTTGCTCAGGCAAGTACCCAGCTTCTCCAGCTAAACCAATCCAAAGCCTCGCAGGCCCAGGCCCAACAGCAAGCACAAGATCCTTTGATCCAAATGCAGCAACAAGAACTCCAGCTTAAACAGCAGGAATTGCAATCTAGATCCCAAAAAATGCAAGCTGACACCCAATTGGCGCAAGCAAAACTCCAATTGGAACAACAAAGAATGCAAATCGAGCAGCAGAGAAATCAGCTCCAAGCGCAGTCTGAATCACAACGGGTTCAGTCTCAAGCTGAAGTTCAGTTGAAAAAAGACCAGCAAATGATGCAAATGGAGATCATGAAACTCCAAGAGCAGGCAAGACAAGCCAACCAAAAGGTGCAGACTGATCTGTTTAAACAAGGTAAATAATGGAAGAAAAGATACTCAAGCATTTGCTAACCGAATTAAGAGAGAAGGAACGTTCCCTCTCAATGAGTCTAGGTGACGGGGGGGCTTCGGACTTCCCCACTTACCGAGATATGTGCGGCCAGATTAGGGGTCTCTTGTACGCACAGAACTTAATCAATGACCTCTTACGAAAAATGGAGCAAATAGACGATGAGTGATCTTTTAATCAGCGATGGAGAGGTAACGACAACCCTTCCTGACAACGCAGAAGACAAGGCAAAACAATTGCCTGATCCAGTTCGTTTTCAAATTCTGACGGTCTTACCAGAGATTGATGAGGAATATGAAAGCGGTATTGTTAAGTCAAGCCAATCTATCCATTATGAAGAGGTCTTAAGCCCTGTTCTATTTGTGGTAAAGCTAGGCCCAGATGCCTATAAAGACGCAACCAGATTCCCATCTGGCCCATCCTGTAAGGTTGGCGATTTCGTTATCGTCCGTCCCAATACAGGTACACGACTCAAGATTCATGGCAAAGAATTCAGGATCATCAACGATGATTCTGTTGAGGCCGTGGTTCAAGATCCCCGTGGTATCAGCAGAGCATCATAAGGAGGCATCATGGTAGACCAAGTTGAATTCACATTCCCCGATGAGGCTGATGAAAAACCCACTCGTTTAGGGAGTAAGGTTGTAGAACCTGAACCCGAGATTGAGATTGTTGACGATACTCCAGAAGAGGATCGCAATCGTAAGCCTATGACTTCACCACCCGTGGAACCTACAGATGAGGAGCTAGAAGGTTATACCAAAAAGCAACAAAGCCAGAAAGTAAGGGAGTTTGCCAAGGGTTATCACGAAGAAAGACGGCAAAAAGAGGCTGCTTTACGTGAGCGGGAAGAGGCTTTAAACCTTGCAAAAGCTGTTTATGAAGAGAATGAACGGCTAAAAAGCACCGTAAATGTCAGCCAAACGGCTTTTATTGACCAAGCAAAACGCAATGTAAACAGCGAAATGGCTGATGCGGAGCGTCTTTACAAGAAGGCGTATGAGGAAGGTGACTCTGAGGCGTTGCTAAAAGCTCAAAAAGAATTGACCAACGCAGCCCTAAGAGCTGAGAAAGTTAACAATTTTAGGCCCACCCCTTTACAACCTGCTCCAAAAGTAGTACAACCTAGTCACCCGCAGGCAGATCCTAAAGCCCAAAGTTGGCAACGTAACAACGATTGGTTCGGACAGGATGAGGAAATGACCAGCTTGGCCCTAGCGGTGCATACAAAGCTGGTTAATTCGGGCGTTGACCCGCAGAGTGATGAATACTATCAACGTTTAGATAGTCGAATTCGTCAAGTTTTCCCAGATAAGTTTGAGTCTGAGGAAACCGCTGATACGAGGCAGCGCCCTAAATCAAATGTCGCTTCTGCGTCCAGAAGTGTGGCCCCCAAAAAGATCACATTGTCTGCGTCAGAGGTAAACATTGCCAAGCGATTGGGCATTCCGTTGGAACGCTACGCTCGTGAGGTTGCTCAACTAAGGAGAAATAACAATGGCTGATAATCGTGCAAGCCGTGACACCGAGTCACGCACTCAATTTCAACGTCCTCAATCGTGGAGAGCGCCTGAGATTCTACCCATGCCTGACCCAAGACCGGGTTGGACACATCGATACATTCGTATCGCCATGATGGGTAAAGACGATCCTCAGAACATTTCTTCTAAACTTAGAGAAGGATGGGAACCCGTGAAAGCGGATGAATATCCAGAACTAATGGTGATGGCATCTCAAAGCGGCCAGTTTAAAGGCAATATCGAAGTAGGTGGATTGTTGCTTTGCAGGATTCCAGAGGAGTTTATGAAACAGCGGGATGCTTATTACAACTCGCAAAACAAAGCTCAAATGGAATCGGTAGACAACACATTCATGAGAAACAATGATCCAAGAATGCCTCTCTTTAGAGAGAAGTCTTCAAAGGTCACATTCGGCTCAGGTTCTTAATTTATCAAGGAGTCCTTAAATGGCTTATCCAATTGTCTCTGCCCCATACGGGCTAAAGCCAATCAACTTGATTGGTGGACAGGTATTTTCGGGTTCTACCCGTTTATTGCCTATCCAGTACAACTATGGTACAAACATTTTCTATGGCGACTTTGTTGCTTTAGCACGTGGTTTGATTACCCGTCTAGCCGTTACCACCGCTGGTGGTGCTGCTGGTATGGTTGGCATCTTCTTGGGCTGTACCTATACAGACCCAGTCACAAAGCAAAAACGGTTTAGCCAATATTATCCCGCTAGTACCCTAGCTGGTGATATTCAAGCTTACGTTACAGATGATCCTGATACTGTATTTAAAGCAGCTATCGTGACTTCTTCTGGATCCACAACCGTGACTTCTGCTGCTGTAGCTTTGGTTGGACAAAACTTGCAAGGTTCTGACCTCGCAGGCAGCATCAACACTGGCGACAGCTCAAACGGTCTAATCATCCCCGCAGCTACCACAAGCTCTGCTTATGTGGCTCGTGTGGTTGGTTTGGTTGCTGATACAGCCCAATCTTTGGGTAATGTTGGCTACTCTAGCATTTCAACCGCTACAGTGACAACTGCATCAGGTATCCCATTTGCTCTCCCAGTGGGAACAGATGTGGCATCTATTGCACCCAATGGACAGCTTATCCAGTCTGGTTCTTTCGTTGCTACGGCAGCCAGCGCAGGCGCAACTTCTGTTGTGTTGAACGCAGCTCCAAGTACCGCATTTGCCTCTTCATCAACCCTTGTGTTTACTCAGTATCCTGAAGTTCTAGTCAAATTGAACTTTGGTATCCACGAGTATTACACTGCAACTGCTGTCTAAGGAGCTAAATCATGGCTATTTCAAGAGCGCAACTGTTAAAAGAATTGCTCCCCGGCTTGAACGCTTTGTTCGGTCTAGAGTATGCACGTTATGGCGAAGAACACAAAGAAGTCTACGAAACAGAGACTTCAGAGCGTTCATTTGAGGAAGAGACCAAATTGTCTGGCTTCTCAGCAGCACCAGTCAAAGGCGAGGGTTCAGCCATCGCTTATGACAATGCTCAAGAGGCATGGACAACTCGCTATAACCACGAAACCATTGCCCTTGGTTTCTCAATCACTGAAGAGGCGATTGAAGATAACTTGTATGACAGCCTAGCCGCTCGTTATACAAAGGGTTTGGCTCGTGCTATGGCTTACACCAAGCAAGTGAAAGCTGCTGCCGTTCTAAACAACGGCTTTAATGCAGCTTACATTGGCGGTGATGGATCTCCTTTGTTTTCCACCAGCCATTCTTTGGTTAACGGCGGAACAAATGCCAATACTCCCACCACTCAAGCTGACTTGAATGAAACCTCTCTTGAGAGCGCAGTCATTCAGATCGCCGCTTGGACGGACGAGCGTGGTCTTTTGATCGCAGCTAAACCCAAGAAGTTGATTGTTCCTCCTTCACTCCAGTTCGTAGCAACTCGTTTGCTAGAGACGAAATTGCGTGTTGGTACAAACAACAATGACATCAATGCCCTAGAGAACAATGGTTCAATATCCGAAGGATATGTAATGAATCACTTCTTGACAGACGTTAATGCATGGTTCTTGACCACAGATGTGCCTAACGGCATGAAGCATTTCGAGCGTACCCCATTGCAGAATTCAATGGACGGGGATTTTGATACAGGGAACGTTCGATACAAAGCACGTGAAAGGTATTCGTTTGGTTGGTCAGATCCATTGGGAATCTGGGGATCAAGCGGTTCTTTCTAAATTAAAAGTATTAAATTAGTACTTTAAAGGGCCTCTTGCAGGCCCTTTTTATTTGCCGTATAATTGCTCGTATCGTAACTAGGAGAATGATATGGAGTATCCAAATAACAGAGCAGAGGCAAAACGTATAGGAGCAACGCATTACTTTACGGGAGTAGCGTGTATTCGTGGACATATTGCTTTACGCAAGACCAAGGGATCGTGTATAGAGTGTATGAAAGAGGATTGGGTAATTGATAATGAAAAGCGCAAGGAAAAGCCAAAGTCTGAAGCCGCTAAAGAAGCAGGACGGCGTTACTATGAACGCAATAAAGAAACTGTAAAAGCTAGATCTAGCGCAAGGCCAAAAGAAGAAGTAAATCAGTATAAGAAAAAATACAAAGAAGAAAACCCAGAATTGTATAAAGCTCTTACTAGTGTGCGTAGACGTAGACATCGCAGCGCTACCCCCAAATGGATCACCGCAAAGCAAAAACTGGCCATGCGAACCTTGTATTTAAAGGCCCAAGAACTTACGAAAATAGCTGGAGAGAGGTATGTTGTAGACCACATTATTCCTCTTATCTCAGAGGCGGTATGTGGGCTACATGTGCCTTGGAATCTGCGTGTTATCACTCAGGAAGAGAACCTTAAAAAATCAAATAAAGTCGTTGACGTTGTTTAAACATAATGGTATAAACAGACTATCTAGGATTTTTCTCTTGTCGGCAGCCCGCCTAGGGGTCACGATGCAACGATTGACAAGAGGCTTTTGCATAAGGATTTATCATGGCACGCAGTACATTTTCAGGCCCAATTCTTTCGGGCGACCAACGTTTTGGCCCAGCACGTAACGTAGGTTACACCGATCTAACACAAAATGTTGACTTAAACTTTGCCAACACAGGCGGCAATGGAACCGCTGGTTATGCTGGCGGAAGTGGTCAATTTGTCAATGGCAACTTGATCCCCAACGTAAACGCAATTGTTTACTCTCCATCAAGTTCAGTTTATCCACCAGTTGCAGCAACTCCCACTGCTGATGCTTCCACCACAGTCTATCGTGGCGCAATATTTTATTTGCCCACAGGATCGCAGATCAACGACTTCTTTGTTGACATTGGTACAGGCATCACAGGTGGCAGCACAATCACTGCTGGTGTTGTGAATATTGGCAATCAATTTAACGGCACTCAGTACGGTTCAGTAACTTTGACCGCTACTGCAAACGTGTTGGTTGCTGGTCGTTATTCCACAACTTTCACTGGTACACAGTTGGCTGCTATCCAATCTACCACTGCTGATTTTACTAATCCAGCAGGCGTAGTTGAGCCAGCCACTTTTTCGCAAGTGGTGATGACTTTGGCAATCACAGGTACAGGAACACCAGCACCAACCGCAGGTACTTTGTATTTGACAGTGCGTTATACACAAGTTGATGGCAACATTGGTACAACCACAACTTACCCCTACGGTAACTTCGATTAATCAAAGGGGCTTCGGCCCCTATTTACAAGGAGATTAATCATGACAATGCAATATGATGTCAAGGCGGCGCATACCAATACATCTGCGGTTCTTGTTTCTGGTCGTACTCGTTTAAAGCAAGTTGTGTTTACCAGCGATGGAACTGCTGGAACTTTGATTTTGTATGATAACGCCACAACAGGTAGCGGAAATATTCTTTGGCAATATGACGTTCCAGCTTTGGCAACACCGTATGTTGTTAACATTCCCGGCGAAGGCATTCTTGCTTCCAATGGAATTTACGCTTCATTAACCCACGTTGCAGCGGTAACGATTTGTTATGGCTAAGTCACCTGCATGGCAAAGATCAGAAGGGAAGAATCCGAACGGCGGGCTAAACGCCAAGGGTCGGGCATCCGCAAAGAAGGAGGGGATGAATTTAAAAGCTCCCCAACCCGAGGGCGGATCTCGCAAGGATTCATTCTGTGCAAGAATGACGGGCATGAAGAAGAAGCTGACTTTGGAAAAGACAGCCAAAGACCCAAACAGCAGGATTAACAAAAGCCTTAAGGCTTGGAATTGCTAATATGCCAAGTACCAGCAAAAAGCAACACAATTTCATGGCAGCGGTGGCTCACAATCCAGCATTCGCCAAGAAAGCAGGAGTTCCACAAAGTGTGGGGCAGGATTTTAGTCAGGCCGATAAAGGCCGCTCGTTTAAACAAGGTGGATCTATGAAAGAATCAAAAGGCATGGAAATGCGTCAAGCCAAACAGCTTGAGAAAATTGCCAAAGAGGAACGTGAAGAGGCCAAAGGTATGGCACGTGGCGGGAAGGTAGACCCCCGTCTATTGGCCGCTATGATGGCAGCCAAACGTCCTCCTATGGCAGCCCCTGCGGCAGCCCCTATGGGCGCTCCCGGAATGAAGCGTGGTGGCATGGCCAAGATGGAACCCCATGAGCATATGCAAATGGCTCATAAGCATTTGAAAATGGCCATGAAGGGTGGCGGTGCAGCCTTTGCAAAAGGCGGTTCAGTTCCCGGCCAATATGCTTTAGGGGAACCCATGAAGAAGGTAGCGGCAGGTGGTAAGCGTCCTCATGGCGAACATACCATTCAGCAGTCTGGTCACACCAAAGCCAAAATGCCTAAAATGGGCGGCAGAATTATCTAAGGAGCAATCATGAGAACCAAACGATATGACGGAGAAGATGGATCTGATGTTAATTTAGACCAAGAAATGGGTCAAAAATACAGCAGCCAAGCAGAAGACATGAGTCCTGAAGTCACCGTTAAAGCGGCTCCTGCCCCCAAAAAGAAAGTCGTCACCAAAGAAGAATTGGAAAAATCCGGTTTGAGTTTGCGTGATTACATGAATAAGCAGGCAGGCAAAGTACGCAAAGAACCCCAAGATTGGGAAAAACGTGGCTTTACTGGATCTGAAACTGGCGGAGATGCAGCCATCATGTACCGTAAAAAGATGGCTACAGGCGGTAAAGCTTTTGCCAAAGGCGGTAGCATTAAAGAAGCCCGTATGGAGCCATCTAAAATGGAAAGAGGCGGAGACCTTAAGAAAGGCAATCTACCCCGTGGTGAACATGCAATCCAACAAAAAGGCCATACCCGGGCATTGATGCCCAAGATGGCTGGCAATGACATTGGCACTCAATCCCCCAAACGCAAATAAGGAGTCATTATGAAAGACGCACACGTACCATTTATCCCTCATGGTAAAACCATCAAGGGCGAAGAGCATAAGATGCCTAAAGATCGCCTTAGCGAACACATGGCAGGCGGCCATAAGCATCACTCTGAAATTTACAAAGAACACGCAGCAGGCCATAAATTGCATGATGACCATGTCGAAGCAATGTGCGGCGGCGGTAAAGCTTAAGGGGCTATCATGAATCTAACGCCTCTAGCTTTGGCTGCCTTGTACGCCTATGCAAAAGGCCAAGATCAGCCCGATAAAACCATTCCTGGCGCAAGCCCTGCTCCAACAGATACTGCGCCAGCTACGCCAGCAGCACCAGCCCCAACGCAGACACAAAGTGCTGCGGATGTATTGGCAAGCAATCAAGCTTTAAACGCAGGTCAGAATGACTATGACAGCACAGGTAATATTGGCCAAACACCAGCAGTAAAGCCTGCTGCACCAGCCAAGAAAAAACCTGTTACTCCTGCGGCTTCTAAGCCTGCTGGCCCATCACAGGCTGCGGTATCTGATGCGGAATTGAATGATGCCATACCTCCTAAGCCCACTTACAACCCTCCGGATGCCAGACTAACAAGTTTAAAAAACTCGCTTCAATGGAAGGCTGCTACCACAGCAATGCGTCAGCAAATGCTAAATAACATGGGTATGGATCCGGCATTGGCCAATGAAACTCCCACAAAAAGGGTTGAGTATTCAAAAGATGCAAATGGAAAAATTCTTGGCAGCCACGTGGTTGAAAACAAAAAAGGCGGCTCTATAAAAGCTTATGCCAAAGGCGGGGCTGTATCAGCCAGTAAACGTGGTGATGGTATAGCTAGGAAAGGCTTTACCAAAGGGGTAATGAGATGATGGCGAGCCGTGGCATGGGGGCTATTAGCCCCGATAAGATGCCATCTAGAAAGACAATACGCCGCAAGGATAATCCTGACGATGTAAGTCTGTATGCTGAAGGTGGTGAAGTTTGGGATAAACCCAGACCAAAAGGTTTGGGTAAATCAAAGAAACTAAGCCCAGAAAAGAAATCCGCAGCCAAGAAAGCTGCTAAAGCAGCGGGCAGGCCATATCCAAATGCCGTTGATAATATGAGAATGGCTAAATGAGCAATACTTCCGGCACAACAGGCTTTTCGCCTGATTTCACAGAAATTGCAGAAGAGGCATGGGAACGTGCCGGGAGAGAGCTACGCTCAGGATATGACCTACGCACAGCCCGCAGGTCAATGAACCTTTTAACCATTGAATGGCAAAACCGTGGTTTGGACATGTGGACTTTTGATCAGGGTACAGTAACCCTGCAACAAGGTTTAAACACATATCCATTGCCACAAGACACCATTGATCTTTTGGATCATGTCATACGGACAGATGCTAACCAGCAGACTAACCAGTCTGACTTGAACATCACACGGATCAGTATTAGCACGTATGCCACAATACCCAATAAATTAGCCCAAGCCCGGCCTATTCAAGTCTGGGTTCAAAGGGCAGCGGGGGAGACATCCCCCATGTTTGATTCATCTGGCACGGCTATTACCGTGGCCAGCACTGTACAGCCTACCGATACAACAATTAACCTAACATCTACCGTAGGTTTTCCTGCGTTTGGTTATGTACTTCTTGGATCTGAAACGATCTTCTATAACTACATTACCGGAAATGCATTAAGTAATTGCTTCAGGGCGCAGAACAATACAACGGCTTCTACCTACGCCTCTGGCGTTAAGGCATACCTACAGCGTATCCCTGCTTTTACTGTCTGGCCAACTCCTGACGGCTCTACCACTTACACCTTTGTGTATTGGAGAATGCGTAGGATTCAGGACGCTGGGAACGGCGTAGAAATCCCGGACATGAACTTCAGGTTCCTGCCTGCCTTGGTATCAGGACTAGCCTTTTACATTGCCAGCAAGACCCCAGAATTGCAAGGCCGGATAGACATGCTCAAAACGCAGTATGAAGAACAATTCAACTTTGCGGCTGGTGAAGACCGTGAAAAGGCTGCAATAAGGTTTGTACCTCGTCAGATGTTCATTGGCGGTGGGAGTACGTAGTGGGCAATAGATTCGCATCAGGCAAATATTCGATTGCCGAGTGTGATCGATGTGGCCAGAGATACAAGCTAAAACAGTTGAAAATGGAAGTCATAAAGACTAAACTATACCAACTGAAAGTATGTGATGAATGCTGGGATCCAGATCACCCGCAGCTTCAATTGGGTATGTATCCAGTGGATGATCCGCAGGCTGTAAGACAGCCAAGGCCAGACATTACGTATTCAACGGCAGGTTTAAACGGGTTAGACTTAAACCTCACGGGGTTTGGTGGTTACCCAACAGGCGGATCAAGGGATATCCAATGGGGATGGAACCCTGTTGGAGGTGCTTCAGCAAATGATGTAGGGCTAACGCCCAATTATTTGGTGGCAACGACAAGTGTAGGTACGGTTACGATTACATCATCTTAGGGGGTTCTATGGATCGCAAAGAAGTTAAACAAATTGCTGATACTGAAGCAAAAAAGGAAGTTAAAGGCCACGAGAAGCGTATGCATCCCGGGGCTAAAAAGTTCGCCGCAGGCGGAAAAACCAATGAAATGATGAAAGAGTACGGCAGAAACACCGCCAAACTCATCAATCAAGTTGGCTCATCGAGAGGTCGATAATGAAATACTCACACAAAAGCATGGGTAAAGAGAATGGCTCGGCTGAAGTATATGCCACTCCTCATACCCCAAAAGGCAAAAAAATGGACATCGAAGATGATGTTGGATTGCCTGTAAAGATGCCAACCCGGAAGAACTGGACACCGCTTAACGGCGGCGTTGGTATTGGCAATAACTGGGAAGTCAAAACCACTGGTGAAGAGACTAGGGGCAACGGCGCAGCAGAGCGTGGAACAATAGCTAGAGGCCCGTTAGCATAATGTATTACAGCGAGTTAGTTACCGCAGTCAATGATTACGTAGAGAACAACTTCCCTACGGTGGATCTGAATCGCATGATTCAGCAGGCTGAACAGCGTATATACAATACCGTTCAGATCCAAGAACTGCGGAAGAACGTCACTGGGTCGGTGACACCAAGTAATCCATATTTGGCCGCCCCAACAGACTTTCTTTCAACTTACTCACTGGCTATTTATCCAGTTACCGGGACATCTGGGGACTATACATACCTAATTAACAAAGACGTTAATTACATGCGTGAAGCCTATCCAAACCCCAATTCAAGTGGCCAACCAAAGTACTATGCCATTTTTGGCCCTAATTCAACAAATCCAACAGATTTGGTCTTCATTTTGGGGCCAACGCCAAACACAGCATACACCGCAGAACTGCATTATTTTTATTATCCAGATTCAATAATTCAGTCAGCTTTAAGTTCTGTATCAATAACCAACGCAGGAAGCGGGTATACAAATGGCACATATTATAATGTTCCTCTTGCTGGCGGGACTGGGAACAGCGCTACTGCTACTATTGTGGTTAGCGGCAACGTGGTTACAAGTGTTACCTTGGTAGGCAAAGGATGCTATTTTGCCGTTGGTGATGTATTGAGTGCCTCAATACCCAACGGGACTAATTTTGCATTAACAGTCACGGCCATTACCAATGTCAACGGCGAGACATGGCTAAGTGATAACTTTGACACAGCGTTGTTGAATGCCGTGCTTTATGAAGCCATCACTTATGTTAAGGGTGATGCAGACATGGTTGCCCTATATAAGGACAGATACATACAAGCCGTTGCCTTGCTCAAGAACTTGGGTGATGGCAAACAACGTGGTGATGCTTATCGTGATGGCCAAGTGAGGACTAAAGTCGAATGATAGTCCAAACCCAAACTACCAGCTTCAAAGCAGAGCTTTATCAAGGCACACATAATCTGTTGTCTGATACGCTCAAAATGGCGCTTTACACAAGCTTTGCAAGTTTAAACGCTGATACCACTGTTTACACGACAACCGGGGAGATCACCGGGACAGGTTACACCGCAGGAGGTAACTTGGTAACCGGGGCAACAGTTAACACATCAGGCTATACGGCTTATGTTAGCTTCAACAATGTAATTTGGACAAACTCTAGCCTTATGGCTAGATGCGCTTTATTGTACAACGTCAGCAAAGGCAACAAGTCTATCTGCGTGATTGACTTTGGATCAGACAAATCTCAGGTAAACTTTACCATTACAATGCCAGCCAATACTTCAACAGCAGCGTTAATCAGGAGTTCAAATTGATTATCACAACCACCAAAGGCGACATGGACACTTCATTGTTGGAGCATAGACCCGGGTTTATCGACAATGATATTGAGTACACAACATGGGATGAGTACTATCTTGATGGTGAGTTGGTTCACCGTTCTGCTCATGTGACTTTAAAACAAATGCCGTCCCTTGTTTCGGGTACGGTAGAAACATTCTAGGATGAATACGTTAGAAACTTTTACTGTTGCTTTAAAGACCTGCCCATCGTGTAAGGTGGAAAAGTCTTTATTTGATTTTACAATTAGGCAAAGTGGGCCTAGAATTGGACAAGCTGTACCGTATTGTAAAATTTGTAATTTACAAAAACAGAAAGAACGAAAAGAACGTGATCCCAGTATTTATAGAAGAATTGAATGGCCATCTAAACTAAAAACCATATATGGTATTACGATAGATGATTACTATCATATGTTGAGAGAACAAGGTGGTGGTTGCGGAATTTGTGGAACTAAAGTACCCAGCGCCAGAAAAAGAAAATACATTACCCAGGAAATGTTTTTTGTTGACCATTGTCATTCAACGGGAAAAGTTCGAGGACTTCTTTGCGGAAAATGCAATATGGGCTTAGGTTATTTTGAAGATGAACCAGAAAGGCTTGAAGAAGCCGCAAACTATTTAAGGAGATCCCGTGAGTAATACTCAATCAATGTGTACTTCTTTCATGGGTGAGCTGATGACAGCCACTCATAACTTTACCACTGGTACAGGTAATACATTCA
>Ga0214193_1000145_pt1 | contig 19494 bp, 23 predicted proteins | sample TroBogEpilimnion_10_FD_153031 | JGI IMG/M metagenome (GOLD analysis project Ga0214193, IMG submission 153031) | Freshwater microbial communities from Trout Bog Lake, WI - 05AUG2008 epilimnion | ecosystem: Environmental > Aquatic > Freshwater > Lake > Epilimnion/Euphotic zone | place: Trout Bog...
TATTTTAAAATTAGCATTTAGTTCGTTTTCATCATACAGACTGCGTAATAATGATTCAGCATAGATTGCTAATTGGGGATTGTATTTAGCCTCTACGCTAACACCTGCTCCGTATTTTAAATCTAAAATAACTAAGTTGCTAGTATTGTGCCATGCAGCATCGATTTGACCATTACGCTCAGGCATATAAAACAAAGGTACTTTCTTTTCTATGATAAGCTCTGCTTGTCCATCAGGCTTATTTACTCTGACTAAATCAGCGTAGCTTCTGCAATAATCTAACATTTCTACGTCAGTAATCTGATCAATAAATGATGTCTCTCCAGATAGAAGTTTAGAAGCAAGTTCGTGAGCTTGTGTGCCTTCTTCAGCATATACTGTATCATCATCTGGTAATTCATTAGCATGATCTACTATAAACTGCGGTGAAGCAGTGCAATGCAACCATCTACTTGCAGCCGATGGCCCAAGATTAAGTTTCGAGTGCTTGTTTAAGGCGGTCATATACGGCTTGATGGTTAGAGGGATCAATGTCTGATAACTTCTTAACTTTAAAACTCTCGTTAATTTGTTTAACAACCGATAGTTTACCCGCTTCTAATAACTTATTCGCAACTGTACGAATGTCTTCTAAAGTTACTTTAGGTGCTGGTGGGATTGGTGGGGGTGGTGGAGTTACTACCACTTCGGGTATGGTAGGTATTTCAACTTGTACAGGTTTCTGTACAGTTCTAGAGGACAATAAAGCCTCGGTGTTTGCATTTAGTGCAGCAATAAGCTGGTCAATTTTTTGTTCGATCATAAAGGATTTGAGGGGATTTCTCCAAATTCTGGTGCATGGTAATACCAATATGTAGAGCGGATTAGATAAAATAATTGGCTCGTACTTGGTGCATTAAAGCGGTATGTGAAATGGCTTAGTGGTGCATTAAACGAGCAATAAAAGCCTTCTTTAAAATTATGGCCGAAAACCATATTCTCAAAGAAGCTCGTAATATCTTTAGGTAATTCTACACTACCAAATAAAGCATTGTTGTTCATTTGCTAAAAACAAAAACAGTTTTTGTTTTCTTGTCAATAACTAAATTAAATCAACTCTTTCAAGAGCTACTTCACCTGCATTACGGCGTAAACCCTTGACCCAAAGGATGTGTCTTTCGTCCTTGACACGGCATCTGCCAAATTTTGTCCAGCCTTTTTCTTTAAGTATAGCACTAAGACCTTGGTCAGTAAAATGCGGCAAGTTAGAAGACTGCAAATAGTTCCTAAGAGCTTGTAAGGATACCAAGTCCTTCGCAATGAGTGGGTGTGTATTATCGTGAAACGCTTCTTCAATGGCTGAAGCTAATGGCGTTGCAGCCATCTCAACTAAATTGTCAAAGTATTTAGTTTTAGGTGCACGGCCATTGGGGTTAAACTCCTCAGATATTTTCCACTGTTCAAAGAAAGCTCTTAAGCCTTCTGCATTGTCTCTTACCATTGTAAAAAGCTTATTAAAATACTTATCACCGCCCATCTCTTCCACCTGCTCGGGATTTTGTAGTCGTGATTCTAATACAAAATAGCGTCTGTCTTGATCATTAATGGCTAGCGCATCATGGTGATTAGTGAAGAGTAAAAAGTTTACTGTATTATCTACGTTAACACTTGATTGGAATTTAATGTTAAGACTTATCTGGTCATCAGTAATAAGGGGTTTAATCTTATTCATGATTTCCATTCTGTTGCTACCAACAATACGAATCTCTTCGATCACTACTAACTGCTGACCATATGCCCAAGCGTTGAATGAGCCGAGGATGTCATCAGTTCCTGCTTTCCTTACATTACCATCACCTAGTACTGCGTTCATTACTACGGCTAAGAATGTTTTACCGCAGCCTTGAGTGCCTTGTAAGATCGGCGCCCAGCGAATCTTGACCCCCGGCTTTTGCACATTAAACGCCAAGAAGTCTATCAGTATTTTCCTATACTCTTCCTCGGCTATTAAATTAGTCATGTGCTCCATGAAAGTAGCACCTGCTTCAGCCATGGTATTTAAATTAGCTACAGGGTAATTAGCTTTATAGGTATTTATATATGGCTTACCCTTTACATTGATCAACTGTTTATCGCCCATTGAAGGGACATACAGTCTATTCTCCACTTGCGGTATGCCAACTGTATGAATTAAATAGTCCTTAGCACTTACTTTTTTACCATCAAGTCCAACAGGTACTTTGTAAATGGTTTCAATAACCTCGGGATCCCATCTGCGTTCTACTGAAGGTGTATAGTAATAATTATCGGCCGTAATAAAGACGATACCATTAGCCCATGAGGGTAGCGTGTAATTACTTTCTTCAGTTTCAAGGCGTGTAATATCCTTATTAAGTGTCGCCAGTGGTACATTTACTCCCTGCTTCTTTAACGCATCTTTAAGTGTAGCCACTAAACTTGCACGCTCAACCGCAGTTAATGTACTACCCGACTTGGCAATCTTTTTTAATCCCTGATCTAATAACTCCTGCTGAGTACGACCAAGACTGCGAATATAATCACCAATGGTTATAAATGTACGGTGACTAAGATTAGGACTCGTCCAACCCTTGGCTGCTGCTTGTTTAAAGAGCGAACGTATTGTAATTGGTACTCTATCCGTTGTCTGAGCTTTAATCGTTCCCCACCTATAGGCGGCATCTTTATCGCCGGGGTATTTCTTACCCCTACTACTCCACTCGTTCCATAAATCAAAGCCTTCCTCGCCAAACTGATGCTTTAGTGCACACGCAGCTGAGATCCAATCATCCATGGAGCAATCAGGATTGAGCATCTCAAGTGCTCCCTTGGCATCTTCCAAGGTGACCGATTCCAATGGCTCACGCAGATGCGATAAATCAGCCAAGGCTTTATCTGATAATGCACTTCCCTCAGGATTAGCCACAGGCATATCCTTATCAGGTATCAAGCACCCACGAGTTATCTCTTCACCCGCGTTACTCGCAATGATAGGACTCGTTGTATCGTCCTTAAATACACTTGGCAAGTACATCGCCTGTACAGGAATTAAAGACTCTTTAGTTACTGTCTCAAGTGCTAGCAAAGCTGCTACAGTTCTAACTGCTCTACTATACTCTGATAATGGTATATGGTCAGCCGCCACGAAGACACGAATCCTTGGCTTTTCATCTGTCGAACTGGCTGTGTGATACGCGGTATAACTATATCTCTTTAGCCCTTCAAAGCGTAAGTTAAGTACCTTCTTAGATTGATCGTTATCATCTATATCTAATGCAATAAGATTACAGTGGATCGCTTTCTCAGTTTTACGCGGGCTTTTAGCCTCACCAAATGCTGCAGGTACTAAGTATGCAGTACGCTTGGCATTAGACTTATCATTATAAGCGAGTGCGTTGTATTCATCGCGGGTAATACTCAAACGTATTGGTTTTTCCAGTACGTTCTCAGTTAGTTCGGCAAAGGTTTGGTAGGGTAGCTTAGACACATTGCCAAGGTCGGTAGCTGTTCCTAGAAAGTATCTCATTTGTTTAACGATTTAGTAAGGCGTACGCCTACAAAATTGATTAGTCAATAGCTATTTGCATTGACCATGAAAATGAACTTATTAGCTTGCATAAGTGCACATGGGTAATGTGTCGGAGTTTTTTCATTTTCTCTGGTTAGCATTTCGCCCTCGCGGTAAACACATAAAAGCCGCGAACACTTTTTTGCCCTCGTAGGATAATGGTTAGTCTACCAGAATTTCACTCTGGGCATCTCGGTTCGATTCCGAGCGGGGGTATTTTCCCTTGACACATTCCCTTTTATTAGAATTATAGACTACGTTTTATATTTGTATTTGTCTTATAATCATAACTAAAAGCCTCACTTAAACGGTGGGGCTTTTTAGTTGACCAAAAGCTAAATTAATAGTATTGCAGTTTATATGGCTCTTAACCATCCTACATTCCAAGCAGGCACTTATCACGAGGGTAGAAAGAATATCTATCAGGGCGTGAATGAAATGTACATACCCTCTGCTACTCGCTTATCCCCTAAAGCCCCATTTAATCCAGCTCGCAACCCTTGGACACTGACTAATCCTATACGCCCTAACTTTAGTCCCCACCAAGCTGGCGTGGCATTAGCAAGTGAAGGTAGTAAAGCTGCTGCTCGTAAACTAGGATCACAGAAGTCATCAGAAAAGACTGAAGCTGCACAGATTAACGGCAAGAAAGGTGGCCGTCCAAGAGGTACATGAGCGTTGGGTTATTTACACATTACACACCCCTAGCGTTGGGTTATTGATACCCCCCTAGCGTTGGGTTATTTACTATTATGCCATACAAATCTAAAGCACAACAAGGATGGGCACATACGCCTGCAGGTACTAAAGCATTAGGTGGTAAAAGTGCCGTAGCTGAGTGGGATAAAGCGAGTAAAGGGCTGCACCTACCTGCCCATGCCAATAGGATGGCTCGCCACAGTTACAATTCTACCCGCAAATCCGAGTTGCCCATGAATTTGGGCAAACAACCCGTTTAAGGGGTTGTAGTGGAAAAGTGAATACAAATTTTGTATCCGAAAAATAACTACATGTATCAATTTTTTGAATACATGTATCAAAAAAGTAAATACCTTGTATTTGAAAAATAAATACACGTATTGAAAAAACTAATACGCGTAGTTGTAAAGTAAATACGCCGTATTTACTTTTTAATTACACGCCGCGTATTAAATTTATAAATACGCCGCTTTTATTTACTTTTATAATTAGCCAGGTATCCCGAAAATACCGGCTTTTAAGTTATCCACCTAGATTCTAAATAGGCGCTTTAAGGCATTTTAAGGCCTTTTATAGCGCGCTATAGGTGCTTAAAAGACGTTTTAACGCGCTATAGTGCGCTATAAATAGCTTAAAAGCGGTTATAGTAAGTTTATTTCAAAGAACATCACGCCTAGATAACGCGTTTTTAATAGGGTACGCGTTTAATAGCGCATACGCATCTAATAGCGCGCCAAAGTTAAAGCGCAAAGTAAGGCCGCCCATTTGATAAGCGGCCTCGCTTTGACCTCTAATTTGCTCTCTATTAGAATAATAATTCTTGAGGCGATGTATCTATGCCTAGCGGCGTTGCCGCCTTACTATAGCTATTATAGCGGCCATAGTAGGCGGAGTCATCGTCTAAGCCAAGCGCACGCGCTGCCGCCGCCTCTCTAGCTGCACTGTATGGCGCAACATAAGGTTTGAAGGACTTTTGAAATAAATACTTACCCTTTTGGAATTGAGCGAAAGTATTGTCCTTAAAATCGCCAATCACTTCCGCGCCGGCAATTTTAAGCAGCGTATCTGTAGTCGCAAATGCAACGCCATGGCCCGACAATTTGCCCACCCTTAGTTGCGCCTTCGAATCGCGCACTACGCTTAAGAGCGCGCCGCCTTTAGCATCAACTTGCAAGTGCGCGAAAGCATAGTACCCCGATATATTAGCCGCCACGCTTTCAAGGCCTTTATCATTCCACGCTTTCATAATGTATTCGGAGTCGCACGACGTTTCCGTTAAATCGTAAACTTCCGAATCTACTACGCCATTATGAATTAAGGCTGCTTGGCCTTCTAACATAGGGTGGCAATTTTCTAAGCAGATATCGTTAGTCGCCGTACGGCCATGAATGATTAACTCGCCGCCGTTGCTAGCCAATTTGCCATGTAGTTTTTTAAATCCTTTCACAAATGGTAAAGGCTCAATCTGTATATCCTCTAAACTAGGAGTAGAAGATTTTACATATTGCAAACGGCCGCTAGGACTTATCCATGCTGCGCCGTATCCGTCATGCTCAGTTAAGGCCATGTTTTGCCATGCCTTGACGATAATAGAGCCTAGCTCTTTCGGATTGTGTTTAGTCATGATTAATAGTTTACACATATAATATTATCCTTTTTTGGTTTACTCTGATTCGGTTGAAGGTGTAGTTGATGCGTAGATACGCGGGTTTAATTCTTGATGACGTTTGAGCCAATAGCTGCGCTCATACTCGCACAGAGGGATTAAGGACAAGGCGGCAACGCCTTCCACGCCGCTAGGCGGTGCTTTAATAACCATAAGTGTCTCTAGCAAACGAATCCACGAGATGATTTTAGTATAGTCCGTTGTTCCAGAGTGAAGGCGAATCTCTAGCGTCTTTTTATCATAGTAGGCGCGCATGTTGACCGCGCGATATCTGTCATTGCCGCTAGGAGATATTCCAAAGGCGCAAAAATTGCGGCCACTGTTCGACAAGCCGCGCCTAGATTCGGGCACGAATTCGCGCAGCGCGTAGAGCCATTTATCCAACTTTTTGGCGAGTTTTAAAACCTCGTCTTTTGAGCGACCGCGGCAATCTAAATGAACATGCAAACCACACGTCTTATTAACAGTATGAGTGCCTTTAATTAAGTTAGTAAACTTATTTAGACGCAGCTCTAACTCACTGCGCTTTAAAAGCAGCCTAAATTCCACGCCGTTTTCAGATAAGCTGCCGTCCTCGCCTTCGCGTGCCCAGTATGGTAACTTGTCTTTTAAAAACTCGCCGTAGCACTCAATTTCAATGCCAATGGCGCGGTCATATTTATACACGTCGGGGGTAAGCGGTTTCGCGCGGATTTTTTCCAAAAACGCGTTTTTAACACTGCTTAATTCCCTAGCCATATTTTCGCGGTCTCGTCTGACTTCGCGCATCTGTATTAAACTTCTAGTGAGTTTATTTCCATGCGAGCTTAATATATTTAAAAGCTTAGATTTAGACATAAATGCGTTTTTTATAAAATAGCGCACATTATCATCATGTAGCCATAGTATGAGCGTTTGCTCTGTTTCGAATTTATAAGGAATAGGTACATTGCAAGAACCCGAATTAGAATTAGCGAATGTAATAGTGTTTGTAGTAGTATTCATTGTTGAATCGTCATAGTTTAAAATATTCTGACTGAATTTTAACTCGTCATACCCATTAGTGGGGCCTTGTAGTTCGATTTCAGTATTGAAATATCCACTACCACGACCTTCGCCACGAAACCATTCGCCAAAACCGCTTCGATTTTCGAAATACTCGAATGAGCGAATCGCGCGCTCTTTTAGCCAAGCGCGGCGGCGTTTTTCTAGTAGTTTTTTTATCTTCGAAGCTTTCATAGTTTAGCTGCCTTCCTAGCCGTAAAAGGCTCAGTTAAGCCGGCTTTGCTCAGTATAGCTATTCCAGCGTCATTAATACTTAATAATTGCCAGCCCGCTTTAATGAAAGAGTCTAGCGACTCTGATTTGATATCAACGTAGTATAGTTGCATTGTATTTGTATTTGTAACCGCAAACCATTTGCAGTCGCTTATGATTGAAAGGTAGTCACGTTGACTACGCAAGCTAATTGTCCCGCTTTGTCCCGATTAGGTTGACGCGTCTATTTTCGGTATTCTCAGAGGTAAAAAGCTTATCTCTGTCCTCTTGTCCTATTGTCCTTATTATATTTAATAGATAATAAAGTATAAAAATATATAATATATATACAGTAGAAAAACTTTTTAAAAATAGAGGCCTTTAGACCTTCGGGACAAACTAGCAACCGCCAATGGTATTACTTTACAGTAAAGCCGAATTACTTATACAGCTTTACAGTAAAGTACTAATAACTGTTAAGGCGTCATGCTGTATTAGTGTTATAGATACACTGTTTTTGTAAGTTTAAATCGGATACAGTATTCAATTACCAACTACACGTCTGTTCGCCGTATCCGCTATAAAACTACAAAACCGCATCGCGTATTGGCTTTTTAACTACAACGCACAATAAACATTATGTTAAATATTGACACCACTACCCTACCCTATCGCCTAATAGGTCTGTAAAAAAGGATTGTTATTTTTGACGACACCCTAGTGTATGTATAATATTATCAACAATATACGTTAGTCAACGTACCCCCTCACCCCCTCAATCCCACACCCCTAGTCCCCCAAAATTTCGCGTAAAATTCAGAGGTAGTCAACCTAACTACCCTACCTCCCGCACTCCCCCTTGGCAAAAATCGCTACAATTTACCAAGTTTGTCAACATATACCCTTGACACCCCCTACCCTACCCTACTTAATCCATGGTATGCCTAAATTGATAGAGGATGAATTTACCCATTTACCCCTTTCTAGACAAAGGAAGTACCAGTTGCGGAAGCAAAAAGTTAATTGCTGCCGTACCTGCGGTAAACCTATTGATATTTTATTTAGCCCCCAGTACTGCCCTATTCATTATGAAGCTCATAAGGTTTTTGCTAGAACCTCTAAACAGAAGAGAGCTAAGATTAAACGTGAGAAAGCTGAAAAACGTGAGATGAGGCAACTGGCTAAAGATTTAATCGGATGAACTCAAATAATCATTTACGCGCAGCGGCATTTATAGTCATGGTATCTATAGTTTATATTTGCTATGCCCTGTATCACCTCAAATGACCGCTAAAGAAATACAAGAAGTTAAGCTACTTAGAAGGATCCGCTCTTGGTTAATTGAACACCCGGGGGCTACTGTTACCCAAATACACAACATTTTTCATTACGATGTAACCCCACTCTACGAGATGGGACTTGCAAAATACAAGAAAGACAAAGATGGAATCACAAGATGGTACGTCAACGCCTCAAATTCTAAACCGTGGAACTGTTTCACCAGAGCAAAAAAGAGCAACGCTGAATATGGCGAGTAAAGACCTTCCACGCACGAGAGCTTTATTTGATACCGCGATTAGTCCGACAAAGTTAATAGCTATAGCCCGCGTACATTCAAGTAGGGCGGTAGAAGTGTTAGCTGAGATCATGGAAGATGATGTGCAACCACCCGCGGTTCGTATAAAAGCAGCTGAGTTGTTACTGGAAAGAGGCTATGGTAAAACGGCACAAGCAGTGCTCGTATCCACAAACGATGGTAATAACCTCGTTGGCCCTCATTCGCTATCGATTGCTGAGAAGATAGCAGCTTTAAAGGAAGCATCGCAAAAAAGTAAAGACGCTCCTATTGACTTGGAGCCGAGTGCTGCGATAGAAATTTCAAGTGAAATAATAGAAGAAGACCCAATAGGATAAAAATGAACCCATACGCAATCTGGATACCAAGCAACACAGGCCGACACTTAAAAACATTTGCTACACTCGATGAAGCGCATTTGTTCATCATCAAGTTTGGTGGTGGACTTGAAGTAATAGCTAATACGTTTGAAAACTTCTGATGAAGAACGCTGATCAGTTCATCGGCTTTTGGGAGTATTTCCGTGATGTGTTTGTACCACTAAACAATCTGGAGCTTCCGCTTAAACCTTTACACAAAGGAGCTGCGGAGCTTTTGGAAAAAGCGGTACTTGGAGAACTAAATAAGAGTTTTATTATTGTTAACATTCCCCCGCGCGTAGGTAAAACTAAACTACTCGAGGCTTTATCGACTTGGACATTAGCATTTTTCCCCGATGCACAGATAATTTATACCTGTTATTCAAATGAACTCGCGACAACGTCAGTTAGATACATTCAACAAGTTATCGATTCTCCATGGTACAAGGAACTATTTCCAACTGCTCTTGGAAAAATCAGGCAATCTGACCATTTTACAACAACGTCTGGTGGTAAGGTCTATGGTGACGGCGTTGGTGGTTCTCTTACCGGACTGGGAGCTGGACTCAAGCGAAGAGCCGGAGGATTTATCGTCATTGATGACCCTGCTAAACCAGATGAAGCTCTTTCTCGAGTCGAAGGAGAAAAGCTCAGGTTCTGGTTTGAAAACACGCTCAAAAGCCGCCGTAACTCGTCACAGTTCACGCCGATCATAATTTGTGCGCAGAGACTAGCTACGGATGATTTGCCGGGGTTCGTAATGGAAAACTACCCGAATGACTGCGAGATTATCCGCTTTCCTGCCCTAGTTGATGGTGAAAGCCAGATCCCCGAGACAATATCGACAAAAGACTTACTTGATACGCAGAGAGTAAATCCTTTCGCGTTTGCTGCTCAATACCAGCAAGAGCCTACCATCATGGGTGGTAACTTAATTAAACTGGCTGATTTCAAATATTACGATCAAACCGATCTGCCTAAGATAGAACTTAAGATAATGACTATCGATACGGCGTTAAAGTCAAAAGAAGCAAACAATCACTCGGTTGCACAGGTCTGGGGCAGATCGCAGCACAGGGCGTTTCTTATAGATCAAATTCGTGGAAAGTGGTCGCCGAACGATATGTTGGTTGCCGTGAGACGATTATACGAGAAACACAACAGATCTGGTAGTCCGATGAGCTATGTGGCCGTGGAAGAAGCTGCAGCGGGTTATAATCTGATGATTGAACTTCGTAAGCGTGGCATACCCGCGAAAGGTATTATTCGCATAAAAGATAAAGTAAGCCGTGTTAAGATGGCTTTACCCTATCAGCAGACAGGTATGGTGTATTTACCTAGACAAGCGAGCTGGTTATCGGCTTTTGAGATAGAACTTGCTCAATTCCGCGAAGACGGCAAATCCAGTCAAGATGACCAAGTGGACTGTTTTTCTGATGGAGTAAGTCTTTTACTTGGTAAAGCTACTTCAATCTTGCAAGTTTTGGGTCAGAAGAAGAGGAAATAGCTATGGATGATGTTCTCCCCTTTAGTATTTCGGATGTGGTGTTTAGAAAGATATCCGATGAGCCGGGGATCATAATTGGTGTCATTTACCGCGGAAAACCGCCGAATCAGGTAATGCTTTATCAAGTCACATGGCAGGACAACCATACCGAGGATCATTACGCTTTTGAACTACAAAAGGAAAAACCCGGCTTTGATATGGTTAGAGCTTTGGATGACTAATCTGTATTGACATCTTACCTACAGGTCTTCAACGCCTTTAATGAGGGGCGGTGTCACGCGGACACAGGTGCACGGCGCATCGGGGAAACGGCTGGTATCCAATCCAACTCCCTCTTTATACTTTGGGAACCATTTCGGTGATTCCAAATTTAGTTTTGCCCTCGGGTAAGAAGAATTGCAGGATACCAGTAGTTTTTATGTGGTCTAGCTGTATTTGCGAATCGGCGTAGATCTTATATCCTACTTCACGGCAAATCTTACAAAAGTAAAAATCCTCGCTATATCTGCGTCCACCTAAAGTTCCCATCCAGAAAAACTCGGTAGCGGTCTCTCCGCGGAAACCTACGTCCTCTATGGTAAAATTCTGGCATAATCCGCTCACGGCAAGTGTATTTATCACTTCCGAGTCTATGCACATAAAACCTGTGCAAAGTTCCACAACTTCCCAAAGTTCGGGAAATTCCTTAGACCAGCATAGCCAACCGTTATAAGACCAGCTTAAAGTCTTGCCTAAGCGTGGATAAAGCCCGCCTACGATACCTACAGGGTATTGAACTACCCTAAGTATGTCATCGGCAGTAAATTTTACATCTGAGTCAATAAAAAGGAGTTTGCCACAGTCGGAGTGGCGAGTGCGCCACGCATGAATCAATAAATTGCGGGCATGGGCTACATCGCATCCCCCCATTGGTACTATGACAAACTCAAAGTCTTGCAGTCCTGACGCTATGAGGGACATAAGAGACATACTTGTCTCCCATCTGGTAGAGCCGTCTCCTATAGCCATACCGATCATTATACGCTTTTTACTTGGAGTATTTGTTTGCATGATACATTTAATGCTTGAAAGACTTATATCCATACGTCAAGAGATTTTGAATACATGACACCCGCGAGCAAAAGGGTAAACGGTTTGAATGAACTTTTAGAAGGTATCTTCGCCGGCGACCCCACAGGACAACAAACCATTTCCCTGCCATTCACCCTTGCAGAGAGTAGCTCCTACACGCCTTTAACGCTCAATCGTATCTTACTTTCTTACTCATTTATGAGTATCGGTCTAATTCAGACCGTGATTAAGCAACCAGTTGAAGACGCGTTTCGTGGTGGTATTGAGATTATTTCGGATGAACTCGATGAAAAAGAGATCGATTTAATCCAAAACATGATTAAGCGGACTCGCACCCGCAGTACTAAGTTTAAACGTCCAATTAATCCAAATGCTGCAATTCACCGCGGGGTGTCCGATATTGCAACAGCAATGAATGTTTTAGACTGGAGCCGTCTTTATGGTGGTGCAGGTCTAATTATTAACACAGATCAAGACTTTCAGACAGAATTAAACGTAGATAGTATCAATGCCGATACTCCGCTTGAATTTATCGCAGCAGACCGCTGGGAGCTAATTCTTAGCCAAACTAACATTTTCGATGAGCGTAACCCAGTTCCATTCAATTTTTATGGAATCCCACTCCACCGTTCTCGCGTAATCAAGGTTCTTGGTGTAGAAGCTCCTTCTTACATTCGTTTACGCTTACAGGGCTGGGGTATGTCTGAAATTGAGCGTTGTATTCGTGCAATCAACTCTTTCACAAAATTTGAAAATCTAATTTTTGAATTACTCGATGAAGCAAAAATCGATGTATTTAAGATTCAAGGCTTCAATGATAGCCTTTTAACCCCTGAAGGTACTAGCAACACACAAGAGCGTGTGATGTTAGCTAATCGTCTTAAGAATTACCAGAACGCTTTAGCGATGGACGCTGAAGACGATTATATGCAAAAGCAGCTTTCATGGGGTGGTTTAGCAGAAATCTGGGAACAACTACGCTTAAACTTATCATCGGCACTAAAGATTCCGATGAACAAACTATTCGGCCAATCAGCTACAGGCTTTGGCGGTGGACAAGACGCATTAGAAAATTACAACGCGATTGTAGAACAAGTCCGCAATGACGCGGAACCAGTATTAACCGAGATCATTGATCTGCGGATGAAGCAAGCTTTTGGGTATATTCCTGAGTATCAAATTAAGTGGCAGCCTCTGAAAGTTCTTGATGGTGTCCAAGAGGAACAGGTCAAGACTTCAGTGCAAAACCGAATCATCCAGCAATTCCAAGAACGTCTAATCACAGGTCTCGAAGCTTCAAAGATGCTTAAAGCCGAAGATTTATTACCAATGGATACGGAAGTATCTCAAGGTATTCGTGACGTTGAGCCTATGGCAATGGTTGAAATGACGGCGGCTAAATCTCAAGAAAATAAAAAGCCTGAAAAAAGTGATAAGTGAAACGAACTCTAGCCCCGATCGTTCACAAAGATCAATATACTGATCTTATTGAAGCCGACCTTTTGGAATATCTAAAAGAAGTCGTCTTTGATCCTATATTTGAAGAAGCTAGAGAAGAAGATCTTCCTATCAGAGAAAATGATACGGAAGTATTAAGGCTAGCTTTAGAAAGTGGTCAAATTTGGTATGCCGATGGCGTATTTACTGGCAACTTTAATGCAGCCATTTCTAGGGAACTTCGTAAGCTAGGAGCTGTAAAAGTTGGTAACGGTTTCCAATTAGCCCAGCAGGACATACCACTTAACTTAAGACAGGCTATTATGGCCTCTAAAGCTAAGTCCGAAAAGCTACACAAGGCACTTATTGTGCTTTTAGAGGTTATGGCGGTTAATTTGTTATTAGCACCAACTGGTATCAATTTCTCAAATACGGTTGACAGAATTGGAACAGACCTTCAAAAGCAGTTTTTAGACACAGTAACCGACATTAAGGGTATTACGGTATCTTCTGAAGTTCCTGCGGGAATTTTGAAGTCTATGCGTGAACGCCTTGTAGAAGGAACTGATTTCGAAATCAAAAATTTTACCTCTGAATTAACTCAAGAACTTCGTGCTAAAGTTCAACAAAATCTTTTCGCTGGTGGCAGAGCTGATAGGCTTCAAAAAATCCTTGAAGCAGAATATGGTATTGCCAAACGTAGAGCAAGATTCATTGCTGAAAACGAAACCAGTCTTGCAGTCAGTCTGTTCAGACAAGAAAGATATAAAGAAATCGGCAGCACGCAGTACATCTGGGGCACGTCCCATGACGCGAAAGTCCGCAAAGACCACGAAACGCTCGACCAAAGAGCTTTCAGCTGGTCAAGCCCTCCCATCGTTGATACAGCCACGGGTCGCAGGGCGAATCCGGGCGAAGACTACAACTGTCGTTGCGTTGCAATCCCGATAATAAATTACAATGACTGACGTATTAGAAGCATCAACAACACAATCATTCCTTCGCACTGCTGAAGGAGATAGCTTATTGCGTTTCAATTTTACCACCGCGTCTAAATTCCGTTCACGTTTTATTGAACCCGGGATTATCTCCTATGCAGATATGCAGAACGGTGGTATTGAACTTCTCAGAAAAGAGACCATAGACAAGTGCCTACAAACTGCTGTAGGAAATCCACTCACTATTGGTCATGTAGATATTAGCCAAGTCGATCGCACCGAAGTAGAGAATGGTATTGTTGAAACAGTATCTTACGATCCTAAAGACGGCTGGTATTATTGCGAAGGAACGGTTGATACCGATTCTGCTAAATCAAAAATGCGTGCAGGACTTCGCCCATCATGCGCGTATGAAGTAACCTCTTTCGGCCCCGGCGGAGTGTATCACGGTATTCGATACGAGCGTGAAATCACAGGGCTAAAATTTCAGCACCTAGCCATCGTGGAAAAACCCCGGTATGAAGGCGCTGTATTTCGTTTAAACTCGTTCGTTTCAAAATCAACTAACAATATGTTAAAGATATTCCAAAAAGCTCTTGAACGCCTTAATGGTGCTCAGGACACAAAGTCAGAAAAAGTAACAGAAATTCCGGGTGAGACATTAGTCGAAGTCGATGGCAAGTCGGTTCGTATGAATGATCTTATGTCCGTGTGGAAAACACAAAAAGGCCAAGTTTTCGAAGCATCAGCAGATGATGAAGTAGAAATCGATGGAAAACGTATCCGTATGCACGAGCTTGTAAATTGTTACCGCTCGTATGCAGCATCCTGTGCTTCTGGTTCAGATCATGCTCATGCAGGTCATATGAAGCACGAAGCTGGTCATCCTTCATCTGGTGGCGAAATGAAGCACGAAGCTAATGTTGATACACATATGATACATGAAGCTGCAATGAAAGGTATTCATAAGAATGATGAACCTAGCATGGAAGCAGTTCACACAACAGATAAAGGTGAACCTGATCCAGCAGATCAAGAAGAGCACAAGCGTGAAAAAACCGTTGAATCAATCAACCGCGATAATTCCGCTGCTCCAGCAGTCGCTGCTGCAATTCCAGTTGCATTACCTGCAGTTCCTGCAGCTAAATCCGAAGAATATTTCCTCAAACTAAGCAACGCTCGTGAGAACGCTGCTATATCAATTGTTTCTCCGTCAACGAAGAACGCTGGTAGTCTCTTGGATCGTGTCGTATCTGGCCAAAGCCGCTACGGTTCCTCCCCTGCGATTCCTAGCAAATAATCAACCTAATATAATATCATGGCTCAGTACACGCAAAATCAAAATCAGTTCGCCCAAACCCTTATGTTGGGTCAGGTGAGCGAAATCCCAAACCCAGATGTGGTTTCGGCTTTATTCAATCCAAGCTCTTCAGCAGTTCTTCAGAATGGTTCCGCTGTAAAGCTTATTACCGGCACATCTCCCGGTATCTTAATCGATGCAGTTTCTGGCCCAACAGATGGCCCAGTATTCGGCGTAGTTACTTACAACCTACGAAAGAACATTTACTCCGCTGGTGACACAATCGAAGTCGCAGCAGGTGGTAGTTATGTAGTTCTTGAATCATCCGCAGCAATCGCTCGTGGTGCTAAAGTTGTATCAACTGCAGCTACTACAGGTAACGATCCAACCGTTGCTACAGTTTCTTCAGCTTCCACTCAGTACATCACTGGTGTAGCTATTGACACTGCTACAGCTTCGGGACAACTACTCCGTGTTAAAATCTCACCTTCCTTTAACGGATCAGTTTAATAATTAACTAAAGGAATTTTAACCATGAAATCAGTATTTTTCCAAACAACCGGTTATGATGCACAGGGTAAGGCTATCAAAGAGCCAGTATTCTTAAAGCACACAAATAACCGCTCAATCTTCAAAAATGGTCTTCGTGAAAACGGTGTGGATCTACGCTTAAACGCTGCAGGCGATACCGCTGAAAGCGCAACAGGCTATCAGATCGTAACCGACACTCTGACCTACATCAAAAAGCAAATTTCCGAACAGAAGTTTTATGAAGTACCAATAGCGGACTTTATTCCAACAGCTGTAGGCGATGGTGCATTTGCTGCTAACTTACTAACAAATCGTACATACCAAGTTGCTGATGACTTCGAAACAGGTAACATCCGCACTGGTGCAAGCAACAGCCGTCTTGCTCAAGTAGACGTAGCTATCGACTCAAAGACTCTCAAGGTCGTAAATTGGGCGAAAGCAATCGACTACACGATTTTTGATATCGAACAAGCTCTCGTTGCTAACAACTGGGATCCAATCGAGCAAAAACACCGTGCACGCAAACGTAACTGGGATTTAGGTCTTCAAAAAATCGCTTTCTTAGGTTCCGCAGTTGATACAGGTGTTGCTGGTTTATTGAACAACACAACTGTTAATGTAAATACTAGCGTAATTACAGCTAACATCAATACACTAACTCCTGCTAACTTTGCTACATTTGTTGCTACGCTCTTAACAACCTATTTCAGCAATACGAATTCAACGGCTCTGCCAACACACTTCGTAATGCCATTTAGTGATTATCTTGGATTGATGACACCAGTAAGTCCTACTTACCCAAACATCCCAATGATCAATTATCTTGAGCAAGCTTTCAAAGCTCTTTGTGGCCCTAACTTCAAGATCCTCCCATTAGCTTATTGCGATGCTACGAATAACACCGCAGCAGGTATCAACAAGCAAGTTTATGCTCTATACCGCTATGACCCAGAGTCAGTTCGTATGGACATCCCAGTAGACTTCACAACAACTCAACCTAACTCAATCAACAACTTCAGCTTTGAAGACGTTGCTTATGGTCAGTACACAGGTGTTGGTTTCTACCGCGCTCTCGAAACATTACTATTCACACATAGCTAATAACTAACATGGCTACATCCCCATTGCCCATTCGTACAGTCGCACCAGCAGATAGTGAGCTGGTGCGGCTTTACAATCAAACAGACCGCGCTTTTACACATGGACTTACTTTAGCCGATGAAAGGCATACAGTAATCCAGTATAAACTCGCAGCTCATTCTTTTGGTAAAGTTGCTCCTGAAGTAGCTTCAATGTGGCTCGAATGGTTTCCGAACCAAGTCGTAACCGCAGAAGAAGCAGTTACTGCAGTTCAGGGAGCGCGTAAAGAAGCAGATGTTGCCAAAGAACAATTAGCCGAAGCTCAGAAAAAGATAGAAGAACTACAAGCTAAACTCCCGAAAGAGAGTCCAGCACCAAAGTCTCGTAAAAAAGACATAGCATAACATGGCATACACCGTTCCAGCAGTCGCTGATTTTAAAGCCCAATTCGTTAGGGATTTCCCTTACGCATTGCCCGGCTATGGCGGCTCTGGAACGGCTGTTGTCAGTTCTGGCGTTATCACATCAGTTGCTGTTACAACCGCGGGTTCATCCTATTTAGTACCGCCAACAGTAACAATCACCGATCCTACAGGATCTGGTGCAACGGTCACTTGTACCTTGGGTGCAGGTGGATCGATTACAAATTTCTCAGTTTCTTCAGGTGGCTCTAATTATACTGCCCCTGTCGTAGTATTATCGGGTGGTGGTGGCGATGCCAGCAACCCCGGAAAAGTCCAAGATGCAGACATCAATACTGGACTTGCATTAGCTTATGTTAATTGCAATCCTGCGTTTTTTCAGACGCAGCAACTTTATACTTTAGGCTTTCTGTATTTAGCCGCTCATTACATGGTAGTAAACTTGCGTAATTCTATGCAAGGCATAGCAAGTAAATACAACTGGCTTACATCTAACCGCTCTGTTGGTAGCATTACTGAAGGGTATGAAATCCCAGAGCGTGTTCGTAAGTCCCCTATTCTTTCTCAACTTAGTACCACTACTTATGGTGCTCAATATCTCACGATGACCATCCCACAGCTCATCGGCAATTACGCTACTTTCTATCGTCAAACACTGCCGTGAGACCTCCAATAAAACGTGGTTCAATTTCTTTAAAAGCTGGAGACGTTTCTTTGGATCTTTCTGGTTTAAAGATGCTACAAGCTAACCTTGATAAACAAGGTAAGATGCACTCGGAAGTGGGTATTTTCAGAAGTAAAGCTTCAAGACAAAATACTCAAGGTCACAATTTAAGTAATGCTGAAATTGGAGCAGTTCACGAATTTGGTAGCCAATCAAGAAATGTACCTCGTAGGTCTTTCTTATGGGTTCCATTAATTACTCAACTTCGCAAGCGTTTAGCTAAAATTGGAGATGATGTATTTAAAGCTTTATCAGAAGATAAGAGCCTAAAACCTGCTTATCAAAAGCTCGGTTTAGAAGCTGAAGCAGTAGTAGATGGTGGTTTTGCTTCCAATGGTTATGGTAGGTGGCAGGGTTGGACAGGTATGGATAAAAAGTCCACACGCTATGGTACTCGGATTACTAATGCAGCTCGTAGGGCTGTAGGAGCAGAAGGTCTTATTGGCCCAATCCGTATGTCTATTTTAGTTAGAACTGCACAACTTCGTAGATCTATAAGCTCAAGGGTATCTAACAAATGATCGCAATCACTAACGCAGCCTCAGTTGAAGATTTTCGCACTACTGCGGTAGATTTTCCGCGTATGGACGGAGCTATGGGTGGCTGGATGCAATCTATAGTTTTAGGTCTAATTATTACCTTTATTGACCCTTTAACAGGTAAAGCCCAAGAAAGTACTCGTTCAATCACTACTGCGGGTATTTTACAGCCTTTTAATGATGAAGACTTAAAAATCCTTCCAGAAGGCGATCGTTCATGGATTTGGTATAAACTTCATGCTTTACCTACTTTAGTCCTTAATACTAATGATAAAGTCAAACTGCCCGATGGTAATAGCTACCGAGTAATGTCTAAACGCGATTATAGCTTGTACGGCTATGTTGAATACAACCTACAAGGAGATTATGTCACAGCCTGATACAATTTCCTTATTAGTTCAGCTTATTAGCCAGTCTTTGAACCTAGAAGAAGGTAGGGTTCGTAGGTACAATCAAAGGGCTAAACTACCCCAAATCGACAATTTATATATCGATATAGCCTATTTAACGGCTCATATCTTTGGTAATAATGCTCATGCGGAGACCGATCCTGTAACTGGTAATTATAACTGGGTACAGGTTCTTAACCGTAAAGAGACTTATGCCATTAACCTATTCTCTGTTAATTCTGATGCATACGATTATTTAAATCAGGTACTTTTTTGTTTTAAGTCCGATTTAGCTAATCAATTTATGGATCAGTACAATTTTCAGATTGCCCCCATAACATCCGATCCGCAAGATTTAAGCGCGGTTGAAGGGCCAGCGGAGCTGACTCGTATTCAATTTCACGTTACAATCTTACGCGGATACACTCAAACTACTACAATCAACTATTACGATC
>Ga0214193_1000149_pt1 | contig 19026 bp, 13 predicted proteins | sample TroBogEpilimnion_10_FD_153031 | JGI IMG/M metagenome (GOLD analysis project Ga0214193, IMG submission 153031) | Freshwater microbial communities from Trout Bog Lake, WI - 05AUG2008 epilimnion | ecosystem: Environmental > Aquatic > Freshwater > Lake > Epilimnion/Euphotic zone | place: Trout Bog...
GATCACCTGGGACGCGGTGCTCGCCCCGACGTCGGTGCACGGAGTGACCACCATCGTGACGGGGAACTGCGGCGTGGGCTTCGCTCCGGTCGCACCCGACCGTCACCAGTGGCTGATCGAGCTCATGGAAGGGGTGGAGGACATCCCCGGAACGGCGCTCGCCGAGGGCATCACCTGGGGGTGGGAGTCGTTCCCTGAGTACTTGGACAGCTTGGACGATGCCCACTGGACGATGGACGTCGCCACCCAGATCTCCCATGGAGCGGTGCGTGGCTACGTCATGGGGGACAGGGGCGCTCGCAATGAACCAGCGACGGCGGAGGACATCGCACAGATGGCCGCCATCGTCCGTGAGGCCATCGAGGCCGGAGCGTTCGGGTTCTCGACGTCGCGGACGCTGGCCCACCGGGCGCTCGACGGCGAGCCGGTTCCTGGGACCTTCGCCATGGCCGATGAGCTCTTCGGTCTCGGCCGAGCGCTCGGGAGCGTCGGCCGAGGGGTCTACGAGGTCGCGCCCCTTGGAACCGCTGGCGAAGACGCCGCCGGAATGCGTCGTGAGGTTGAGTGGATGGCGGCGCTGTCGAAGGAGATCGGCCTCCCGCTCACCTACGCGCTCCTGCAAACCGACGCTGACCCAGAGCTCTGGCGGACGTTGCTCGAGCACTCGCTGAAGGCCAATGCCGATGGCGCCCAACTCCGGCCGCAAGTCGCCGGGCGACCGACGGGGCTCTTGACCGGGAACTTCACGACGTACTCGCTCTTCGACGCCATCCCCGCCTACAAGGCGCTCCGGGAATCGGCCGCAGATGAAGCGGCCTTCGTGGCCGGATTCACCGACCCTGCACTGCGTGCTGCCATCGTCTCCTGGGAGCCAGCGAACGATGAGGAGCGCATTCGCATGGAGGGAGCGCTTCGCTCCACCTTCCTCCTCGGCACCCCACCGAACTACGAGCCACGAGCCGAGGACTGCCTGGCTGGCCTCGCCGAGCGGAGCGGTGAGTCGGCACTGGCCATTGCCTACGACGCCATGGCGGAGCACGATGGCCACGGCCTGCTCTACCTGCCGATCCTCAACTACTCGTCGCGCAACTTGGACCACGTCGCCGAGCTGTTCGCCCACGCTGAGGTGATCTCCGGTCTCGCCGACGGTGGCGCCCACGTCGGCACGATCTGTGACGCATCGCTGCCGACCTACCTCCTCACCCACTGGACGAGGGACCGAGAGGGTGCCCGGTTGCGCCTCGAAGAAGCGGTGAAGAAGCAGACCCACGACACGGCGCAGCTCTACGGCTTGACCGATCGGGGCCGACTCACCGTTGGCGCACTCGCTGACGTCAACGTCATTGACTACGACGCGTTGACGATCACGGCACCGCGGGTGGTCCAAGATCTCCCTGCCGGTGGACGCCGCATCCTCCAAGGGGCAACCGGCTACGTCGCCACGATTAAGTCCGGGACGGTGACCTTCGAAGACGGTGCCCACGTCGGCACACTCCCCGGTCGACTGCTCCGCAGCGGTCAGTTCGCCTAAGCGGGGAAGCCGGAGAAGATTGCCGGGGTAGATTTGGCACGTGGACGCCGACGGAACGCCTCATGCCGGTTCGGCAGATCACGACGATGCAGCAGTCGACGGTGATCTGAGCGCGCAACCAGCGACGTCCGGGGACGTCGAGGTGAACGACGAGCCAGCTCGTCCGACCAGAAAGCGCCGTGCGGCTCGGATCCTTCGAGAGTGGGCCATCGTCATCGTCTGCGCCGTCCTCCTCGCGGTCGTCGTTCGAGACTTCGTCGCCCAGACCTTCTACATCCCGTCGGGCTCGATGGAGCAGACCTTGGCGATTGGTGATCGCATCTTGGTCAACAAATTGGCCTACGACTTCCACCCCATTCACCGGGGCGACATCATCGTGTTCTCAAGGCCGGCGAACGAGGAAGGCGAGTGCTCTGGCCCTCCAGTCCCTGATCTCGTGAAGCGGGTCATTGGGTTGCCGGGTGAGACAATCTCGTCGAAGGGCAATACCGTGCTCATCAACGGCAAGGTCCTGCACGAGACCTGGTTGCCACCCGACGGGCACGACCTCGGGTCGACCCCAATCCCGACCACGGTGATTCCGGCCGGGCACCTCTTCGTCATGGGTGACAACCGACCGAACTCCTGTGACAGCAGGATGTGGGGGACCATCACCACCTCCTCGGTGGTCGGTGAGGTGCAACTCATCATCTGGCCTCCCACACACTGGGGCTTCCCGGGCTAACGCAGAAGCGCCGGGATCAGTCCTACAATGCGCACCATGTCCGTCCCCCGACAGCGGTTCCGCCAGTGGATCACCGCGACGAGTGCGGCCATCGTCGTCGCAGCGGTGCTGTCGTCGTGCGGTGGAGGGTCACGGCCGACGACGACGACGGTCAGCGGCGTCGTGCCGACGCCCGCCGAGCAGGCGGCGACCCTCGCAGCCACCAATGCCTACCGCACGCAGATCGTGACGGCAGCGACGGCGTTCAACGATGCGGTGCGAGCGCTGCACGATGATCTGGCTGCGCACAACACGACGGCGGCGATCGCTGAGTGGCGACGAGCGCAGGCAGCCTTCGACACCTTTCGTCCAGAGCTGAGCGGTGGCCCGGGCGCGTGGAGCGCCATTGGTGGACCGGTCGATGCCACCGGCGCTGGGGGCGGGCTCCACGCGATTGAATTCGGCCTCTTCCACGGGCCACAGTCGGTCGCAACTGCAGCGACGCCCGCACTCGTGCTGGCGGGAGCGACCTACGCCATTGGGTTCTTCCGCACCATCGTGCAGCCGAGCACAATCGCCGCCCACCAGGTCGAGAACCTGGGGTACTTCGTGACCACCTGCCTCGGTGGTGACCCTGAGCCGTGGAGTCACGATCAGATCCTCGACGTCGGGGCGGTCGGCCGAGGTGCGCTCGCGGCGAGTGCGACGCTGCTGCCCTTGGCCCGCCTCGTCGAACCGGCGACCGCCGTCTTGTTCGAGCGGTCCATCAACGCGTTCCGTGCGTCGCTCACGACGATTTCGGCTCGCGACGGCCAAGTCAACCAGGACGCGGTTCGAGGCATCGCCGCCAAAGCCATGGCGCTCGAAGGGGTACTCGGCCAACTCGCTGGAGCATTCGATGGCTACACCAACGGGAGGTACTTCGCATGAGCGGCAACCAGCCGGGAATCTCTCGCCGTGCGGTGCTCGCCACGTCCTCTGTGACCTTGTCAGCCGCCGCGCTGGCGCTGAAGGCGGGGGCACCGTTCTCGGGGACGGCACGGACCGTGCCGTTCCACGGTTCCCACCAAGCCGGTATTACGACACCCACACAAGATCACCTAGTCTTCGCAACCTTCGACGTCGTGGGGTCGAGGGATGATCTCCAGGGCCTCCTCAGCACCTGGGGAACGGTTGCCCCAATTCTCGCCGAGGGCCGCCCCATCCCGGCCGTCTGGGATAGCACCTACCCACCGTCTGATACCGGTGAGGCGACGGGACTAGCACCCTCAGGGTTGACGCTCACCTTCGGCTACGGACCATCCCTCTTCGACGCTCGGTTTGGGCTGAGCCGTCGGCAACCACGCGTCCTGCAACCCGTGCCGATCTTGCCCGGGGATGCCCTCGATCCCGCTACCTCCAACGGCGATCTGTGCATCCAGGCCTGCGCGGATGACCCCATGGTGGCGTTCCACGCCGTGCGGAATTTGACGCTCCTCGGACAAGGCACCGTGGTGCTGCGAGCGTTGCAGGTCGGCACCGGTCGAACCTCGACGACGTCCTCTTCGCAGACCACCGAGCGCAACCTGCTCGGATTCAAAGATGGCACCAACAACCTGACCGGGAGCGACACGGCACTGCTCAAGCGCTGGGTCTGGGTGGACTCGGGTGACGATCAGCCGTGGATGGGTCGCGGGTCCTACCTCGTGGCACGACGGCTCCGACTCGACCTCGAGGCGTGGTCGTCACTCCCGTTGACGGACCAAGAACAGGTCATCGGGCGATTCCGAGCATCGGGTGCTCCCTTGACGGGGACCACCGAGCACGACGCACCAGATCTCGCGGCACAGGGCCCCCACGGCGACCCCATCATTCCGGCCAACAGCCACATCCGTATTGCGGCACCAACGACCAACAACGGCATCCACCTGCTGCGTCGCGGCTACAACTTCATCGATGGGCTCGACCCGACCACTGGGGCCTACGACGCCGGGTTGTTCTTCATCTGCTTCCAGCGGGATCCCATGGCCCAGTTCGCCACCCTCGCTGGGGACTTGGCGCGCACCGATGCCCTCATGCGCTACGTCACGGCAACGACGAGTGCAGTATTCGCCTGCCCGCCGGGCCTCGAGAAGGGCCAGACCCTCGGAGCGGATCTCTTCGCCTGAGGTGACTTCGCAGGCGCTCTGGCGCGAGTGCTACTGTCGACGGAGGTGCACCACAACGGTGCCTTCCGGGGGGAAGTCATGAACAATCGGGTCCAGCGTTCATTCATCCGCGGTGCAGTGGCGCTCGCCACCATCGCCGGAACTGCGACGGGCCTCGTCGCGCTGTCGGCAACGGCCACGAGCGCCCAGGCGGCGCATGTGACGGGTCACGTGTTGACGGTTGGGACCTACAACGGCCACGTCGGCCAGTACTCGAGCGTGCAGGCAGCGGTGAACGCGGCACAACCAGGAGACTGGATTCTGGTCGCCCCAGGTGACTACAAGGAGCGAGCAGACCTCACGAACACACCGTCGGAGAGCCAGTACGGTGCGGGCTCGTTCGGAGGCGTCCTCGTGACCACGTCGGGGATTCACATTCGCGGCATGAACCGCAACACGACGATCATCGACGGCACCAAGGTCGGAGCGCCGGCGTGTAGTGCTGCTGCCAACGACCAGCAGGTTGGACCGACCGTCAACGGCCACGTCGCCGGTCGCAACGGCATCGACGTCTACGCCGCCAACAACGTCTCGGTGGACAACCTCACGATCTGCAACTACCTCTCGGGCAACTGGGGTGGCGGGAACCAGATCTGGTGGGACGGCAAGGAGAACGCCAACGCGATTGGGCTCTCCGGTTACGAGGGCTCCTACCTCACCGCCACCTCGACCTACTTCGGTGGGAACGACACTGCAGGCACCTACGGCATCTTCTCCTCCAACGCCTCCAACGGTTCGTGGAGCTACGACTACGCCTCGAACATGAACGACTCCGGCTTCTACATCGGCGCCTGCCGCCAGTTGTGTTCGGCCACGGTGAACAAGGTGTGGGCAGAGGGCAATGCACTCGGCTACTCGGGAACGAACTCTGGGGGCGCCCTCGTGATTGAGAACTCGCTCTTCGACAACAACACCGATGGATTCGACACCAACACCCAAGTCGCTGGTGACCCGCCGCCGCCGCAGAACGGTGCCTGCCCGAATAATGGGATCTCCCCAATCACCCACACGCACTCGTGCTGGGTCCTCAGAAACAACACCTTCACGAACAACCACGCCTGGGGATTGCTCGTCGTTCCCTACCCCGACTCCGACACCCCGCCAACCCCTACGGCATGCGCCGACGCCGGCGGTGTGCAGACCCCGGGACTCGGTTGTGTGTTCGATCCGAAGAACGACACGATTACGGGGAACAAGTTCTCGAAGAATGGTTCACTCGGGAATCCCTCGAATGGTGACCTCGGTGAGTTGACCCTCAACCCTCACCCCTCCAACTGCTTCTCGAAGAACGTGACACCCGATGGCATGTTCCCAACCGGAATCGCAAGGGAACTGAAGTGCACCGGCACGCACCCGGGCAACGCGGTGGGTCCAGGTCTTCCGCTCTACCTGCAGGCCATCTGTGACACGGGCTTCGGTTCGTGCCCGTCGGGAGCGAACTACCCGAATCACACCGGGACCGTTCTCCAGCCGTTGCCGGCCTCATCGAAGCTCGCCACAATGCCGAACCCCTGCGTCGGCGTGCCCAACAGCGCATGGTGCGTGAACGGTAGGGCGGTGCAGTAGTCCAGAGGCAGCGACCCTGAGGGGGAACCATGGGGAATGAGAAGTACGTCATCATCTCGGCGGACGGCCACTGCGGTCTTCCGATCCACGAGTACGAGCGGTATCTCGACCCGGGGTTCCGTCCGGCGTTCGCGACCTGGGTCGCGCAGAAGGAAGCGGAGCGCAAGCTCAAGCTCGAGTCGAACTACGAGTTCATCATGGGGTGGGAGACCTCCAACGAAGAGGGCCTCCGCGGCGCCTACGACCCTTCGGTCCGCGATAAGGAGCTCGATGCCGACGGCGTGGCCGCCGACGTGCTGTTCGCCGATGCGGATGCGGTAACCGGCATGGGCTCGCCACCCTTCGACGCCGGTCTCGCCGCAGGCATGCAACTCGACGCCGACCTCGCGTTCGCTGGAGCACGTGCCCATAACCGGTTCCTCGCTGATTTGTGCTCGACCAGTCCGGAGCGACGGGCCGGCATCGCCCTCATCCCGTTGTGCCACGATCCGATTCGTGCGGTTGCCGAAGTGGAGTGGGCGGCCAACCAGCCGGGAATTCGTGGCGTCATGATTCCAACCATGTGGCGGGATCGTCCGCCCTACTCCTCCGAGGTCTACGAGCCGTTCTGGGCGGCATGCGCAGCAGCGAACCTGCCGGTCCACACCCATTCTGGGGAAGCGCCCCACGAGGACTACAACGATCACCTCGGGATCTACTTGGCTGAAGTGGTCTGGTGGGCGGCGCGGCCGAGCTGGCACCTGCTGTTCTCCGGAGCCTTCGAACGCCACCCCAACCTCAAATTCGTGGTCACCGAAGCCGCGGCCTACTGGATCGCCGACACGAAGTGGAAGTGGGATCAGTACATGGGCGGCGGCCACACCACGAAGAAGATGGCGGCACTGCTCGAAGGCAAGATCTCCAAGCTCCCATCGGAGTACTTCGGCACCAACATTTTCGCCGGTGCGTCCACGATGTCCAAAGAAGAGCTCCGTCGCCGCAACGTGCTCGGCACCGACGCGGTCATGTGGGGAACCGACTACCCCCACCCTGAGGGCTCGTGGCCGAACACCTTCGCCAAGTTGCAGAAGGACTTCGTCGACATCCCGGTCGACGAGACGGCACGAATCCTCGGTGGCGTCGCTGCTGGGGTCTACGGACTCGACCTGGCCAAGCTCCAACCCATCGCAGATCGAATTGGCTACACGCCGACCGACCTCAACCAGGACCCGGACCTCATGGCGTCACCAACCGCGGAGCGCGATGCCAAGTGGTGGCTCGAGGACTACGGGATCACCCCGACGCGCCCCTAGGGCCGCTCAGTCGATCTCGGGTCCGAGATCCGGGTTCCACGCCACGCCGTTGATGTGGCTCCCACCGTCGACGAACAGGGTGTTGCCCGTGACGTACCTCGCATCGTCGCTGGCGAGGAAGAGCGCCACAGGGGCGATGTCGTCTTCAGGGTCGCCGAGGCGACCCATGGGGTTCGCGGCGTCGGCCATGGTGGCGAGTTCTGGATGGGCTGCTGCCATGGAACGAAACGCTGCGCTCTTGGCGCCAGGGCAGATGACGTTGGCCCGAATTTGGTAGGGAGCCCACTCACGAGCAGCGGTTCTCGTGAGGGCGCGGAGCGCCTCCTTGGCGCTGTTGTACTCAGCGGTGCCCATGTGGGCATTCACGCCGTTGAGGGAGCACAGGTTGATGATCGAGCCACCGCCGGCCGCCCGGAGGTGGGGGAATGCGGCCCGCATGGCCCAGAACGGGCCGAAGTACCCAACGTCCATCCCGCGCCGAAGGAGATCGGTGGACTTCATCTCGAGCCGTCCGAGGCGACCCCCACCCCATGCGTTGTTGATGAGCGTGTTGCAGGTGCCGAAGGTGGCAATAGTGCGGTCAACCATGTCGACGACCTGCGCTTCGTCAGCGACGTCCACCCTGAGGGCGAGGACCGACGCCCCAGTCTCGGTGCGGAGCTCTTCGGTGATTCGTTGCACGGCATCGCCATCGATATCGCTCAGGACGAGGCGGGCACCTTCTCGAGCGAAGCGGCGGGCGATTCCAGCCCCGATGCCGTCCCCTGCTCCGGTGATCACCGTGACGTTTCCTGCAATGCGCTCCATGATCCCCCCTCCGCCGCTTGAGTTTCCCAGAGTTCCCCGCAACCTGCCACGACAGCTTGGGCCGCGAGGATGTTTGCGTGGGCCCTCGCTCAATGTGACATCCCCTCGGTACAGTCGGTCGTTCACCCCTTCGAGAGGACTGAACGTGCGCATTCTCCATACGAGCGACTGGCACTTGGGACGGACCTTTGAGTCCATCTCCTTAGAAGAGGATCAGCGCGCCTTCGTGACCTGGCTCTGCGGTGTCGTGACCGAGCGCGCCGTCGACGTCGTCGTGGTCGCTGGGGACGTCTGGGACCGTGCTAATCCCAAGGCGGAAGCGGTGACCTTGATGGAGGAATCACTCAACGCGGTCGCTGCGACTGGGGCCACCGTGATCGCCATTGCCGGCAACCACGACAGTGCCGCTCGCCTGGCCTACGGCGCCTCGTGGGCGAAGAACTACGGCATCATCTTGGTCACCGAAGACGTGGGCTACCCAACGCCGGTCATCGTGGAGCGCAACGGAGCATCGGTCGGCTTCGTCGCCGTTCCCTATCGTGATCCCCAGCGCACCATCGCTCCGGTCCCCGCTGAGGACGGAACATCTCGCCTCCGCACCCACACTGCAGTGCTCGACGACGCGCTCAACGATGGCCGTCGCCAGTTGGCTGATGCCGACGTGGTCGCCACCATCGCCGTGGCTCACGCCTATGTGAGCGGCTCGGCCACGAGCGACTCTGAGCGTCGCTACGTCGGTGGCGCCGACCAGGTTCCGCTCTCGCTGTTCCATGGCTTCGACGCCGTGCTCCTCGGCCACCTCCACCGCTACCAAGAGTTCGACGAGGGGCGGGTGGCCTACTGCGGTTCGCCGCTTCCCTACTCCTTCAGTGAAACCGCCGACAAGGCGGTGCGCATTCTTGAGGTCGGCGCAGAAGGCCTCACGAGCATCGAACGAGTGGAGATTCCTGTTGGCGTGGCGTTCGGCCGAGGGGTGAGCACCATCACCGGGACCTTGGAGGAACTCCTCACCGATGCGCGATACGCCGGTGCCGAGCAGCACTTCGTCGCCGCTCGCCTCACCAACGACACCTTGCAGATCGACGCCAAGGCCAAGCTCGAGGTCCGCTTCCCCCACATCGTCAACGTGACGCGTGCGGCGAGCGCAGCTCCCCACGGCGTTGCCCCGGCCGTGCCGTCTGCTGCGCTCATCGAGGAGGACCCCCTGACGGTCATCGCCACGTTCCTCGACCAGGTGCACGGACAACCACCATCTGAGGAGGAACGTGAACTCCTGGCCGGGGTCATTGACGCCGTGCTGCAGGGAGGTGCCAAGTGAAGCCCATCCTCTTGACCGTGGAAGCCTTTGGACCCTTCGCCGAGCGGGTGGACATCGACTTCTCGAAGCTGTCGGAGTACGGCGCGTACGTCATCGCTGGGCCTACGGGGGCTGGCAAGACCACGATTCTCGACGCCATTGTCTACGCCCTCTACGACACCATCCCTGGCCGAACCGGCATCGACGAGCTCCGGAGCCACTTCGCTGAGCGCTCGGCGATCTGTTCGGTGGCGTTCACCTTCGAGGTCCACGGCGCCCGCTACCGCGTGACGCGGATCCCGACGCAAGAGCGCCCGAAGAAGACAGGCGAGGGAATGACCGAGGAGAAAGCGTCGGTGACCTTCGAGTTCCTCGACGCCGATCGGCCGAACCTCGTGAAGAAGGGAGAGGTGGGCAACGAGATTGCCGAACTCGTCGGCTTGACTGCCAACCAGTTCAAGCAGGTCATCTTGCTCCCGCAGGGAGAGTTCGAGACGGCGCTTCGAGCAGACGGTGATGAGCGAGCGGCCATTCTGGCGACGTTGTTCCCGATCGTGAACTGCTTCGATGCAGTCGTCGAGCGACTGAAGTTCGCCGCCCGTGATGCCGAGTCTGCCTACAAGACAGCTCGCGAACGGACGGAGTTCCAGCGTGAGACCGTCGCCATGCAACTCGACAGTGCATTCGAAGCCGCCGAGATGCCCTGGAGTGAGGAGATGGCGTCGGCGCTCACCACCGATGGGGTGCACCACCAGCTGAGCGAGCTCGGGAACCGCCGAGCAGCGCTCAACGACGAGGCCCGTGCAGCAGAAGCTGCACGGACCAACGCTGAGGCAGCGCTCTCCACCGTGGTGGCGAACGCAGCGCTGCACGATGCTGCGCGCGAGGCGATCGAGGTGATCGCCGCCCTCGATCAGGAGCGATCCACGCATGACCAGGATCGCCAGCGCCTCGAGATCGCCGAGAAGATCGCGCCGTATGAGGCTACCTACGACCAGTTCACGGAGACCTACGCCCTCTGCGCCAGCGCCGAGGCGCTCCTCGATGGAGTGCTCGAAACCCTTCCCGGCCTCTGCGCACCATTCGGTGACGGGCTTCCTGCGGCGGTCCTCGAGGTCCAGAGCGGCAGTGGAGCGAGTGCCGCCAGAGACGCAGTGCGTCTGGCTCAGAAGGACCATCAGGGCGCAGTGGACCTCCACCGAACGCTCGAAGAGCGACGTACGGCCTTCGCCAAGGCTGAGCGTGCAGCGGGAGAGGCCGAGCAACGCCGTGGTGGAGCCGAGCGCCTCCAGCGAGAACTCGATGATGCCTTGGCCGTGGTGCAGGAGGGTGCAGGAGCAGCGCAACGAGAACTCGCCACGCTCGGCCAGGTCGACGTCGCCCTCGTCGAGGCGAAGCGCGCGCTCGAGGATGCAACGACAGCAGCAGATCTCGACCGAGACCTCGTCACCGCTCGGGAGCACCACGGCGTCTGCCGAGAAGCGACGGCTCTCGCCAGCGCAGCATTCGATGCCGCACGTGCAGCGGTTGACGCGTCGCTCGCTGCCACGCTGGCGACAGCACTCGAGCCGGGTTGTCCATGCCCCGTCTGTGGTGGCCTGGAGCACCCCCACCCCGCAACGACAGATGGGGGAGTTGACGCCGAGGCGGTCGAAGAGGCTGCAGCGGTGCTTGAGCGGGCGAAGGACGCAGAACACGCTGCGAGCATCGCGGTTGCCGGGCTCGAAGCTCGTCGATCGTCGCTCGTGGTGACAGGGACCGTCGATGAACGCCGAAGCGACGTGGAGCGCGCCGAAGCCAGCGTGGCCCGGGCAGGGGAGCTGCACGCGCTCGTGACAGCTCGAGAGGGCATCGTCGAGGCGCAGCTTGAGGAGCGGGAGCGCGTCATTGCTGACCTCGCGACAGCGTCAGTGGCCATCGACGCGTTTGCGCAACTGACCACCACTGAGGGAGCGGCACTTCCACGCGACCTCGACGCCTTCGAGACCGAGCACGGCTCGCTCGACACGTTCATGAATCTGCACGACGACTACGCCGAGCTCATCGACGGTCTCGATGCGCTTCGTCGTGCCTACGACGACGTCGCGACACGCCACCAGCAGTACGAGCGAGAGCGCGACGTACTCCTCGGCGTCGCTCGTCAGGTTGGCCTCGAGGATCTCGATGCGCTGGCAGCGAGCTTCCTCGCCGACGAGGATCGACAGGATCTGCGCGACGCGCTCGTGAGCGTCGAGGCACAGCGGGCGAAGGCAACCGAAGATCTCGATGCTGCTCGCCGTGCTGGGGTCCTCGAGGTGCGCCCAGACGTCGAGGCGACCACCGTGGCCTGCGAGGCAGCACGTGCGGTGGCGGACGTTGCGCAACGCCGAGTCGGGGAGCTCGACTCCTTGGTGTCGACGGTGGTGCATCAACTCGAGGAGTGGGTGAAGGCGGTCGAAGTGGCTGCAGATGAGCACCGCCGCAGTGGGGTCGTCATCGGTCTGTCGAAGCTGTTGGCGGGAACCATGAGTGGTGCGGGGACGAAGGTGGCCTTGCGTGACTGGGTGCTGTCGACCTACCTGGCCACCATTGTCGGCCAGGCCAACGTTCGGCTCGATGAGATGTCGTCTGGTCGGTACTCCTTGGCGCTGGCCGGTGACGATGGTTCGAAGAAGCGCACCACGCTCAACCTGGTCGTCGCCGACGCGCAGACGGGCAGGACCCGCCCGGTCGACACGCTCTCTGGTGGCGAGACCTTCTTGGCCGCAATCTCATTGGCCTTGGGGCTCGCTGACGTCGTGGCATCCTCGAGCGGGCGTGGGCTCGAAGCGCTCTTCATCGACGAGGGCTTCGGCACCTTGGACGAGGAGCGTCTCGACACCGTGCTCGGTGTCTTAGACGGCCTCCAAGGTGGGGGTCGGAGCGTCGGGGTGATCAGCCACGTGGAAGAGCTCAAGCGCTCGCTACCGACCGGCATCACCGTCGTGCCGAGCGACCATGGATCAACGGTGACGCCGTGCTATCCCGGAGGAGTCGATGGCTGAGTCGGCCGTGCCCGAAGGGTTCGACGGCTTCATGGAGCGTGTCGAGGTGAACGGGATCCTCTACGACCGGATCCCGTGGGGAGCTGAGTTCCCTTGGCATTCGGGTTGCCCCGCCTGTGGGGAGGAATCCGGACGTCCCCACGCAGCTAGTTGCCCCCGAGCGGCCAACACCGGCGAAGCGCTCGTGATGTCGGGACCATTACATCCCTGTCGCGACTGCGGAGCGAACGTCGGCGAGATCCACGCCTTCAACTGCGGCCTCGAAGAGTGCCCGAACTGCCATCACCAGTTCGCCTCGTGCGAGTGCTCCACCCCCTTCGATCGTCCAGACGATGACGAGGACGAGGGCTGACTACCAGCTCCGCAGCACCTGGGTGGTGTCGAAGGCGTTGGACGTCGAGGCTGCTGGGTAGTCGGCGGGGTCGAGCACCTCGGCGATGTCGGTGACCAAGGGTCCGAACTCAGCGGCCAAGGGAGCGAGCGCTGCCAGATCGAAGCCGTAGAGGTTGGCGGTGTTGGTCCCCACGCAGGCTTGGACGACGTCAGGATCCTCGCCGGCGAACGCGACCCGCAGCGCCTCATTGGAGAACGGCCAGGTGCCTTCACTGTGGGGGTAGTCATCCCCCCACATCATCCGATCGGCGCCGAACTGTGGACGAAGTGCGGACTCTGAGGAGCGCAGGAACGACGCGCCGAGGTAGAAGTTTCGGTGGAAGTACTCGCTCGGGGTCATCGACATCCCACTCGCTGCGGCACCGAAGAACATCGCTTCGGCAGCGCCACCGCCGGCCATGCGGCCGTAGAACCAGTCGAGGGTCTCAAGACCGCGGGGGAGCCAGGCCACCCCTTGCTCGGTCATGGCCACCTTGAGGCCGGGGAATCGTTCGAGGACGCCACCGAAGATGAGGTGCCACATGGCGCGGTGGGAGTACCAGGGGAGTTCAATGAGCATCATGGCCCGAGCGATCTCGAGTTCGCCGTAGTCGGGGAGTCCCGATCCGCCGTGGATGTTGAGGACCACCCCTCGCTCTTCGCAGAGCCGCCACAGCGGGTCGTAGACCGGGTCGTACAACGGCGCGAGCACGCCGCCAGGGTTGATGGAGGGCAGCATGATGCCGCCGAAGGGCTTTGTGAAGTGCTCGGTTGCCCAGGTGATCTCGGCCAGCGCGTCGTCGAGGTTGTTGAAGAAGACTTGGATGACTCCGGCCCGCTGTCCCGGGGCGTCGTTGCAGAAGTCGAGGAGCCACCGGTTATGGGCTTGGATGCCAGCCCACCGCTTGTCGTAGTCGGCGGCAGAAGGTGGCAGCGAGACGAGGTTGCCCTCCTCGAAGAACGGCGGAACGGTGTTCGGGAAGAGCACCTCTCCAACGACGCCATCGACGTGGTGCTCCTTCAACCGAGCAGCGGAGTCCCAGTTGCGGTAGCGGATTGGGGCCAACAGATCGGCGAAGGGCACCTCGTAGGTTGCCGCCCACGCGTCGAACTCCTCGTGGAACGACGAGGCCAAGTAGGGGCGGTAGTCCTTGACGTCTGCCCCGGCGTGGCCATCACAGCTGATGACGGTGTAGCGCGTGCTGTCCATGGTGGCCTCCTAGTGGATGAGGGTTGGGGGAACCTGACCTGCGGCGATCGCGTCCGCCCGGCTGTGGAGGAGGGGCCCAAAGGTCTCGCAGTTCGGTGCGATGACGTACTTGTCGGCGGCGAGTGCATCGAGGACGAAATCACCGAGCCAGTTGAGGTCGACGACGTCAGCCTTCATGCCCGCAGCCTTCAACTGCTCGCGGAATTCTTCGAACGAGGTTCCAGGAGCAGGAGGCCGGGGCTTGACCCGTTCCAAGTCCTTCGGGCGGTTGCGCTGCGCGGTCCACAGTCCGGTGTCGAGGAGACCACCACCTGGGTAGAAGACGTGGGCGCCCACTGGTGAACCGACCTTGGTGAGTTGATGGGCCAGTGACTCGGTGAAGCAGCTAATGGCGGCCTTGGACGCGGCGTAGATGCTGGCGTGGGGAACGGGGGCGATGCCGCCGTCGCCCGATGAGGTGGTGATGAGGTGCGCTTCGCGATCGGCCGCCAGCATGCGGGGGAGGAACTCGAGGATGGTGCCGGCCACGCCGAACACGTTGACGCCGAAGCACCAACGCCAGTCGTTCATCTCCTGCTCCCAGGGGAGACCCCCACCTCCCGAGGTGACCCCGGCGTTGGCGAAGAGGAAATCGACGACGCCTTCGGTGCCGTAGACGTCATTTGCGAGTGCGGTGATCGACGCGGCGTCGGTCACATCGCAGCGCACGCCACGGAGTGCTCCGAGCGGCGAGAGCTCCGCCACCGTGGCATCGAGGACCCCCTGCTCGATGTCGGCCACCACGACGCTCGCCCCCCGGCTGAGCAGTGCGTGGACGATGCCCTTACCAATGCCGCTCGCGCCACCAGTGATGACGGCAACCTTGCCTACGAACTCCATTCGAGACCCCCTCGTTGCTCTGTGTTCTACACCCAGACGAGCGAGGGGACAACTCTCAGCCGCGGCGAGGGGCAGCGAAACTCGGGCGATAGGTGGGATCGCTCCCGAGGTCCACGGTCGCCTCAATGGCCCGGGCGACGGCGACGATGGTCGCTTCGCTCCCAGGTCGACCGATGATGCCGAGACCGACCGGCAATCCCCGGACGAGCCCCATGGGAACGGTGGCGATGGGCCAACCTGCAATCGCCGGTGCGCAGGTGGTCGGCGCAGCGACGCCGTGTTCACCAATGTGGAGGTCCTGCTTCCACGCCGGTCCATAGGTTGGCGCCAAGAGGACGTCGACCCCATCGAGCGCTGGCTCGAGGCAGGTCGTGGTCGCCCACGCCAGGTTCCGTGCGCGGGCAGGGTGGTAGGCATCGCCGCCCCGGCCACCGGACGTCAGTGCCTGCTCGAAGAGTTCATGGCCGAAGTAGGCCAACTCCGTCTCGGCGTGCTCGCGCTCGAAGGCAATCACCTCGGCCAGGGTTGCCGGTGCGCCACCTCTCGCGGTGAGGTACGCCGAGAGGTCGTCGAGCGCTTCGGCCAACAAGACGGTGAGTTCGTCGTTGCCCACGTCGTCGGTTGGGACGGCGACGTCTCGCTGCATCACGGTACCGAGCACGCTCGACAGTGCGGCGATGACCTCGTCGAAGCGCTGGTCGGTTTCAGCGTGGCCGGTCCGCCAGGTTGTTGCCACCGCGGCCGAGAACGTCCGGGCGTTGCCAGTGCTCTCGGTGGCGAAGGCAGCGTCACCGGTGAGGGCGGCGTAGAGCAACGCGAGATCCTCCACCGATCGTGCCATCGGTCCAGGGCTGTCTTGACTGGCGCTCAGTGGGATCACCCCACGGGTGGACACCGCGCCGACGGTCGGCTTCAATCCCACGACGCCGTTGAGCGAGGCTGGACAGGTAATGGAACCGTCGGTCTCGGTGCCAATTGCCCCAGGGCTCAGGCGAGCGGCCAGCGCCGCCCCTGAACCCGAGGACGACCCACCGGCACTGCGATCCGTTGCCCAGGGATTGGCGGTCAGACCTCGAACGGCCGACCATCCCGAGGCTGATCTCGTGGACCGGAGGTTCGCCCACTCCGAGAGGTTGGTCGTTCCGAGGATGACCGCTCCAGCCGCTCTCAGTTGCGTGACGAGGTCGGCATCATGACGCACCGGTCGGCCGAGCAAGCTCGTCGATCCAGCAGTGCTCGGGAGGCCGACGACCTCGACGTTGTCCTTGACGAGCAGGGGAACGCCGCAGAGGGGTCCACCGGCTCCTGTCGCTCGAGCGCGATCGCTCGCTTCGGCGTCGGCAAGCGCGGTCTCACTCACCGCAAGCACCGACGACAAGGCGATGTCAGTTCCTTCGGCGTCGATGGCGCCAATGCGCTCGAGCAGCGTGCTCGTGACCTCGACGGTGCTGAGGCTGCCATCGCCGAAGTGGCGAATGAGGTCGGCGACACCGAGGTCGGCAATCGGGAGGGAGTGGGGGTGGGGATCGAGCGAAGCCATTGCGCCAATGTAGGGGTTGGAGCGTGGTGGCGGTCGGTTGGTCGTCCGAGGTCGGTCGGTAGCATCGACGTATGGATCCGGTGACTGAGCCAGAACTCTCAGCGTTCACCACCAACGGACCGTGGCGACTCGACCTCTCGGCGACCTCGTGGGCGCTCGATGGCCCGGCACTGCGGCGTCGAGCGCAGCAACGGGTGCCCGGTGCCACTCGGCGTCGAGCAGTGCCCCCGGTTGGCCGACTCGTCAAAGCCGGTCGCGTCCTCGGCTGGGCCGTTGCCCGCTGGGCGGTGACCGATCGCCGCAAGGACAAGTCGACGTCACGAGCAGGGCTCTCGCGCCGTGTTCGTGACGCCTTCGTCGTGCTCGGACCGACCTACATCAAACTCGGTCAAATCATCTCCGCAGCGCAAGGACTCCTCCCCGAAGAGCTCGTCGATGCCTTCTCGGTGCTGCGCGACCGGGTCCCCGCCGAATCCTTCGACCACGTGCGTGCCGTCGTTGAGGAGGCGTTCGGCCGCCCCCTCGAGGCGATGTTCTCGGAGTTCTCGACCGAGCCAATCGCTGCTGCCTCCATTGCCCAGGTCCACTTCGCCACGCTCATGACAGGGGAGCAGGTCGCGGTGAAGGTGCAACGCCCTCGCATTGGCGATCTCGTCGAGGCTGACCTCAAGATCATGACGTGGATCGCTCCGCATCTCGCCAAGCGGATCGAGTTGATGAAGATCGTCAACCTACCCGCCATCATCGAGGTCTTCGCCGAGACCATCGTCGAAGAGCTCGACTTCCGTCTCGAAGCCGGCAACATGATCGACGTGGCGACGGTGCTCGACACCACCGGCCATCGGACCGTCGTCGTGCCGAGACCCCATCCGACGCTCGTCACCGAGCGGGTGCTCGTCATGGAACGGCTCTCGGGGTTCGCCTTCGACGACGGTGCGGCCATGGTGGCTGCCGGCGTCGACACCACCGCTGTCGTCAGAGCGCTCATGGTGTCGCTCCTCGAAGGTGCGGTGATCCACGGCGTCTTCCACGGCGATCTCCACCCCGCCAACCTGCTCGTCCAGGCCGATGGTCGCGTGGCGCTCCTCGACCACGGCATCACCGGTCGCCTCGACGCCACCGAACGGACGATGTTCTTAAAGGTGCTCTTGTCGTCCTTCGCTGGTGATCACCGCGGAGTCCTCGAGGGGTACCAAGGCCTCGGTGCGCTGCCGCCAGGGACCGATCTCGACCAGTTCTTAGCCGAGGTGCCGATTGGTGCACCGAGCGTAGATCCCTCGACCGCACAAGCCGATGAGTTGGTGGCGGAGATGCGACGGGTCACGAAGGCGATGATCGCCCATGGGCTGCGCATCCCGAAGGTGGTCGTCTTGTACTTGAAGGACGTCATGTTCGTCGACGCCGCCATTGGGAGTTTGGCGCCCGATCTCAACCTGCTCGCCGAGTTCACCTTCATCTCCGCCTACTTCGCGTCGACCTACGGCACCCAAATCGCAGAACAACTCGGAATCGATCCGGCGCTCGCAACCTTTGACCCTGAAGCGCTGCTCACCGCGGTGGGCATGGACCCAACCCAGGAGTCGTTGACCCCGCGCCAAATTCGGGCGCAACGGGCAGAGGTCTCAGAGAAGATCGCTGACGCCCCGAACGCCCGTCGCCGCTTCCGCTCCTGAACCGGCCCTCGCCGGTCACGGTGAGCACCGCGTGCGGGCCCCAGATGTTCGTGCATGGCGGCGGTAACCTCGGCTGAGGAAAAGGAGACCAGTGGTGGACACCGCAGCAGAACGAGGACAGCGCACCTACGAACTCGACCGGAGGTACGTCTTCCACTCGTGGTCTGCACAAGCGGCGCTCACGCCCATGGTCGTCGACCATGCGCTCGGGGCACGGGTGACCGACGACAAGGGAACGACCTACCTCGATTTCTCCAGCCAACTCGTCAACACCAACATTGGCCACCAGCACCCAACAGTGGTGGCGGCCATTCAGGCCCAGGCCGCGATGCTCTGCACCATTGCGCCCCAACACGCCAACGACCAGCGGTCCGAGGCAGCCCGGTTGATCGTGGAGCGAGCCGGAGCGGGATTCTCCAAGGTGTTCTTCACAAATGGCGGGACCGAAGCCGTCGAGCACGCGGTGCGTATGGCCCGGCTCCACACTGGCCGCCACAAGGTGCTGTCGACCTATCGCAGCTACCACGGGGCCACGTCAACGTCGATCAACTTGACCGGTGACCCCCGACGCTGGCCGAGCGACACCGCGTCGGCCGGTGTCGTCCACTTCTTCGGACCGTTCCTCTACCGTTCCGCCTTCTACGCCACGACCGAGGCTGAAGAGACCGAGCGTGCACTGGCGCATCTCCGCGACACGATTGTCTTCGAGGGTCCGACCACCATCGCCGCCATCATCTTGGAGACCATCCCTGGGACTGCCGGCATCATGGTGCCCCCACCGGGCTACTTGGCCGGTGTTCGAGCACTGTGTGATGAATTCGGGATTCTCTACATTGCCGATGAGGTCATGTGTGGATTTGGGCGCACGGGCTCGTGGTTCGCGTTCGAGCACTTCGGGTTCACCCCGGACCTCATCACCTTCGCCAAGGGGGTGAACTCCGGCTACG
>Ga0214193_1000152_pt1 | contig 18830 bp, 33 predicted proteins | sample TroBogEpilimnion_10_FD_153031 | JGI IMG/M metagenome (GOLD analysis project Ga0214193, IMG submission 153031) | Freshwater microbial communities from Trout Bog Lake, WI - 05AUG2008 epilimnion | ecosystem: Environmental > Aquatic > Freshwater > Lake > Epilimnion/Euphotic zone | place: Trout Bog...
GGTTAGTACTCTACTTTACTGGGATATGATAAGGAAAGGGAACATTCAATAAGTTTAATATCATTATGATCGCTAGTATTATCATAAATGATATGGCTAAATCAATCCAATATCTACAATTTAGGGAACCCCCATTTATCAATAGCACGTTGTAAAAGCCGGTATATAGTTCCTGTAGGTATATCCCCCATTTCGGAACTGATCTGCTTAAATAAAAGACCTTGTGCGCTCAATTCCCATACTTTCTTCTCTTGCTCTTCGGTGTATTTCTTTTTTGATGGCATAAAATTGTTTTTTTTAAAATATGGCGGTTCGGTCAGAAGTGGCACTTGGGTATCACAAGGTTTCCTATTCATCACAACCTCCTCCCTGCCAATATTTTAAGGATTTAAAGTTGATGCGGATGTATAAACAGCCGTAGTGGTATTTAAAGCACTATTCGTGGAAAATACTGTGTTACCGCCTCTCCCAACAAAGACCCCCATACATTTGTCTTGCATAAAATTTTGATTGTAAACTTCATTGAAGTTAGAGCCATCCCCGGTAACTAAAATAGGTTCGCTAGATAAATTTCTCTTTTGGCTACCAGTTATTGTTACCGTCTTTTCGGGAAGGCTCTGTACTAAAAAGGGCGCAAAGCAATTACAATTTGATCTAACTGATCTTTATACTCCTGTGGTATCTGCATAGCCGCAGACATATTAGCAGATGCAGGGGAATCGGCTAGTATTGTAGTAGGCTCTATTAATAGCTTACTCTTTGTGCCATTTTCTTTTTTATCCTTTTCAGTTGGATGCCAAATGATAGCAAATTGGAATAATTGTGGATTTGACATTTTTTTTTATTTGTTCAGATTAACGCTGTCCACCGTTTTAGTTTTATTTTTTATAATGTATCAACAATTAGTTTACTGATCTTATTGGCTAAATCCACTTGAGCAAAGTTTATATGGTAATAAACCTCCTTGCCGTTTCTCTCTGTGTATAATATCCTAGATTTTCTTAGGATAGCTAAATGTTGAGATGCAACACTTTGCTCCCATCCTAGAGCCTTATAAATTTCTGTTACATTTTTAGGAGCATTTGAATTTTCAATTAGATGCAATATTTTAAATCTATGGGAGTTATCCAATGCTCTTAAAAGATACTTTGCTTTTTTGTAGTCGGGGAAGTTGAATTTACTGTTTGCCATTTTATTTTAGTTTTTGTTTTTTAATTTTTTGATGGAATACATTAAGTCTGATCGTGTTTCTTTATTAAACAACAATTCGTGAATCCCTATAACAATAAATACAATTATGGGAATTATTGGAATTAAAAAGAATATCAAATCTATCATTGATTCAAAAAGTTCTTCTTGAATTAATGCAGCAATAACCAGTAAATATTGTATGAGTAAAAGGATAATTAGAGTAATTACGAATAGAGTAGTCATTTCTTTTTATTTGTTTAGGTTAGGAATCGTGATGGCTATTAATGCAATATTTTGGGTTATTTCATCCTTGAAAGATTTTCCCATATATGTAACTGGATTTAATATTTTATAGTTATCATCCTCCAGTATTTTACAGGCTACTAATAAATCTTGTATTGTTTCAGCTTTGTTGGATAAATCTTGCTCATATAAGTCTTTGAAATAAAACTTTACGACCATTGAGGCTCTTGTTATTGGGAATGTAAGCCCCTTATCTGCAAATTTTTGACGATAATAGATCATCTGTTCTAATATCTTAGCCTTATTGCTTTCTTCAAATTTCCGGTATTCAGGGTTCCCGATAAATCTAACATAGGGCTTTTTTGTTATTGTATAAGCTATTTTAACTATTTGACTGTTCTTTTTGCTGGGTATCTTTCCCGCAACCACAAATCTTAATGTTATTGCCCCTGCCCCCATGCTTATATCCCCTTCATTGAATGGAGGTATTGGTACTCCAAAGTATGTTCTGATCTGATAACTGTCTCCCATAAGTGATAGATATTATTTATACTCAATTCATTTTTTAAATAGGATAGAGTATGGTACTTTTAAATCAATTAATGTCCTTCATTTTAGTTTTAGTATTTTTAAATCCCATCCCGTAAGGTGGGATTTTTTCATTCTGATATATAATCTAAAATCTTATCAGCTAGATTGTTATACCCGATCAGTTTTTGCTTATTAATACTATACATCCTTTTTCTCGAATCCTGCCCCACTTCTGTATTGACAATATGATATTTGGCAAGTATTCTTAGGTGCATGGATGCAACTGAATGGAATATCTTTAATTCCCCGGCAATATCACTTACAGTTAGTTTGTCTTTTTCCGTTAAGATATTTAAGATTTTTAACCTGATTTTGTTATCCAAAATGCGGTAAACATTTTTTGCCTCCTTGTATGTTTTTGCTTTGATTATGCTATGCTTCATGTTTTTTACAGTTTATTTTTTTTGCTTGCTCATTTGACCTTTTGCATTTTTATCGCACCAATCGTTTACCCAGCTTCTCGAATCTTGTTTATTGGTATGAGCCTTAACGTGCTTGATTTTTATATTAGCCTGACCACATTTCCATTTTAATGAATCAATTAGCGATTTAACTTTAATCCCTAATGGATGTTTTTTTTTCATTATTCTGTGAATAGCCGGGATGCAATCGGTGTTAATAATAATACAATCCACTTTGGGTACATCTTTCAAGTTTAATACAGCATATACCGCATTACCTATGCACATTAATTCAGCTTCCATGCTATTTTCGGGGATGTTATTTTTAAACACCCCCGAATGCTTTAAAGTAAAATCATCACACTTGATATAAAAAGCATAACCCGATGTTTTCTTTATTGGATGAAAAGAAGCATCTGTATTAATGGTTAGATACTTTTTATTTTTTATCACTTGGCTCGATTAACTTGATACCCAATAATTCCTGTTTAACTTCTTCGATGCAAAACTGAATGTTTAAATCTTGATTTTGTTCTGCAAAGGCAAGTATTTCTGATCTGCTTTCTTCGTCTAAACTTTCCCATGCAGGTACATGGAATATGTTTAATTTACCAGCATTAACATAGCTTGATAGCTTAACCAATGCTACTAATACTTTCCCGTAGCTAATTTGTCTGCGATTGAATGGCAATAACCCGTTATCGGTTCTATAAAATAACCCTTGTTTTACGTTGCCATCTTCATCTACTTCATTCACTAATCGTAATTCAGGAACCAACTCCTCAATTTTTAATGATGAAACGGTTGATTTCATTTGATTGCTGATTTCATTCATTTCTTTTTGAATGGCATCCCGGCTTTTTTCTACCTCATTCAATTCACTTTTCTTTGAATTGTAAGTAATGATAGTATCTACAATAGCATTGTATTTACGGATTTGCAATACTTCATCTTTGTAGGCTAATAACTTGTCATCAAATGCAGCTATTTCTTCATTAATTGAGGTCATATCAATAGGCGGGTTGTTGTCTATCCAGTTATCCGCTTCTTTTAAACGATCCTGCAATCTTTTTATCTCTGAAACTATTTGATTTCTAGCTTCTTCTGCCCTTTGAACTTTGTCATTATGTGATTTAGCTTCAGCTTGCCTTACTAATAAATCTCCTTTTTCCGGTTGGTTGGGTTCGGTCATTTTTTGGCTGTACTCCCCTCTTGCTTTATAGGCTTGCAGTATTTCGGATTCAGGAGATATTAAGTTTAAATTAGCTTCAGCTTGTTTAATTTGCCTATTCAATACCCCTCTTTCGCTGTATTTATTCTTGTAAGCATCCTCAAAATTTGAATTAGCCTGTGAACCCCCTAGCACTTTAAGTAAGAATTTAAACTGCTCTTTGCCATCTAAATCAGCCAATTCGCTTAGATCGTGGCTTTCCCCTATTAACTGCTGCAATCTTTCGATAGCTGGCTTTAATTCGCCATTATTTGATAAATCAATCACTCGCATTATAGAGCCACTTGGTCTGAAAACAGTTTCAACCAATATTTCAGTTTGCTTCCCGTTATCATCAATATGATAGATTATCCCGGTCTGTGCATTTTTAGCCCCCAATTTGATGGGTAAATCAGCCATATCCTTTGGCTCTATCCTTAATGCTGAACGGTTAATCACCTCCATTAAAGATGTTTTCCCCTGTCCATTTCTGCCAAATACAACAAAGTGATTCCCATTTACTTGCTCACTCAACTTTGCAATGTTTTTGTAGTTGGCGATACTGATAGATTTTAATTTTACGCTTTTCATTTTAGTTTTAATTTATTAGTTTAAACAATTCTGACTTCTTATTAGCCCTATAATGTTTGCTTTCTGCCATCGGTATCAATGCACCTTTGGCAAATAACATTTCATTTGCTTGCCAATAACTTTTTACTCCCTTACCATTTTTTACAAGTTTTGGTATTTTAATATTGCTAACTAAAAAATGCCGATTGTCTTTGGTTTCGTATAAAGTAGATAGCATTTTCATTATTGAACTCTTACATGAGAGAATGAATAAGTGGTTTCTTTCGGCTTCATAGAACCGTTTTCTACATCCCACAGTTTTTTTGTGGCTTCAAACAATTCTCTGTCTTTCTTAATTTGATCTTGGTCATGGAATAACATTTGCCAACTTATCCCTTGAACATCGCCTTTTTTACCTTCAGTTCTTGTTTTAGCATTTAGCCATAGGATAGCTGTTTGATCTACATCTATTCCCAATTCTTCGGCTACTAAATCAACATAAGATGCAGTCTGTAACCAATAGTGGTTATAGATGGAATTGCTGGTTTTAATATCTACTAAAGTGATTTTGCCGTTGAACTCAATAAGTCTGTCAATCGTTCCGGCGTAGCCTAATTTTTCGCTTACGAACTCTTGTTCATTTACGATCATTTTGAAATCAAATCTGCTCCTGAACTGAACATATCTTTCAAACATAGCCCACTCACCTATTTTTACTGAAATATTGCCGTTAGCATCGAATAGGCTTACTTCTTCCCCATTATCATATCTTTCGGTCATGTCATGCACTACCGAACCTCGTCTGCCAGCCTCGTCTCTTATTTCGTCTGAATCTTCCCCATTCTTTTTTAGCCATTCGTAAAAGCCGAATCCTTTGGGGTAAGCATCTAAGATTGTTGTAACACTTGGAACATAACCTCCACTTGGGGTTGCGTAGTACCTAGAATCCAAAAAAGTGATCTTTTTTTGGTCGTAATCTACATTGGCAGCTTTGTTAGATACCTTTATTGTCATTTCATTTTAGTTTTATGATGCTAATTTATATAACCTTTTTTAATTTACAAAATTATTTTTATTAATTTTTTATAATTATATATAAAATCAAAAAAAAAGCCACTTTTTTAAGGTGACTTTTACGTTGATTCGAATCTGAGGATGGGTGGTATATATTAAATTCTAGTACAATGCGTTTTGATCTACAATATTTGCTGTTCGATATAATATATTCAAATCGGAATAACTGGTAGCCGCCTCTATCTCCGCTGCGGTGTTATTATAAATCTCTACGGCTATTGCGCCCTGTGCGCCAGTATTATCATTTTGAATAAAAATAGAACTATAACCACCTGGTAATTCTATTGGGAATATATGCCAAAAGTAAAAAGGTATTTCCGCAGGTACTACAAAAGAATAAGCTGGATACTGGGCTACTATTGATGCTTGCATGGCTGTAACATCCATATCCAATACTAATTTACCATTCACCCAAAATTTACCTACATTATCAAAACCAACCCCTATATAAACCGTTCCGGCTACTGGTAAAAAAACGCTTGCATCCGTTCCTATGTATTCCAATACCGGGATGGAAGCATTATTCCATACAGCATTTCTATTCATAGCCCCGGCTGTAGTATTTGGAATCGGATTGTTCCAAAATCCATTTGTTAGGGGTATTTGGGTTACCGTACCTACACCGTTAGTTTGGAAACCTTCATTATATATAAGAGAACCCGTTGCGCTGTAAGCGGTAGCAGAATCGGCGTTTGCGGTAAAAATATCCGTTATAGATACATTGCTTAAAAAGTATTTTGGGGTAGTTAGCTGAACATTATTGCCACTTGGGTTTATCCATGTTCCAAGCCCCAAAGTATTTAACCCGGTAAGCGCTGCCCCTATTGTGGTAATTGCGCTTCCGCTTGTATAGGTGTATGCGGTATATCCGCCCCCGGTAGCCGCCTGGGCTATAACTACTATACTCTTATTTCCGTACAAGGCTGCTTGAGCTAACTCCCCGGTTAAATCGTATGCAAAAGTTGCGCCCTGTATAGATTGCTGGTTGTACTTATTCGTATAATCAAATAGCGTTACGTTCTGTGTCTGGTTCGTTACGTTCTGTATCTGCAAATAAACCTCCATACTCCCTGTATTGGGGTAAGTTGGGTTGGGGTTAGCCGTTAAGCTACCACCTGATGTACCCAGTACCGCCTTGCGACCTATAAAGTCGGTGTAATCCTTGAAATCATTAGGTGTGCTGCCATCAGCCCCAAAATAGTTGTAAGTATTCGCAGTAACCTTCTTCCTGAAAAGGATAAGAATTAATATGATACCCAATATAACCGATACGGTAATATTTATGGCTCTTTTTTGCATTACTTGAGAAGGTTTGTTGGTTCATCGAAATCTACAAAAAGCATCATCTGGATAAACGAATACGGGTTAAGCTGGAAGTTAAAGAAAGTATTGTTATCAAAAATAACCGAATCACCCTCCTCGAAACTCCAGTAATAAGAATTTTGGTATTGGAACGGGTTAGGGTTTATGCTGCTTGGCATACTTTTAGCTTGCCCGTCCGGAGTTTGCTTACTGAAAGTATAGCTACTCGATAACTGGCTTAAATCGTTTGCGTATAAGTAAATCTGCTTTACCTTATACGATGTAGAAGCCAAAGATCCTACTATTTGCGAGTAGGATACATTGCTCGAGCCAGTAGTTATAACGAATCCGTTTGTTATGGTAGGAAAAGCTGGCATTATTTCTTCTTGTATTTAAAGTAAAGGTATAAAGAAATTGATAAACCGATAGCAGCTATCCCGGTAGCTATTAATATGGTATTTTCGTTTCTCAAATAATAAGAATATAGATCATTGTAATTCCCACTCCATAACATAGCCTCATCTTTTCGCCTATTCTTCAGTACATTTAATACTTTCCCTGTACCTTTTTCAGTTATGGCTATGGTAGGTAATATACTCGCAACATCACCCCCGTTATTGATTGCATCCAATAAACCGTTATATTTTAATGCCCCGCTACCTGCATTGTAAGCTAAATCTATCAATGCGGCATATTGGGTATCGGTCAAATCTGCGGTAACCATTCCCCGGATTTCACTTTCTTTTTGACGCAATTCATAATCAAGTTCATAATCTGATTGATCTTTTGTGATAGATAAGCCGCTTATTACTTTTGTACCATCAGATAGGGTATCATAAGTACCCCAGCCAATACTATAACTATCTGCATCAGGATAAGCATAAACCATAGTATTCCCATCTAAGGATGATGGGGAACTAAAATAAATTACTTTATTAGGAGAAACACTTGCTAATTGCTCCCATTTAGAAGTAAAATTTTTTGCTATTGCTATTGCATTATCAATGTTTGGCATGAATTATTTATTTACTTAATTAGATTACCATTTTCGTCATATTTATAGGTATTCAAATTAACATAAAGAGTATAAGTTCCCACAGAATTAGGATACACTACTTTGCTGTAAGTTACTTTATTTCCATTGCCATCTTTATAAGTTAAAAATAATGATCCAGACATAAAACTACCATCAGCATTGGGAACATCAGAATCTCCTGATTGCGGGTCTCTGACTAATTTAGAAATATCTAAATATTGGTATGCATTAGATTTATTATTAAAAATAAGATAAACAGCTACGATAACTGCACCTCCTATTAAAATATAGCCGATTTTTTTTTGCATTTTTTTAATTTTTATTTGATAACATTTGAAAAAAATTAATTTATTACTTCTCCCGTTGCATCATCATAAATATTACCGTTATCATCAACAATATTACCATCAGAATTTATATAATAAATATTCCCATTTGTATCTTGTAATTGATGATCGCCAGTATCGGTTAATGTATCTGCCCACATTTGAGATGTATTTACCGGAACAGCATCAACGGTTTCGTCTCCCGGTTGAACACTATTATCTAAAGTTACATCAATAGGTAATGCTGCTGATTCTTGTGTTGGGTCAAAAGTATCAAGAACATTATATACATTATAAACAATATATACAATGCCAAGTACTGCAACAATACCAGCACCTATCAATATTTTATTTTTTGATTTCATTATGAAATATTATTTTTTAAAAAATAGTCCATAGCACCATTTATCCCTGTAACTTTTACAATATAATTAGCTGTAGTTGGATTTACTGATTTTACTAAACTTGTCGTATCCCCACTAATATAAACTTTCAGTTTAGTTGGCAGACTATATTCCCCGATGTTGTATTTAATAATAGCCTTATCGGGTCTTAATGTACCATCTGGATTAGATGTTTGTTCTAAAATATCCCTCAAAACCATAGCCCCTGCCCATATATTAAATTCAGGTTTTTTTAATGCTAAAAATATTGTATTTAATTGCTGTGTGGTAGCTGTAAGATTATCAAATGAAAAATTTGGTAAGTATTTATTTAAAATATTTATCGAATCTTGACTTAATCTATTTTTTTTCACCATTACTTTCAAATGTTCATAAAAAGATTCAGGGTCAATTTGCATTATTCCTGTACTCCTTAACGAACCTCCTTCTACATGAACAGTACCATTTGGATTATAATGAGTTCCTGTTTCTTCAACCATTGCAATAGCATATAAAAATTGAACAGGTAAATTTGTACCTGCTGCTGCTGCTCTAAAGTAATTACCAAAATTTGAAACCATTGAACTAGATGAATTTGCTAAATCATCTTGAAATGTCTTTGGTGGTTGTAAATTAGTTAATGGTATTTTTACCTTGAATGATTGCATCATTTGATTTTATTTTGCATTCTTTTTATAATAAACAACTCCAAGTATGATACCCACCGCTACTATCGCAACTATTCCTATGTTAGCCGTAGTCAAAGGTATTCCTAGTACGGAAGTACCTTGCGTAGCTGCATAAGCCGACATTTCGGTTTGTGATGCCATATATTAATTTTTTATATAAAATTACTTTCGTCTAATTTAATCCTTTCAACTTTAAAATTTTCTAAAAAGAAATTTTTAGGCAAAATTTTAAAATCTATATTCAATTTGGTTGAATTATTGGATTCTTTATACCTCTTCATGTTTTCTTCAACCACTTTCCAAAAAACTTTTGTGGTAGGCAGACCATTTAATGCGTTTAAAAATTCTTCAACACTCCCAAACCTCATTTCAAAAAGAACTTCATCCATGCAAACTATAATATCTACATCCCTAAAATTTTCTGTTATTAAAGAACTTCCTATCAAATATACCGGGCTAAAATAATAAGCCGCCATCCAATTGGCGAATTTTTTCAATTCAAAAAAAATCTCATCTTTTATTTTAGTATTGTTTTCCATTAACTATATGATGCCAACGGGCTTATATTAAACATATTTCTCGCTGAATCTCCCCCATAACTAGAACTTTGACCAGTCGGATTCGGGTTGGTAGATGAATACATTTGAGTTAATGCATTCAACATATTAGGATCGCTTGAATTTAATGCGTTTGCTATTGCCCCTACATTCCCGGCTAATTGGGTTGTCATTGAATTAGCTGTACTGCCATTGCTTTGTAAAAATTTAATATATCGTTGCCCTATTAAATCACTATTGTGCTGTATTATTTTATTTACAGCATCAATACAAGCCTGTGTGCATGGTTGACCTATTTGACAAACTTGGGCAACACTTGATGGCAAATTGTACCCGGAATTAATTATTGAGCCTAAAGTTGGTACAGGATATAAAGGTGCAGGGGTAGTAAAATCGTATGGGGTAGTGCTTACAATACTATCTGTTCCTTTGATGCAATTAATAGTAGAACTAGCACTAAAAAGGAATAATTGTTGTGCATTACCTGACCAATCAACATAATTTACACTTATGCTATTCCCCGCCGGGGCTGTATAAGTTACCGTATTGTATTGCATAACTTTTACGGTATCTGACCCTTTGATAATTTTTGCTGGATGCGGACTGGTATAAGTGAATGATGATTGATTTGTTGTAGTAACATTTTTATCTATAACGTAGAATGATTGTGGTGTGTTATTTACATCGTTATAGGTAACTAAAGTGATCGTATTAGGCTGCGTTGTGTAGGTGTTTATTACAACAGGTAATATTTGAACCGTATCTGTTCCTTGAACACAATCTATATAAGAAGATGCCCCGGCTGGTATTGTCGTTGTAGCCGGGTTACCATAAATATCTTTATAACTAACTATCAAAGTAGCATCAGCAGATGCATTGTACATTGTCTGAACTGCATGAGCCACTACTGGTTTATTGTCAACAATTTGCCCCGTTGTATAAGGTGATGTAAAACTGATAGTGGATGCTGATATTGGAATATATTTTACACTATCAGAACCTTGTAAACATGAAATTGTTGCTGATTGCCCCGTTGATATGTTTTGTGTTTGTGGATTACCGCTACAATCTGTATAGGTTACAATAGCATTGTTGTAAACTGGAGCATTATAAGTTACTTGAACACAAGCTGCGTTAGATTTACTAATATTATTTGTATTCGATGGAGTAGATGGATTGGTATTAGTAGCCCCTTTAATATAGTTTACATAAACCAAATAGCCACCTATTAATAAGGCAGCTAATCCAGCTAATAATATGTTATTTTTTTTATCCATAAAATCTTATCAAGATGTATAATTGTAGTTATTCGTGGTTTTGTTCGGTGTTTTTTGATTATTGTACCAGATTAAACCGCCAATTAACAAAACCGCTATTCCTACATAAACATACTCTTTTTTCATATTATGCCATTTGGGTTGATAACAAAATTTCTTTCCCGTTCAAATCCTCTACTGATATTGAACCATCTGCGTTTTCATAAACTTGCAATCCCATTTCTTTTTTAAATTCTGCATTCAGATCAGCTAGGAATGTAGCATCGTTCCCGTCATTAAACGCATCAATATAAGCACATAGAGCAGCGTAAGCATCCATAGCCTCTGGGTTACTTTCCATTGTTGCAGGGTCGGCTTCGGGCTTAATGTATTTTTTCTTTCCATTTTTTGTAACGGAATCTTTCTTCTTATTGATAAAACTAAAAAGAAATAGCACACCTATTGCTATGCCTACCGTTACCAATGCTTGTTTTGCGCTATCAGTCATAAAATATTATTTTGTAGTTAAAACTTGATTTACCACACTAGCCCCGTTACTCAAATTTTTAACTAATTGAACCCTTTGTAAATTTGCTTGGTAATCAATCCCAAACTCTACATCCCATCCCCATCCACAATTGTATTTTTCGTTTTTATAGATCGTAACATTTGAACCGCCTATAGATACTACAGCTATCCCATTATCCCAATCTACGCTAACCAAGCTAACCGATGGTTTCCATACATTATTCATATACAAAAAGTAAGCAGTTCCAATTGCGGCTATTGCCGTTGCAATTGTACCTACATCTGTAAACAACTGTTTAGCCCTTAACGCTTTATCTTTTATAGATATTTGCATATTTACCCATATATATCATTGCCGGTATCATCTACATTCGTATAATTTGATGTATCGGCTGAAGCTGTTGAACTATTATCTATACTCCCGGTTACTTGGGCAGTAACATCATTCCCACTTGAATCGGTATAGGTTTGACTATTAGGGTCAAAATAAGTATCAGTTGTTGGGTCGTAAGCCAAACCGCTTTTGGTATCAAAAGAATATCCATCAGGTATTGCAACACCACTCGTTGTGTAAGTCGTTACACTACCATTACTTTCAGTTTCGGTATATGTACCATTACCGTTATCATGTATAATTGCCCCATTTTGATAAACATCACCAGAACCTAACGCTTGTCCTGTTTGAGATACATAAACGGTAGTTGTGCCATCTTTCTCACTTTCGGTATAAGTGCCATCACCATTATCATGCTGCACTACCATGTTACCGCTTGAATCAAATGCGATCTTATCCCCGGCTCCAATAGCGATACCGCTTGCTGTATAAGTAGTAGTTGTGCCATCTTTTTCAGTTTCGGTATAAGTACCGTTACCGTTGTCTTTATCTACACTACCATCGGCATTTTTACGAACACCATTTACAAAGCCATTACCAGTTCCTGTTTTAGAACCAGTACCACCACTACCACCATTAAAACTTGGAGGCGCACCACCTTTAGCTTGTTGCTGTGATGATTGCTGTTTTTGTAACTGCGTTAATAAGGCAGCTATTTGAGCATTTGTAGCATTCGGATTTGCGGCTTGTAAAGCTGCTGCTGTTGATGCACCAGTAGGTACAGACAAATGCGATGGGTTAGATATTCCAGCCGTTGTTCCGCTATTTTTAACGTAACTATAAATAAAATATCCTATCCCTGCAATGGCTAAACCGCCTAATACAGCTATCGTAATTTTTTTACTATTATCCATTTTGGTTTTTTTAGGTTGTTGGTGTTGCAGGTTGATTTATGTTGAACAGCTTATCAATCAAGCTAGTTCCTACAGAAATACCCGCACTTGTTACTTGGTTTGTTGAAGTTGGGTTTGTTTTCGTTGTTCCTGAAGAATAAACCAAACTTGAAGTCGTACCGGCTGGGGCAAATACCATATAAACAATAACTCCTACAACGGCAACACCGCCAGCAATCAACAATACATTTCTTGTATCTTTTGTCATATTATTATTTTTTATTAATTAGCAATTGGTGAAAATTCGTACATGAAAGCAGGTTCTTTATATAAAGAATTTACTGTTTGATTGAAAACTGGTCTTTTTAAAACACTAGGATCATTAAAAAGCCCTACGTTGTTACCTCCTGCACTCAAATGCATTGCATCGGGGTTAGCTACGTTAGCCATAGCGGGTTCGTATGTATTTACAACGTTTGTATTACCGCCATATCCTAATGGGTTAACGGTTCCACTACCAACATTACCCCCTTGACCTATATCTGATGGGGGAACTTGGATTGGTTTTGTATAAAATACATCTGCCGGAACACTTACAGGCATTGCTACAACGGGGGCAGCAACTACCGAGGCAGCAACTACCGAGGCAGACTGAATTGGTGGTGCAACTTGCGCTACTGGCATAGTAGCCGGATTTACGCTTGGTGCAGGTGCTGGTGCAACAATAGGAGCCGCAATTGGAGAAGCTATTGGTGTTGCAGGTGCTACTGGAGTAGTACTTGGTGAAGTACTTGGGTTATTTACAGTCGTAGTTCCGCTATTCACCGTTGTTGGTGGTGGGGTAGTGGATGTTGGCTGTGGAGTAGTACTTGGTGTTCCCCCGGAAGTGGCTCCGCTTACTAAATTTTGTACACTAGATAAAGCATTTGGGTTACTTGTAAAATACAAATATCCCATAGCTACTGCTAATCCAGCCCCGAAGAAAAATATATCTTTAGTATTCATAATATTACTTTTAATTTATTAAACTGCCGATGGGGTAGCTGTTTGAGTCTGCGTAGGCAATGGATTAGTACTTACTACTAAGGGAGTACTTGTTGAAGTACCTACCGAAGTTGTAGCCGTTGCAGGTTTATTAAAAAAATAATTATAGGCGAAATAGCCTACAACCAAACCGCCACCAAAAAATAAAAAAGATTTCATATTGTTATTTTAACTGATGTAAATGTTATTAGGGTCTGCCAGCCAATAAGTATTCGATCCGAATCTTGTATCTAATATCACCAATTTTCCCGTTCCTATATCTTCAACATCTGGCATCACTTTGGTAATATCAAATTGGGTTCCACTTGGTACAAAAAATTGGTTATTGGAAAAATTAAAAGTTCCATCCGCAGCTTGGTTTAGCTGTATCCAGTTTGAATCGTTGCTCAAATTGAGATATGATAACCCACTATTATTGTTGTATGAATTAATCAATGATTTGGTAGCATTTTCGTAGGCAGAAATTGCATCTGATTGGTTAATTTGGTCAATAACACTAGCCAATTGGTTAGCATCGGCAATAGAAGTAAGGTTTGTTTGAGCCTGTAAAGCTGCTAACGTTTTAGCCCCAAAAATACCATCAATAGTTACCCCTAGTGCATCTTGTAAAGCCATTACAGAACTATTACGAGAACCTTTTTTCAAGGGAAAATCGCTTGTAGATGAATTTGAAGGAATACCGGGCTTAGTAGAAGTTGATTGACCAGTTTTAGGATAAGATGTAGGGATAGCGGATTTTCCCCCTTTGAGCAATGTATAAACAACATAACCAACCCCCAGAACTACCGGGGTAAGTATGAGTAACCATTTTTGCGTTTTAGTCAAAGCCATAATTTATTATTTTCTGTCTTGCTTATCTTTAAGCATTAATTTTATTTCCATCAGATCAGCTTCAATCTTGCCATACCTGTCATCCTCTTTTGTTTTAATGTTATCCATCTGATCTTTATTGTCTTTAATACTCATTTGCATGGTCTGTATTGCATCACCATGCTGAATAAGTGTTCTGAAAGAAGCAATAGATAATCCACATAAATAAAGTATAATAGGTATTAATACAGCAAGTAATTCGCCCCATTTTATGGCTCTTGACTTGCTAGAAGAAGCTACTTCCATACTTATAACTTAATGGTTTCGTAAATAATTTTATAAAAAAGAGAAAACTGTTTCTGTTTATAAAATTAATTTCTATTAGTTACAATACGGGATATAGGTCTGACATTTTAGTATATAAATTAATTTATACTAAATATTTCTATTTAAGATGGGTAATGAATTGGATAAATTCAATATAAGGGGGAGAATTGGGCTATTTTTTTAGCCCGTATTTTATCCATTTGTACCATAATCTTTCATGTATATAGTACTGAATTGGCTTATAAACAAGTTCCGCAAAACCAAAAGCAGCCCCAACTTTGATGGAGCCGCTTATAAAATACATGAAGAAAAAGCCTATCCCGGTGCTTACGATACGGTAGCTTATGGATTTTGCTATATGGCGTTTAATTAATGGCATGGTAGTTAGCTTAGTACTGCTATAAAAAGATTGTTCTCGGTATTTATTGATTTCATATCTGTGAACGCACAGGATATATGATACTTTTGTTCAAACTTATCCCCTACTAAAACGTTATCCGTAGATGTATAGGATTCGCATTTTATGATAATTTCATCATAAAAATACTCAACCTAGTCTATAATCATCCTCCATTTTTTGCCTATTGGGTAATTTGTATTAAACCGTATCTTGGCTATCTTTTTCATTATTATTTAATTTCATTTGTTCACGGATTTTGGTAGCTGATATTTCAGCTATTTCAGTAGGTGGCATATATTCTACAATGTCGTAACCAACGCCACGACCAAAAGATACACTACATATATCGGGTATTTTAATCACTTTTACACGACCTTCTTCAATTAAATCTTTATAATGGTCTGATATATTAGCATATACTTGAGTAGTCGTAAATGGATTTTTTTCGTTCACTTCACTATCACGAATAGCAATACATACATTGCCACCTTTGTCTAATACTTGTTGAAACATTTGTTGATGTCCAAAATGAAGCGGCTGAAATCTACCAATAAATAAGTCATATTGTTTCTCTTTTTTTTCTAAAGAACTATGAATGTGTGTTTTTTTCTGCCACATAAATACTAATTTTGTTTAAACAATCTTCAATATTTTCTTTTGATGTATCAATTTTCAAACAATTCATTATCGGTTCTTCAAAATCTTTGGCAAAGTTGCTATTTCTACCCCTATCTTCATCATACGTTAAGTATATCAACGCTAAAGACTTACAGTTATCATACAAATATCTCCTAAGTTCTTCATAAGGTGTAACGAAACTTAAAATAGGTGTAAATCCTTCACGTTCTAAATATAGAGCCATATCGAATGCACCCTTTAAATTAGCATATCTACCTTCTTTTGAGTAATCTTTGTTTTTTGTGATGTCACGCCATTTATCACCGTCAATACGAAATGATTTTTTAAATGCAGCATCATTTTTTAACATTAAATCGTAGAGTAATCTACCCATATATTTGTCTGCTAACGTAGTTTTTCCTGATGCTGGTTGACCAAAAAATAGTAAAATCATTTATTTATTTTTTTTCTTCTTCTTGAAAAATAACTTCCATAATGTTGCTTTCTCTTACACTTACAACATTAAAATCTTGTGAAAACCCATTTTTTAAAAACATACCTACTGTTCTTGCTTCTGCTTCAGTGACAGTCATTTCATCTACTAAATACGTTTCTTTGTTCTTTTTGATTCTTGTGTTTCCTTTAGAATCAGCTACTTCTGTTTTTACTTATACTACTACTTCAAAAAATTGCATAGTTTTTGTTTTTATTGATTAAAAATTATTTTCTATAATTAAACTTATCGAAATACCATCTATGATTATTGTATATAATGTCACAAAATTCTTTTGTTAATATATACTTTGCATCACTTGGCTTCATTTCAAGTTTTTTTCTTATTGCATGGTCTCCATACGCACCATAAACTTCATCATCTTCTTTTGTTACTTGTTCTATGTTATCAAAATCATGCTTAAAATAAGGCACTTCTAAATATTGATATAATTGTATCATTGTTGCTTCTGGGTACAAACACAAATCTTCATATTTGATAAAGTGAATTTTATCATCATAATGTTGGTCTATAATATCTTTTAATCTTTCTAAACCCATCCCAACGGGTACACTACCCATAGTCATCCACATATCAATACGTTTTGCTAAACTTGTACCTTGTGCTTTAGAATGGTCACGAGTAGGGTCGCTTTTAAGTTGTCCTTTTCTAAAGTTCTTCTCCATAGAAGCTATTATATCTCTCAAGTCACGAACAACACAAACAATTTTAGGATTAGGATAAAAAGCATTTAAGAAATCACGATGTATGCCCCATCCTCTTGACTTGTCTAATACATAACGCTTATCTGTTATTGCATTGAAGAACCCGTTTATAGCTGCATTACAAAAGCCAATAAAGCCTTTACGCATTTCTTCTGGGTCTTGTGCTTTAAATTCGGGAGAGTTAGTATAGTTTTCTCTTGCAGCATACACAAGTTCTAAAACGCCTGATGTTGGTGTAACATAAAAGTCTGGATTTTGTGCAAGTACATTCTGAAACATTGTTGAACCTGCTCTTGGCATTGAGCTTTGAAAAAATATTTGTTCTACCATATTTATTTATGATTATCTATTGCTGTAATAATTTTTTGAGTATCAAATATTTCATCTTCACTATTGTATGCAAATTCTTCAGCCGCACCTGAAATATTAAATTCTGTTATAACAGCATTTCTCAATTCAGGTTTTGCTGTGAACGAATTAGCTTGTACATTAGTATGTATGTCATAACCGAATACAGTAGGGCTATTTGCAATCCAACACACTACTGAAGGCAAATTGAAAGCAGCAGCAAAGTGTTGAATCATGCTATCTATAAGTAGTCTTTTATTTGAAAGCAAAGTAAAAGCCATTAATTCACGATAAGAAGCTGTTATTGAGTAAGTATTAGCAAATTGTAATTGGTCTTGTCGTCTTACATGACAAATAGCATAATCATTTTTATAGTGATTGATGATGTCTATTGCTGTTGTACTTGGTAAATCTCTTGCCCAAGAATACTTTAAATTAGCATCACCACCACCATTTGTTTGTAAAAGAAATATTGGTTTATCTAAATTAACATTGCGTTGATAAAAGTCTATTTCTCTCTGATTGAGATATAGTTCTGGCATTTCATTGTTATATGGCAAATTGTACATTTCGCACCATACTTGAATTAAATGCTTGTCTTGTGTTCTAAAAGAATCATCCACATACGGGTCGTGCATGAATATTTTAGCTTTTTTATCTTTTATGTAATCTTGATAGAAATAGGATATAGTGCCAAATTGAAGGCTTTTATATACGTTTGGATTATTTATAAATATTTCAGAATGTCCTGATAAAACGATTAGTTTACTGTCTGGATATTGTTTTTTTATCACTTTACATAGAGCAGTAGCCATTACGCATTTACCTGCACCACCATTGACTTGTAAAATCGTGTATTCCATCTATTTATTTTTAAAAGCCTTATTAATTCTAATTATTATACTACTGTTGAGCAGACTCTACGGGTGCAGCTTCTTCTGTTGGAGTAGTTGTTTCAGCAACAGACTGTGCTTCTTCGCTTGATGCAGCTTCAGTAGCTGTAGGTTGTGCAGCTTCAGTAGCTGTAGGTTGTGCAGCTTCAGTAGTTGTAGGCTGTGTATCAGATTGTGATTGTTGAACAAAATTAACTAAACCTACTAATGTATTAAAAGCATCAATTAAATGAGCAGCATCATCTAATGATTGTAATTGAGATACAGATTTATCACAAACTTGTTTAATTGATGTTAATGCTTGATTGATTTCCATGATTTATTTTTTTATATTGTTTTAAAATAATTCGTCTTGTACTGTGTAAGTAGCTGTTACAGTAACGCCTGTACCTAATTTAGCAGCGACTAAGTTGAATAATACAGTATCATCTACACCCCATGTTGCAAGTTCAGTAGAAGTTAAAGTTACAGGTGAAGAAGATACATTTTGCATATTGCTTACATTTCCACTTGCATCTACTGTTGCTGAAATAAAATTTACTTCAAAATTAATAGATGAACCACCTGCTACATAAGGTCTTGCTTTGA
>Ga0214193_1000153_pt1 | contig 18753 bp, 18 predicted proteins | sample TroBogEpilimnion_10_FD_153031 | JGI IMG/M metagenome (GOLD analysis project Ga0214193, IMG submission 153031) | Freshwater microbial communities from Trout Bog Lake, WI - 05AUG2008 epilimnion | ecosystem: Environmental > Aquatic > Freshwater > Lake > Epilimnion/Euphotic zone | place: Trout Bog...
TATCAATACTGGCGTGTTCTTGCCCCAAGCCCTGATTGTTACCAACATGAACGCCAATGGCGCTGCTGTCGGTACTACAACTGGTTTGGCTGTGGGTGTTTCGACCACTTCTGGCGGCTCTAGCTTGTACGGCTCTGTCACTATCGCTAACTTGACTTCTGTCAACGGCGTGTCTGTGACTTCACCTTCCGCACAAACTACTGCTCTGACCACACAAACGCTGTATGTCAACGTGACTGCTCTGACCACTCCCGTGGCTGGCGCTACCTTTGACGTGTACGTTTACTGCTACGATTTCAGCACCCCCTTGCTGTAATCTGAAGTGAAGTAAGGAAAGGCCATCCCTAAAAAAGATGGCTTTTTCTGCTTTTAAAGCTACAATTAACTAACCTTTTGCAAAGGAATTCCTATGTCATCTACGACAATCACCCGTGGCAATTCCCACGAAACTTTCTACATTCAGCCTACTCTGGCTCCCGTTGGTGTTGCTGCTAACACTACCGCTGCTCAAACCTTCTCTGTGCCTGGTCTGCAAACGACTGACATCGTTGTGGTTTTGGGTCTGAACGGTACGCAGATCGCTGGCATCGTGGTCGCTGAAGCTGATTGCTTGGCTGCTGGTGTTTTGACCATCCAGTTTGCCAACGTGACTGCTGCTTCTGTTACTCCCTCTACTGGCGTTTACACCATCCAAGTTACCCGCTTGGAAGGCCCTGCACCTGTAACGGCTGTCTAACATGGCAAACACGTCTGCTTTCAGACTTGGTGGGCTTACCCTCGGCTTGTCCGTTGGTACTAGCGCCCATTCTGCTGTTGCGCTGACCTCGAATACGCCAGATTTGATTAACTTTGTGGCTTGCACCAATACTGGTACAGCTACTGTGGCAATTAAATTCAGCACTATTTCAAGTGATGCCGCAAAACTTCCCACAGACGGTACATTTGGTGATTTCGTATTGCCAGCGGGAATGACAACGCCGATTTTGATCGCTGTCCCTGCTGTTAATATGCAATATCCTGTGTATGTAACCGCAATTGCCTCCTCTGGCACTAACTTGGTTTACGTTACTCCAACGGTTGACCAATCGTAAGGAAGAAAATGGCTGGCCCTAATAAGACCGTTGACCAAAACATCTTGCCTGTTCAGGCATTGTTCAATTTGGATAACACATTCAATACGTTTATCGGTCAGGGTCAGCCCTTTTATGCTTCTGTCAATCCCGTCCAATCGGGTCTGACAATAACAAATTCCACTATCAATAGCTCAGTTATTGGTGGTTCTGTCCCTGCTGCTGCTACTTTTACTTCGATGGCTACGACCACGGGGACTGTATCAACAACTCCAGTAGGCAGCACCGACATAGCAAACAAACTCTACGTTGATGCTACTGCCGCTGGCCTATCTTGGAAGCAGCCCGTTCTGTGCGCTACGACAGCCAATATCACGCTGTCTGGCTTGCAGACTATTGACACAATTTCTGTAACTGCTGGCTCACGGGTTTTGGTCAAGAATCAATCGACTCAAGCAAATAACGGCATTTACATTGCTTCTAGCGGCGCATGGACTTATGCGTCTGATGCCAATACTTACAACCAGTATGTTTCTGCGATCTGTTTCGTAGAATCTGGAACGCAAGCTGGCTCGGCATGGTATTGCTATGTTCAGCCAGGAGGCACTTTAGGCACTACGCCTATCACTTGGTCGCAATTCAGCACTTCAGCTACTTACACCGCTGGCACAGGGTTAACCCTTAGTGCTTTCCAATTTAGCATTACAAATACAGGGGTTACGGCTAACTCTTACGGCTCTGCTTCAAGTGTTGGTACATTTACCGTAAACGCACAAGGTCAGCTAACATCGGCTGGTTCAACCTCAATTAGTATTGCACCGAGCCAGATCAATGCGGCGATACCCAATAGTTCCTTGGCGAACTCTAGCGTTACGTTCAATGGTGTTAGCGTTTCTCTGGGTGGCAGCGGATCGATTACTGCCCAAACTCCCAACGCCCTTACTATTGGTACTGGACTATCTGGCGGCTCATTTAACGGCTCCAGCGCAGTAACTATTGCGAATACTGGCGTTCTTAGCTTCTCTGCTGGCACAACAGGGTTTACCCCTAGCACCACGACAACTGGTGCTGTAACGCTTGGCGGAACACTAAATGTGGCTAATGGCGGCACAGGCGCTACCTCGCTGACGGGCTATGTATATGGCAATGGCACAGGGGCTTTTACGGCCTCTACGACCATTCCTACATCTGTTCTTACTGGCAACTTTGTCTCTACGTTTAGCGGTGGCACAACGGGTTTAACGCCTTCTTCTGCGACTGCTGGCGCTATTACGCTGTCTGGCACTCTGGCGGTTGCCAATGGCGGTACAGGCGTGACATCATCCAGCGGCGCTAATTCGGTTGTTCTGCGTGATTCCAATGGCAACGTGAGCACTAATTGCTTGTTTGAGGGCTACACAACCCAAGCTGCTGGCACATTGATTACGTTGACAGCGGCCTCTGTCCAGAATTGGGCTATTACAGGCTCTGGCGGTCAAACGATTAAGCTGCCCGATGCCACAACTTTGCCAAATGGCGCTACGTTCACGTTTAATAACAATCAATCTAGCGGCACGATTGTTATTCAAAACAACTCAGCCACGACTGTTGTGACGATTCAATCGGGTGCTTATGCCACGGTTGTTTTGTTGAGCAACTCAATTGCTGCTGGCACTTGGGATTATCACAACGCTATTCCTTCCAATGCTTCTTGGTCAACCAATACGCTTTCATGGGCTGGCTCTTATACAAACGGCACTTGGAACGGCAACGCTGTCGGTTTGCTTTATGGTGGCACAAATGCAGCTTTGACCGCTGTTGCTGGCGGCGTGGTCTACTCCGGCGCTTCTGCTTTGGCTATTTCGGCAGCGGGGACGACAGGCCAAGTGCTGACCTCTAACGGTTCAAGCGCACCAACTTGGTCAACACCTACCGCTTACGCTACGGTCACAGACGATACGACCACTAACGCAACTCGCTACCCATTGTTTGCGGCTACCACTAGCGGCAATTTGACAACTGAATACACCAGTTCTACCAAGTATCAGTTCAACCCATCTACTGGAACACTCACGGCAACTGTTTTTAGCGGCTCTGGGGCATCGTTAACCAGCATCCCTAACTCTGCCCTTAACAACTCGTCAATCACGGTTGGTTCAACGGCTATCAGCCTTGGTGGGACTGCTACAACGATTGCAGGGCTGACCAGCGTTACATCCACTACTTTTGTCGGCGCTTTAACGGGCAATGCGTCAACTGCCACGACTGCGACCACAGCGACCAACGCAACCAACGTAGCGATTACAGACAACACCAGTTCTAGCTCGACTTGGTATCCAATCCTGTCGGCAGCATCTACGGGCAACAACCCCGCAACAACTAGCTCAACCAAGCTGTCTTTTGTGCCTTCTACTGGCGTTTTGTCTGCTAATGGGGTTGCACTTACTGGTAATTTAGGAACTGTTACAAGCGTATCTGCCAGCGTTCCTTCTTTCTTGTCGATTTCTGGCTCTCCGATCACAACCAGCGGAACATTGGCTATTACTTTGTCCGGTACGGCATTGCCAACAACATCTGGCGGCACAGGACTAACTAGCTTTACTTCTGGCGGTATTGTTTATGCAAGTTCTACAAGTGCATTAGCTACGTCATCTGGGCTGGTGTTTGATGGGACTAACCTAGGACTAGGGGTTACGCCTAGTGCTTGGGCAAGCAACGCAAAAGTATTTCAAGTTGGCGCAACAAGTTCATTTGTAAATAGCGGTGCGGGTGACACAGCAATTGGCGAAAACCGTTACTTTAACGGCACAAATAATATTTACTTGTCTAGCACATTTGCCACGCTGTATCAGCAAACAATAGGACAGCATCGCTTCTTCACCGCCCCCTCCGGCACAGCAGGTAACGCTATTTCCTTTACCCAAGCAATGACGCTGGATAACAGCGGGAATTTGTTGATAAAACAAACAAGTGCTGGATATCAAAATTCAAATAGCACATCGATTGACCAAGCTGGATTTATTACTGTTAACCACATTGGTGGCACTTCTAGCGGTACGTCTTTTGTTAATTTTGGTTATGGTGCTTCTGGTATTGGTTCTATTACTCAATCAGGTACAACAGGGGTTCTTTACAACATCACCTCTGACTATCGGCTTAAAAACGTAGTTGGTGCTGTGTCTGGTTCTGGTGAACGTATTGATGCGCTTGAGCCTGTTGAATACACCATGAAAGCTGATGGCTCTCAGCACCGTGGTTTCTTGGCTCACCAATTCCAAGCTGTGTATGCAAATAGCGTAAACGGGACTAAAGACGCTGTCAATGCGGATGGAAAACCCGTATATCAAACAATGCAAGCCAGCACATCTGAAGTTATTGCTGACTTGGTTGCAGAAATCCAATCCCTCCGCGCTCGTGTCGCACAACTTGAAACTCAGAAAAACTAATCATGTCAGCTACCATCAACTGGACTATCGATTGGCTTGACCAATCTACCCAAACCATCAACGGCTTTACCCAAGTGGTTTTGACCGCTGGATGGCGTGCTACTGGTTCTGAAACCGTTAACGGCAAAGACTTTAGCAATAGCATTTACGGCACTTGCTCGTTTCCAGAGCCTGAAGCTGGCGGCTCTTTCACGCCATTTGCTTCTCTTACTCAAGCTCAAGTGGTCGGTTGGTGCTGGTCTAATGGCGTGAACCAAGAAGCTACTGAGGCTGCTATCAATGCTAATTTGACTGCTCAGATTAACCCCGCTGTGATTAAACTTTCTTTGCCTTGGGCCACACGATGAATTACGTTTGGAAAATTGAGGAACTTACAGCACAAGATGGTTTGATTACTCATGCCAAATACCGCTGCACAGTCTCTGAAAATGGTCAATCAGTATCGACAGAAGGTAACTGGTGGTTCAATGAACCTAAGATTAAAGTTCCTTTTGAGCAAGTATCAGAAGAAATGGTCGCTGGTTGGATTGAACAAGAGGCTGTTAAAGATGGCGTTTGCCACATAAAATCTAGGCTAGAGCAACAGCTTAAAGCATTAGAAGCACACAAACCTGTTGTTGCTCCTTGGTTGCCTCAAGTTTTTAAACCGGAGTTATAAATGACAGTTAATCTTTCTTTATTTGCTGGTGCTGGCGCACAATTTTTTGACAACAATGGTTTGCCTCTTATCGGTGGGCTACTTTATTCTTATTCTGCTGGAACAACCACTCAAGCTGCAACCTACACCTCAAACAGCGGGTCAATTGCTAATAGCAATCCTATCGTTTTGGATGCTTCTGGTCGTGTTCCTAACGAAATTTGGTTGACCGCTGGAAGCACATATAAATTTATTCTTCAAACAAGTGCTGGCGTGCAAATTGGCTCATGGGATAACATTGCTGGCGCTAATGACCAAACAGCATTGAACACATTTGAGGCAAATCTTGCATCATCAACTGGCTCATCTTTAGTTGGTTACAACGAAGGCGGCACAAGTGCAGTAACTATCACAGTTCAAGCCAAGTTGCAGCAGACTGTTAGCGTTAAAGACTTTGGCGCTAAAGGTGATGGTACTACAAATGATCTTGCTGCCTTTGTTGCTGCAATTGCAGCCAGCAATGATGTTTATGTTCCCCCAGGAACATATTTGTGTAATGGAAATATCACTTTAAAGTCAAACTTTAAATTGCATGGCGCTGGAGCTGCCTCTATTATCAAATGGGGGGCAGACTATTCTGAAATTTTAATCTCCAACATAAGCAATGTAATTGTTGAAGATTTGTTAATTGATGGCGGTGGTCAAACTACCAACATTTATACTGGGATAAAAGGCTGCTCGGGTGTTGGAATTTCACAATCAACAAACGTCAAAATTAACCGTGTTACAGCCCAAAACATGGGCATCATAAATCAATCTGACCCATTTGGTACTGCTCCAACTTATGACGTTTTATATTCTGGTTACGGGTTTAACATTTCAGCCAGAAATGGGACAATAAGCAACATTCGCATCACTAATTGCACAGCACTTAGAATTGCTGGCGCAGGTTTTCAAAAAGGCGATGGCTTTTATGTTGAAGGTTTCGGTTCAGCCGGAGGAACTGATTACACGGATGTTGTTATTGAAAACTGTTACGTTAGTGTCTGCGGTCGCCATTGCTACACAGTCGCAGGCGGTTCTGGTCAAGATATTCCTTCTGGCGTTGTGTTTAACAATTGCTATGGCGAAAATTCAGCTTTAGATGGTTGTGATATTGAAAGCGGATACAACGTCATTTTGAACAACTGCATCTGGCACAATTGTGGTAACAATCAAACATATTACAATCCTGCTTCTGAATTTGGTTCAACTTATACATTGTTAGCTGCAATTGCTGTTGACAATAATTCTAAAAACATTGTAATTAACAACAACACATTTGATGGATGTTATTACGGGTTTACATATGGTGCGTCTGAAAACGTAGCTATTAGCAATTGCGTTTTCCGTAACAGCACAGTTGCAGATATTAACCAAGGTTTAGCGACCGGAATTCAAAATTTCCGTTTGACAAATTGTTCTTTTGAAACTGCACTTAATTTCTTAAATTATTACCGCGACAGTAATCCAAGCGGATTTTTTGCTTCTGGCTGTTCTTTTTCGGGATTGGTTGTAACTACCGCAATGCGAGATGGCGTTTTTTCAGGTTGCCGTTTTCTTGCGGGTATTCAATTCCAAGGCGGCGGTGGTTATAGCACAAGAAATACAATTGTTAATTGCACATTTGAAGATTTTGCTGGCAATGCAATTTATGTTCCAACTTCAAGCGCAGGGTATAGTGACTTCATTATTGAAGGAAACGTATTCTACGGTACTGGAAATTTGGTAGATGGAATTAGATTTGCTTATCAATCAGCCACTACATGGACTGTCAGTAACAACAAGTTTATTGGGTTGACAGGTGCTGGCGTTAACATTTTAAACGGCAGCAATTATCATTATTGCGATGTTACTGGGAACAGTTTTGAATCTTGCGCTAATGGTATTTTAGTCAGTCAAGCAATTAATCAATCAATTTTTGCAAACAATAGTTTTGTAAACATTTCAAGTAATTGCATTAGTATTTCTGGGATTACATCTGCCAACCCGATGTTAAATGGCCCATCAATTATGAACAACATGGCTTGTGCTGGTTGTGTAAATGGCATTTCTATTTCTTTATCTGGTGGTAGTTACGATTACACCATGTTAGTTGGCAACAATGTCCATGCTTGTAGTGGTACAAAATGGTCATTAGCTTCTGGTAATGGTAATGGCGTTGTAGCTAACAACATAACTACTTGATAAAAATTTATGTTTAATAGCAAAATATTAGAGTTGACATTTTCAGTCAAACATAAACGCCAAAATATCAAGTCAATTAGTGCATCAACTGGCTGCTATTTCTACAAATCTTTTTTTGCCTTGGATTAAAACATGACCAAACCAATTGACATTATTAGCCGAGCATTAAAAGACATTGGTGCTTTGGAAGCAGGGGAAACGCCAACGGCTGACGCTGCCCAAGATGCTTTCGATATGCTGAACGGCATGATCGATCAATGGTCTAACGAATCCATGATGGTCTATTACAAGAATGAGATCATCTTCCCTGTTGTGCCAGGTCAGACCCAATACACCATTGGCCCAACTGGTGAAATCGGCGCAGGGTTTACTGGCTATGTCAGCGGCAATCAACTAACTGTTGCTAACACCAACGTCAACAACTTTGCTGGCACAGGCTCAATCAATAGCTCTACGCTGACCATTCAATCGGTCTCTAGCGGTGCTTTGCAGGTCGGCAGCATCATTACTGGCGCATCTATCCCTAGCGGCACGTCTATTCTGTCGTTTGGAACGGGTAACGGCGGTGTTGGCACTTACACCATTTCGCAGTCGCTGTTTATCAACCAAGAATCAATCACGGCTAATGCGCCAATCATCACTTCTGGCGCTATCAGCAACGGTCAATATCTGACCACTAGCTACGGCGTGAACATGAACTTGGCCCAAGGAACGCAGATTGTGGCGTTTAACACGGGCGCTGGTGGGAATATCAATGAAGCAGGTACTTACACGCTTAATAACTACGTTACAACACCTAACCCTGCTTTTACGGGTTCTATTTCTGGGACTACCCTTACTGTTAGTGCTGTTTCTGCGGGTTATCTGGGTGTTGGTTGCGTGGTTAGTGGAAGTGGGGTTACAAGCGGCACAAAAATCACGGCGGTATTAACTGGCTCTGGTGGCGCTGGCACTTACACGGTTTCTGTATCCCAATCGGTGGGCAGCACCTCAATGACAGGGACTGTTACGCCTTTCCCGATCACGGCTTACTATCAGCGCCCTTTGACCATTTCTAGCTGCTTTGTGCGTATCAACACAAACTCTAACGGCATCCCTGTCCAGAATGGCGGCTTGGATTACCCAGTAGCTGTGCTGTCGTTGGAAGAATACGAAATGATTGGTCTAAAGACCTTGAATGGCCCTTGGCCCAAGGCGCTTTACTATCAGCCAACTGAGTTGCTCGGTAACATTTACTTATGGCCTAACCCTGCACAGGGTGAGATGCATATGTTCACCGACAACATCTTTAGCAGCTATACCTCGCTTTACGATACGATTCAGCTTCCACAAGGCTACATCAATGCGCTGCGGTGGAATTTGGCGTATTTCTTGATGCCTATGTATGGAAAAGCCTCGCAGACCCAGATTGCGATGATTACCAAAAACGCCAATGATGCCAAGGCTACTGTAAAGCGCACAAACATGAAACCGCCTCAAGTGGCTCGGTATGCAGATGCTTTGCTGGTTGGTCGGCAAAAGGATGCGGGTTGGATTTTGTCTGGCGGCTTCTTCCGTTAAGGATAAAAAATGGCAGATTTTGGATTTGTCGGGCCTTCTTACGAAGCTGCTTCTATCTATCAGGAAGCTCAAGAGTGCATCAATTTCTACCCTGAGATTGACCCTTTAAAGCAGCCTGGTCAACGTGGCGTGGTGGCTTTATATCCAACTCCAGGGTTTACTGAAGTCTTGCAGCTTAACAATGCCCCTGTTCGTGGGATGCGAACCCTCTCTGGTGGGCAATGGCTGATTGCTGTTGTTGGTAATGCTGTTTGGGCTATTCAATATGTTAATGGCGCTTATACCTCAACCCAAGTCGGGACATTGACCACTTTAACAGGCCAAATCTCAATCACCGACAACATTATGACTTACGGTGGGCTTACTGCTTACATCGTTGATGGTGTTAACCGATATTATTGGATTGTTGGCTCGGCATCTACTGTTTCTTTGAACGCTACGGTGTCCGGCTCTGTTTTGACTGTTACTAGCACCAACTTTGCTATTGGCACAGGGATTGTGCTGACAGGAACATCTGGTCAAATCACGATTGGTCAATTTACCACTACATCAACCAGCGGCGTGGGCGGCTTGGGTGACTATCCATTTACTGGTTCTGCTACGTCAGGGACGTTCACAGCCCCTGCTTTCCAGCAATTGCCTTCTACTGATGGCGCTTTTACTGGTGCTGTGACCTGCGATGTTGTTGATAACTACATTGTTTACAACCAAGGCGGCACTCAGGCATGGGGTTCTACTGACCTGCAAGCTGACGTTCAGAATGGCGACTTGCCTTTGGTTACGCCTTGGTCATCAAATGCTGTTTACGGCAATAAAGATGGCTCTCCTGACCCCTTAGTTGGTTTGATCTGCGATCACCGCCAAGTCTTTTTGTTGGGCGAATTTACCTCTGAAATGTGGACTGATGTTGGCACAGTCGTGCCTGGCGTCATTTCGTTTGCTTTCCAGCGTGTGCCTGGCACTTCACTCCAACACGGTGTTGTTTCGCCTTTCTCAATTGCTCGATTCGGTGAACAGTTTGCTTTGGTGGCTCAAGATACCCGAGGCCAAGCAGTTATCGGGGTTATGAAAGGCTACTCATTTGAGCCCATTTCTACCCATGCTGTCGAGCAAACCCTAATGAACCAATACGTTGGCGATGCTGTGGCTTACACCTATCAGCTTGATGGGCATGAGTTCTACGTTGTCACTTTCCCGACTGTAAACCTGACATGGGTTTATGACCTGCGTTCACAAATGTGGCACAAGTGGCTGGCTTGGGATGGTGAGCAATACCAGCGCCATCGGTCTAACTGCGGCGCATTGTTCAACAATGTCTATTTAGTTGGTGACTATCAGAATGGTATGATCTATCAACTGGATAATGGAGTTTATACGGACAATGGTTCGACAATCCGTAGGGTTCGGCGTGCACCCCATCTGGTGACTGACTTCCAACGTCAGTATTTTGCCGAGTTCCAAATCCAATTCCAGCCTGGTGTTGGCTTACAAAACGGTCAAGGCAAAGACCCACAAGCTATGCTGCGCTGGTCTAGCGATGGCGGTTCTACTTGGTCTAATGAGCATTGGGCTTCTATGGGCAAAGTGGGCCAATACACCAAGCGGATTATTTGGCGGCGTTTGGGTTGGGCTCGTGACCGCATCTTTGAAGTTGCTATTTCTGACCCTGTAAACTGCGTCATTGTTTCTGCCAACTTAAAGGCTGAAGGGGCTGAAAATTGAGCGTCACTTCTTCTGGCTCTGGTGGCAATTTAAACTGGCCTAGAACGCCTTTTATTGACCAGCAAACCATGATGCCGAGCTTGCCTTGGCTTTTGTGGCTGCAAAACCCTTCTGTCAATTCGTTTAGCTCTGCCAATGCTTTAGCGCCAAGCTCTGGCGGCACAGGGGTCGCTACTACTCCAACCAATGGGCAACTGCTGATTGGCAATAGCAAAGGCTACACGCTAAACACATTGACAGCCGGAACAGCCATCGGCGTGACCAACGGCACAGGGTCAATCACCCTCAACAACCTCGGCGTGACCTCTTTGATCGCAGGGACGGGCATCGGAGTTAGCTCTGCTACTGGTGCGGTTACTGTCTCAAATACGGGTGTTTTATCGTTTTCTGCTGGCACTACGGGGTTTACCCCATCATCTGCGACTACTGGTGCTGTGACCCTTGGTGGGATTTTGAACCTTACCAATGGCGGCACAGGGGCATCTACCGCAGCAGGGGCTAGAACTAACCTTGGTTTAGGCACGATTGCGACCCAAAACGCCAATAATGTTGCCATAACTGGCGGCTCTATTTCTGGTGTGTCAGCAAGCGTGACAACGCTAACGACCTCATCTACAATCACGGCTAATAACATAGCAACAACTGGCACTCATACTACGATTGCTAAGTGGCTTCCAGTTGTTTGTGACGGTACAACGTATTACATTCCGCTATATACATGACCCCAACTGATATGTTCAACGCAAATCTAGGTCACTTTGATGTTGACCCAGGGGTTATTCACCACTTTTCTGATGGGCTTTATGCAAAACAAATGCACTTGCCCAAAGGTTACATGGCAGGAATGCACGCCCACAATTACTCGCATTTAAGCATTTTGGGCAAAGGTAAGGTTATTGTCAGAACAGACAATGATGAAAAGACCTATACCGCACCAGCTTGTATCAATATGCAAGCGGAAATTTTGCACTCGATTGAAGCCTTAGAGGATGCTGTTTGGTTCTGCATCCATGCGACTGAAGAAACTGATGTTAATAAAGTGGATGAAGTTTTAATCCACAAAGGGGTCTGATATGCCATTTGCTTATATTGCTGGTGCAACAATTCTTGGTTCTGTATTGCAGTCTAATGCTGCAAAAAGTGCTGCATCTACTCAAGCCAACGCTGCCAATAACGCTGCAGCCTTGCAGCAACAGCAGTTTAATACCATCAACCAGCAACAAGCCCCGTATCGACAATCTGGTTATAGCGCTTTGAATCAAATTGGGTCTATGCTTGGTGGCACACAGCCCATGTATGACCAAAGCGGTAAATATATTGGTGATCAGCAAGGAACTGGGTATCTGACTCAACAGTTTGGCCCAGATCAACTCAAATCTAATCTTTCCCCTAATTATCAATTCATGTTGAACCAAGGTGTTGGCGCTGGTACGCAAGCAGGTAATGTAGGTGGTGGCGGTTCAAACGTGCAACGGTCTAACCAAATTTTTGGCGAGAACTACGCTTCCAACGCTTACCAAAACGCCTTCAACAACTTCCAACAACAACGCCAAAACATTTATAACACTTTGGCTGGCATTGCTGGTATTGGTCAGACAGGTCAAACAGCTACAAACCAAGCTGGTATGACCGCAGCAACCAACATCGGTCAGGCTGGCATTGGTGCAGCTAGTGCGGCTGGCGCTGGTCAAGTTGGCTCGGCAAATGCTTTGGCTGGTGGTTTGCAAGGTGCTGGCAACTCATATGTATTGTCTCAATTGTTGAACCCTGCTAATGCTGCTGGCAATAGTGGTGCATATGATGCCTCGCAGAATGGGTTATATGCTTAACCTAAAGAATTGGATAAAAAATGGCTGATTTAAGCGTTACACCAGTTGCTTCACAAATAAGACCGCAACAGCAAATGTCGCTTGGCGACTTGATGAACTTTGCTCAAAATGCACAGGCTTATCAGCAAGCACAACAATTAAACCCAGTTCAGTTGCAGTCTGCTCAATTGGCATTGCAGCAAGCGCAAAAAGTTAACCCTTATTTGGCTCAGACTGCTGCGGCTCAAGCCGGAACTGCTGAGACAGGCGAAAAGTTAGCTGCTGGTCAATTGCCATTTCAATTGCGTCAAAGCGAAGCGCAAGCTGGAACTGCTGAAACGCAATTAAATTCAGCACAACTTGAAAACCTCAAAAGCCAAACTGCCAATTCTTCACGCAATTTGCTGAAGATGCTGAATAGTTCTGAGCAAATCACCCCTGAGTCATTGCGTCAACAAACGATTGACACCATGAAAAACACAGGTGCTAGCGAGGCTGCAATCAATCAGGCATTGCAAAACTTGCCTACAAAAGGCACAGATAAAGAAATGCGAGCATTTATTGCCCGTCACGCTGCCAATTCATTAAGCGCAGAAGCTCAGATAGAGAAGTTATTCCCAAGCGCCCAAGCGGTAAATCTTGGCGCATCGGTTGTTCCTATGACTATGGGAAGCCCATTTTTGGCAGCACAACAACCAGGCACGATTGCAGGGCCAGCAACAGAATTGCAAGTGCCGCCAACTACTCAAGTGGTCACGCCAACTGGCGAAACCAAATTGCTTGGCCCTATGTCTCAGCGTGGTAATCAGCCATTGACTACTGGGTTAAATCCCTCGGCTGCGGCTGCTAACCAAGCCCCTGCCGACTTCTTTACCAAAGATTGGACTAACACCCAAACCGAAGCCAACAATGCCCAACAACGTGTTGGCGTACTACAAAACATTCGTAACTTGTCTGATAAGGCATTTACTGGCGTGGGCGGCTCACGCAAAGAATTGGCAACTGGTATTGCTAACGCTATCGGTATTCCAGCCTACGAAGCCGAGAAAACTGCTACTGATGAATTGGCTAAGAACAGCACATTGTTGGCATTGGCTGGTGGAAATACCGATGCTGCTCGAGCTTTGGCTGAAGCTGCAAATCCCAATAAAAAGATGAACGCACAAGCCATTAAGGGTGTGGTCAATCAACTTATTGCTGGTGAATCATTCAAGCAGCAAAAGATGAATGTATTGTCGCAATACATCAATGACCCCAAAACCTATATGCAAGTTGCTCAACAAGTTAACTCTATTGACCCCAAAGTCATGCAAGAGATGACACCACAAGAAGTGGCAAATCTGAAGAAATCAATGTCGCCAGCAGAGCAACAAAGAATGGCTCAACAAATTCAATTGGCTCGACAACTTGGATTGATTAAATAATGCCTACACTTGCCGATCTTTGGACAGCGGACACCCCTAGCAATACGCAAGGGCTTGACCCACAATTGGCTAGTGCTTTGTCACAAGCTCAAGATGCTTATCGTCAAAAATACGGCAAAGAACTTCCAATTACCAGCGGCTTTCGCACAACTGAACAGCAAGCGGCATTGGCTAAGTCTGGCAACAAATACCCAGTAGCTGCGCCTGGCACTAGCTTGCACGAAAAAGGTTTGGCTGTTGACATTGACAAGTCTGTGCCTGATAGCTTTTTACAGCAATTCGGATTGTATCGACCATTGGGCAGCAAAGACCCTGTTCACACTACGCTGATGCCTCAAGCAAAGCCTAGCACTTTGGCTGATCTGTGGGAGCAAACTGGAACTACGCAAGAGCAACCAGCGCCAACTAGCAATGTGCCGCAATCCATGCAAACCATGTTGGCACAGCGTCAGCAAGGGCAAGATTTGGCTGGTCAATACTTAAAACGATTTGGTCAAGGCGCAGCGTCCTTGGCTGACGTTACGGTTGGCAGCATTATCCCTAGCGTGGCTGGCGCAGTTACTTATGCTGGTCAACGTGCTTTGCAACATACGCCAGAAGAAGCGGCAGCATCCCAACAACAAGTTGAACAGCAGCTTGGTCAACCATTTGGCAAGACCTTTGGCGTTACCCAAACCCCAGGCTATCAGCAAGAAGCTGGTCGCCAGATTATGGATTTTGTTGGTCAAAACATTAACAAAGGCGCACAATGGATTTCACAAAAGACGGGTGTTCCTGTCGGTGACATTCAAAACATGATTGGCACTTTGTCTGCTCCAGCGGTTGAAGCGATTGGCCCTGCTGGTCGTGCTGTTGGTCGTGGTTATCAGGCTGTTGAACGCTTGGCTGTGCCAGAAGCTGCCCGTATTGTTGACACCGTTACGCATCCACAAACTGGCTTTGGCGCACAAAGCATTGGCGCTGCACAGCTTGCACAAGAAGGTCAAGTCAAGTCTGCGCTTGCCCAAGCGTCACCAGAAACTCAGGCTGCATTGCGTGGTGTACCAGCTAGCGACATCAATTTGGATGCTTTGAACCGTCACGTTGAAGCCGATTCTTTGCCTGTTCCTGTGCGTTTGACTAAAGGGCAAGCCTCGCAAGATGTAAATATCTTGTCTCAAGAGCAAAACAATCGTGGCAAGAACCCTGAGTTGGCCCAACGCTTTAATGAGCAAAATGGTCAATTGATGGAAAACATCAATGCTATTCGTGACAAATCAGCCCCTGATGTTTATGCGACCAACCATGTGGAAAACGCAGAAAACATTATCAATGCTTACAAGCAACTAGACGCTGAACGTAGTGCTGCCATTTCTGACAAATACAAAGCCTTACGTGATGCTGCTGGCGGCGATATTCCAATTGATGCCAAACAGTTTGCTAACAATTCGTTTGCAGCCCTTGGCAAAGAACTTAAAACCGATTTCTTGCCGCCAGCCTTTGAACGTCAATTGAACGCCTATCGTGAAGGCGCACCAATGACGTATGAGAATTTTGAAGCTATGCGGTCTAACTTGGCTGCTGCTATGCGTACGGCTGAACGTGCAGGAGATGGCAACGCCGTTCGTTCTTTGAGCATTGTGCGTGATTCTTTAGAACAATTGCCTTTGACTAAAGAAGCGGAAAAACTAAAGCCTTTGGCTGATGCTGCTCGGCAAGCGGCTCGGGAACGCTTCCAATTGCTAGAGCAAGACCCTGCCTATCAAGCAGCCATCAATGACGTTGCCCCAGACAAGTTTATTAACAAATATGTTATCGGCGGCAACAAGCGTGATCTGGATGCAATGCTGCAACAGCTTGGCACAGATTCCGAAGCGGCTCAAAACGTCCGTTCTGCAACTATTAACTGGCTAAAAAACAAGGCTGGCATCGTTGACAACAATGGCAACTTTAGCCAGGCTGGATTTAATCGGGCTTTGGAGCAACTCAGCCCCAAGATGCAACAGCTCGTTGGTGGCGAAACAGCGCAACAATTAAAAACTTTGGGCAATGTGGCTCGGTATACCCAAGCGCAGCCTAAAGGCTCATTTGTTAATACATCCAACACATTGACAGGTGCTTTGGCTCAAAATGTCCGTGAAGGCATTGGTATGGCGGCAGAAAAAGGGTTGAATGTTGCTGTTCCTGGCTTGCAATTAGGCACAACAATAGCTGAAAAACGTGCTGCAAGTGCGGCTAAGAAAGCCACAAAAGAATCTTTAAAACCTGGCGCTGGTTCACGACTTTCCGAGATTGGCAAAAAATGAGTTCAGAAATCGATCTTGTCAAATATGGTCAACTCTGGCAAAAAGTAGAAGATTTGACACAAAAGGTGGATAAGCTAGAGGACGGCATGGAGCAATTGCTGGAGTTGGCTAACAAGTCAAAAGGCGGCTTTTGGGTTGGTATGTCCATTGTTTCGGCTATTAGCTCTGTCGTTGGTTATTTAACTCATAACTTCATGAACGTGAAATGATTGACCCAATAAGCATCGGCCTTGCCCTTTCGGGCATCCAAAAAGCAGTTAAGATGGTCAAACAGGCCAGCCAAACTGTGGACGATGTTGCGTCTCTTGGCCCTGTATTGGGTCGATATTTCACAGCCAAGGATGTGGCTGTAAAAGCCGTTACAGAGGCTAAAAAGTCGAATAATGCTTCCAACATGGGCGCAGCCATCGAGATTGAGATGGCTTTGGAACAGACCCGCCAGTTTGAATCTGAACTTCAAATGTTGTTCATGCAAGCTGGCAAAGTGGATGTCTGGAACAAGATTAAAAGTCGTGCTGGCGAAATGGATAAAGCCGACAAATACGCTGAACAAGCCGCTAAAGATAGAGCCAAAAAACAAAAAGAAGAACAAGAAGAATTTTTCCTTATTGCTCTAATTATTGTTTTAGTGGTTGTTCTTGGCTACGTTGGCTACCTCTTTGTTCAAGAATCTGTAGATTATGCTAAGAAAAACAGCCATTCTGTGCATCATCGTTCTTAGTGGTTGCTCTGATAGGTATCGATATACCTGCCAAGATTTTGACCACTTTCAAGACCCTGAATGTCAGCGCCCAAGATGTTTGTTTACGCAAACCTGCCCAGACTACTTAGTAGCCCCTGTTTTGGAGAAACAAGTTGAATTTACTCAGCAACAACCCAGAACACAAACTAACCGCTGAAGAAATCGAAGTTCGTATTTGGGCGATAGTGGTGCTTGCCATCACGGGCATTTTGTTTTTTATCGTTATTTGCTTGCTCTATTCGGTCACGTTTGTGGTGCAGCCGATTAAGGCAATGGCTCCGATTGACCAGGCTTACACCAAGATGCTGAACGACATTGTTTTGCTGTTGGTTGGTGGTATTGGTGGCATTGTTGGTAAACGGGTTGCTGGTGGGGTTGCAGGAACGCTTGCAGGGGTTAAACAAGCCACTACAACGCCAGCACCTTGTTATGGTCAACCTATGATGCCAATGAATGTACCACAGCAAAGCCAAGCGTTTGGTGCAATGCCCACGTTTGTGAATCCTGAGTTTGATGAAACATGGAGAGCGCCGCCGCCTCCTACTACACAGCCAGACCACATACACCCAGAGCGTGAAGAAATAGCGGCTGAACGTGCTGCTGCAAAGGACGCAGAATGACATGGTTTCTCACATTCTTTAGCGACTTGTTTTACATCCTTGCTCTGTTGGCGCTGGTCGCTGGCGTGGGTTTGTATGGTCTGAGCTACTTTGCTAAGTTGCTGCCTGTTATCGCTACCTACGCCCTTTTAATGCAGATTGGCGGGGTTGTTTTGGCCTTGGGTGGTGGGTATTACGTTGCTGACCACAAGGGCTATGAGCGCCGTGTGGCAGAGGACAAGGCCGAAATTGAGCGGCTAAACGCAGAAGCAAGGGCTAAAGAAGAAGAACTTGCCCAGACGCTAAAAGACAAGACAGCAGCACTTAGAAAGGCATCCAATGCTATTAAGCAAAAACAGATTAGTATTGTTCAGCGCATTGACTCTGGCGAGTTGCGCTTCCCCTCCGCCTGTGGTGTTCAAACCAGTTCAGATGCCGGAACTGCCGGAAGAGATACAAAAGATGGAACCGAATCTGAGCGACAGGCTCTTAAAGATATTGCAGCCATTGCCGCAGACGGCGACCTCGCCATCACCCGCCTCAACGCCTGCATCGACACCTATAACGCAGTAAAGGACAAGGTCAATGTTAAACAGTGATCAACTTCAAAAGCTGGGTATCACCCCCGCGTGGGTTGATGGCTTGAACAAGACCTTTGAGCGGTTCCACATCGCCACGCCCAAGCAACAAGCCATGTTCATTGGGCAATGTGGGCATGAGTGCGCTAACTTTAAGATTCTGGAAGAGAACTTGAACTATAAAGCGGCCACTCTTATGCGGCTGTGGGATAAACGCTTTCCTACTCAAGAAATTGCTAATCAGTATGCAGGAAACCCAAAGAAAATTGCCAACATGGTTTATGCGAACCGAATGGGCAACCGTGAGGAGGCTTCTGGAGATGGGTATCGATTTAGGGGCAGAGGGTGTGTTCAGCTTACCGGACACGCAAATTATTATCACGCCGGACAAGCCCTCGGATTCGATTTCGTCATGCACCCAGAGCTAGTAGCAACCCCAGAATACGCTGCTTTGACTGCTGGATGGTTCTGGGACACGCATAAGCTAAACGCACCTGCTGATGCTTGGGACTTTGTTAAATGCACCAAGATCATTAACGGTGGCACGATTGGCTTAGAGGAACGCAGAAAAAACGCTGAACACGCACTTGTTGTTTTAAGTGCTTAATGGGAAAATTAAACTTTTAAAGGACTAATCATGGCTTACACAATTACTGGCAAAGGCAAAGAATCTCCCA
>Ga0214193_1000154_pt1 | contig 18731 bp, 8 predicted proteins | sample TroBogEpilimnion_10_FD_153031 | JGI IMG/M metagenome (GOLD analysis project Ga0214193, IMG submission 153031) | Freshwater microbial communities from Trout Bog Lake, WI - 05AUG2008 epilimnion | ecosystem: Environmental > Aquatic > Freshwater > Lake > Epilimnion/Euphotic zone | place: Trout Bog...
ATATTCAGGCCATATGCAATTACAATTGCAACAAATTTTGTCTGCAAATTTGTTATGCTCTGTTGCTTTGCGAACAATCTGCGACGATTCGCAAATAGCACACCATCGCTTACCGTTATCAAAATATTGACCATGCGATGTAGGCATGTTCTCAAATAACTCAATAAGCATCTGTCTTGCTTCGTCATCACCAACTTGTGCCACAAACATGTTTTTGTCCTTTAGTTAATTAAAGTCTTTACTAAACTTTTTTGTATGAGAAAATTTAAAACAGCTTCTGCTTGCCCTCTGCAAAAATTTCTCTGTGTTTCACTGGTTTTTTTCCAATGATCAGCCGTACATGTTCCATACTGTGTATAACTATCAGCGTAGATTATACGAGCCATCTCTTCAATTAAATTTTGCTTAATCAAGGCTGTATTTTCGTTTAATTTCATTTATAAAGGGCCCAACCTGCGAGACTTTTTGATATATGGTGTCGTCTTCAATGGCAATAGCAAAGGTTTCCTCTAAATAAAGCAGCAGTTCTATACGTTCAAGGCTATCAAACTGTAAATCGATAAAAAATCCATTAGAGGATGTATTTTACAATCTGGAATTATAGAGTGTATAAAAGTGAACACTGCGTTTTCAACATTTGGTTTTTTATTCAAAATAGGTTTGGTCATAGTCTAACTCAAAAACGGTGATTTTTTAAGGATAAATATCATTATGGTAACTTTGACAAGTAAAAATCTCTTTGTTGGTTATACTACTGTTAATACGTTTGGTAGTCAACAGCTTGCCGACATTAAATTAGTGAATCAAGATCTTTATAATGCGTTTAATACTCGCAAAAACGAAAGATTAATGATGCCAGGATATGGATTTGGAGGGTGGGAGTATCTATTTGAGCCTATTGATAGCGTGAGAGATCTTATAGTTTATGAGGCGCAACAAATAATAAACAATGATCCAAGAGTACAGTTACAGTCAATAAATGTTACTCAGCAACAATTTGGTGTAAGAATACAGATGCAACTCTATTATGTACCTTGGAATGCCGTTGGAAATTTTCAGGTAGATTTTGACAACCGAAGTGCAGCATTAGGATAAGCTAGGAATTTACAAGATATGGCAACAACACAGCAAGTCAGACAAAGCCAATTATTTGCAGCACAAGACTGGCAGGTAATTTATACTGCCTTTACTCAGATTAACTTCAATGCATACGATTTCCAAACAATTCGTACAGCAATGATCAATTATATCAGACTAAATTATCCAGAAGATTTTACAGATTGGATTGAAAGCTCTGAATTTGTAGCCATTATTGATCTACTGGCTTATCTTGGTCAAAGTCTTGCTTTCCGTATGGACCTTAACACCAGAGAAAATTTTCTTGAAACTGCAACACGTAGAGATAGTATTTTTAAACTTGCTAGAATGCTATCCTATCAACCTCAGAGGTGCATTCCAGCTAGTGGACTATTGCAAATTACAAGCATAATTACAGATCAACCCATAATTGATCCAGATGGTAACAACCTTCAAAATGTACAAATCAATTGGAATGATTTGAATAATCCAAACTGGTATGAACAGTTTATATTGGTATTAAATGCTACTCTTAACACTACTAATACCTTTGGAAATCCAAGCCAAAAGGGCACAGTGAACGGAATTCTTACCGAGCTGTATGAAATGAATAACACAAGTATTCCAACAAGTGTTATTCCTTTTACAGCAAGTGTAAGTGGCAATACTTTAAATTTTGAATTAGCAAATGCAGGATTTAATACTGGTACCACTCAAAATATCTTAAATTCTGGATCTTTTTACGAAGTCAACCCGAATCCTTTGAACAGCTGGAATATAATTTATCAAAATGACGGTAATGGGTTTTCAAGTCCAAATACTGGATTCTTTTTCTATTTCAAACAAGGAACAATGCAGTATCAGGATTATCTTTGCGAGCAACCAATTGCCAATAGAATAATAGACGTAAATGCTGACAATGTTAATCAAACTGATATTTGGGTACAAAATGTTGATACAACCGGTCTTGTTACCACCCAATGGACACAGGTTCCAAGCGTAGCAGGATTTAATATTATCTACAATAGTATTGCAAACAACGTTCGTAACATATTTGCTGTAATCAGCAGAAATGTAGACACAAGCGATCAGATATCTATACGTTTTGCCGACGGTACATTTGGAAATGTACCAGTAGGTGTAATTAGAGTATGGTATAGAATAAGCAATAATCTTACATATCAAATTTTACCGGCAGACATTACTGATCAAACTTTTGCATTTAGTTATGCAGATCAGCTTAATAATATCTATAACGTAGCCTTTACAACCAATTTACAATATACTGTTACAAATGCACAAACAGCCGAAACTAATCCTCAAATTGCACTAAATGCTCCACAGGTCTATTATACGCAGGATAGGATGGTAAACGGTGAAGATTATAATCTTTTGCCATTAAGTAATCCTGCAGCATTAAAGGTCAAAGCTGTTAACAGATATTACAGCGGTCAAAGCAGATACCTTGATATAAATGATCCAACTGGTAGTTATAACAGCCTAAACGTTGTATGTACCGATGGCATTTTTTACAGCGAAAACGATCTGAATACAGTGTCAATTTTAAATTCACCCGGTATTAATCTATCTGTTATTGTGAACACACAAATTCAACCGCTTATAAATGGTAGTCTGGGCCAGCAAAATGCTGCATCAGAATTAGAGGATTTTTATTATTATAATTATCCTCGTATATCCGTGCCATTTGGTTACACATGGAATACTATTACAAGTTCTACTAAAAGTTGCACAGGTGCAATTTATGTAGGATCCGTGGCTGTACAAATTGGCAATTATGCACCTATGCTAAGTTTCCTCGGTTATATTACAACAGGATCAATAATTAAATTTGCTAGCGGTACAATAGCATCTGTAGTTGGTATTATAGGTGACGGCACTGGTGTAAATTTAACAGGATCTATAAACGGTATTGCATCGGGTCCTAATGCTGGCCCAGGAGCTGTAACTCTAAGCGTTACGGTTGCCAGTAACGATGTCCCTGTTCAAATAATTACAGCTTACAATGCCACTTTGACTCAATCTTCTGTTAATTCTATTGCCGCAGCTATGGCGTCGCATACAACCTTTGGAATCAGATATGCTGCACAAGGTATTCTTAATTCACAAGGCACCTTAGATTACTGGGTGGTAATTCCAACATCTGATCTCAATTCAGCGACTACATTTAGTACTGCATATGCTGGCAATACATCAAATACCAATAAAGATAATAGTTGGTTACTCATTGTTTCCTGGAACGGAGCAGGCTGGACTGTTAACAGTAGAGCATTACGTTATATCTTCGAAAGTGCTACACAGACACAATTTTATTTTGATAGCTTTGAAAAATCTTTCGATCCAAGTACCGGATCTGCAGAGTATGATTATATTTCAATACTAGGTACAAATGAAAATTCAAATACAGCATCAATACAGACTGTAGTTACATCGATGACAGCTGGTAACAATACTGTTATCGTAGCAAGTTCATTAGGGATCGAAACTGGACAAATAGTTTTGGGACCCGGAATTCCACCAAATACAATAGTATCTTCACTTTCTTTAAATTTGATTACACTTTCAAACCCTGCAAGCCTCACCCAAACAAATAGCCAGATAATTTTTTACCCTCAACCATCATTGGGACAAGATTATCTATGGCAAATAATTGGACAGCAAATTGAGCCAGACGGCTATGCCGATCCTAGCAGTGTTAGAGTAACTATGTGGCAGTCTAATAATTATGGCGTTCCAAATAACCCAGATGAGTACAATGCCGTTGTAAATCCTGCTGTAAATGCATCGCATTTATTATTTTGGCAACAAATTTCTTCATCTGAAGGATATCAATACTGGCAACCAGTTGAATTAGACCCTTCTCAAATATTCCAAGACGTAAGTCAACTTCCGCCTATTACCGTGATAATTAATGGACAATTAACAGTCAATACCTATTGGGTACCTGGCAAGATTGTTTATACAATAAATCAGCAAATAGTTTATCAATATCAAAGCATTGCCGCAGACATTGTTGGAACTTTGGTAAATGTAACAACCAACTGGAAAGTAAGAATAGGCCGTGATAACCTAGCATTTACCTGGGTCCATTATGCTCCTACTGACCAAAGAATTAATCCTGCTGTGACAAATGTAATAGACATGTATGTGTTGACTAGCTCTTATAATCTTGCTTTACGAAATTGGATAGCAACAAATGTCAGCTTGGCATCAATACCATTACCTGAAACAAGTGCAGAACTTGCGGCCACGTTTAGTAATCTAGATCAATATGCAATGATGACTGATCAAATGATTTGGCATCCAGTTAGTTACTTGCTTTTGTTTGGTCCACAAGCAGCACAAGAATTACAGGCAAATTTTCTTGTGGTCCCTGTTCCAGGTACAACTTACACAAATAATCAAATTCAAAGTTTGGTTATACAAACTATAAATCAATATTTTGCATTGGTGAATTGGGATTTTGGGGATAGCTTTTTCTTTACAGAAATGGCAGCATATGTACATCAAAACCTGGCTACAATTATAGGCAGTATCGTAATGGTTCCTCAAAATTCGCAGTCAGCTTTTGGCAATTTATTTGAAATAGAGTGTTTGCCTAATCAAATACCAATCAGCTGTGCTACAGTTCAAAACGTGCAAATAGTTCAAAGTCTTACCGATTCAGTTTTAAGGATAAGCAATAACAATGGCTAACGAAAATACAACCTACATAAAGCGTACTCCAATTGATTTACTACCAAGTTATTTTCAAACTGATTCGCTTAAAAAATTCTTTAATGCAACTGTAAATCATTTATTTCAGCCTGCTAGCGTTGAATTTTTAAATGGATATGTAGGACAAATACCAGCGTGGTATAATTCTACAACTGATTTTTATATCCCAGAGCCAAATTCTAATAGAAAAAATTATCAGCTTGATCCAACTATAGTTAGCGCAACTTATCAGAACTCTGAGTTGTCAAATGCAATGTTCTATGAAGATTTAATTAACCAGTTAAATTTCCAAGGGGCTATTACCAATAATCATAATAGATTGTTTAACCAAGAGTATTATTCCTGGAGTCCTCCAATAGAACTAGATATGTTTGTAAATTATACAAACTATTATTGGTTACCAAATGGCCCGGATGCAATAGAATTATTAAACACAACTGATCTAAACAATACAGCAGTTGGACAAACACAGTATTCATATGTTGGAACCGTTAAATATCTAGCAAACAATACAATAGCTACATTTACAGAGGCTGACCCGTTGGTCTTTTCCACGGGGTTGAAAATAATTCCTACAGCTGATCTTACCATATCGCTAAATGGTAAACAACTTATTATAGGCGGGGTAGGTCAATCTATACAATTGATCAATATAACAGACAATGCTGCACGCAGTTGGGATCTTAGTGGTTGGGATCTATATGGTTGGGATGGTATTGCTAATTCTACTCCACTGTATATTACAATTGAACGTGGCAGTAATGATAATAACCAATGGAGTGCAAATAACGGCTGGTATCATATTGATATCATAATGCTTAGCCAATCTTCATCGAGTGATCTTTATCAACAGCAGGCTCAACGACCAATACTACAATTTGACAAAAACTTAGAATTATATAACTACGGTACAAATAACCGAGGCACCATTAGTATAGTTGATACGCAAAACACTGATATTTTAAACAGTATAGTTGGGCAACCTCATTGGTCAATAGAAGGTATTCCATTACAAGATGGCATGCGTATATTAGGCTTAGCAGATAAAAATGCCAAAGCCGCTGGTAGAATTTTTATCGTAGGAGGCATCTCGCAAGGTGCTATTAGTCTTACTGTTGATACATTTGGATGCCTTCACTCCAATGGCGACCCTGCTATAGGTGATAGAGCAACTGTTCAATTTGGTACATTACAAGGACAGAATATTTTATATAGCAGCGCAGGATGGTCAAATAATTGCCAGCAGCAAATTGGCTTAATACCTCCATTATTTCAATGCTATGATACTAATGGTAATAGGCTTGATGATCCTAGTGTTTACCCGCATAGTTCATTTGCCGGTAGTCAATTATTTTCTTATAGTGTAGATAGCTCGCAACCAGTAGATCCTTACATTGGTCAAAGTTTAGAACTAGATCAATTTGGAGATTGGGTATTCAATAATAATCTATCAACGAACACATTTTCATTTGTTTTAGACGGTACTAACACCGCCTATAACGGTTATATTTTTGCAAAAATCAGTAACGGAAATGAATCATCATACACCAATTCATGGTATACAGCTCCACAACTTAGTCGTCAATATATAATTAATCAATATAACGTAATAAGACCTACGACCAATATAACAATTGATCAAGAACCTGCTGTCCAAAGTCCCAATACACTTCCGACAATATTTGTATATGTGACTGCAAACCAAAATCAAACATTGCTTACAAATAATGTCGATTATACTGTAAGTGGTAATACGATAACCTTGGTACAGCCGGCTCAAGTAGGTTCAATAATTACTATAGCGTCTTGGAATCCAGTAGCACCAAATTCTATAACTGGATACTATCAAATTCCATTAAACATCAGCGCCAATCCTAATAATTTGCCTGTAACTACACTTAGCCGCAGTCAATTTTTACAACAATTCCAGGAAATTATACAAAACCAAACTGGTATCAGCGGTCCTGCACTAGGTAGCAATAACTATCGTGATACAGCTCAGGTTAAAGGTTTAGGATTGAGCATACTGCAACATAGTGCTCCTGTGCTGAAATTAGGTATGTTAAATTCTGTGCCATTGGCATCAATAAATCTTACAACAGCATATACAGATCCGATGCAGAGTATGCAATATGCTGAAAACAGTTATACAAGATTTTACAATCGTCTATTAAATGCGTTATTCGCTCTTTCAGTCAACCCTTCCTACGCTGCAAGTTCAGATGCCTCTGCGTGCGAAGCCTATAATACTTCTAAACTTTTAACCGATGCATTAAATCGGATTAACATTGGAAAAACTCCTGCATCGCCCTGGGCTAATACAGGTTATGGCGGTTATCCCGGTGCTTACGGTCAAATTCAAGCAGCAATTCCTCTATATATTCCTGCTACTGCAACAAGATTAGGTATTACTCCAGCTTATCAACCACAGGTTTACTATGATTTATCTTATAGCACACCTAAGTTGACTATACAGACACACGACGGTGCAAGAATAATAATGATTGATCAGCAAGGTTTGCCGTTAGGCACCATACTAAACAATCAGTATTTCACTACTAATCCAGAACAGTTAACTAACCCTGTAGCGGCTGCTTGGTTACAATTTGAATTGAATATGTTCAATAATCTTCCGCCGTCTTATTCCAATATTGATACTACGTTAGCATTCAACATTACTGCCTACTCGCCAGGAAAATGGAGAACATCTGATTATTCGCAGACCGAATTTATAAGTTTGCAACGAGGGTTTTTTGATAGATGGTGTAATCAAAATCAAGTTAATTTTGCAGACAATACCACATATAACGAGCAGGATCCGTTTAGCTATAATTATAGCAGCGTAAACGATAAGCAGGGCCAACCTATTCCAGGTTATTGGCAAGGAATTTATAGATGGTTTTATGATACAGATAGGCCTCATACACACCCTTGGGAAATGTTAGGCTTTTCTCAAAAACCAAGCTGGTGGGACAATCAATATGGTCCTGCACCGTATACCAGCGGAAATACCGCATTATGGGAAGATCTAAGAGATGGCATAATTCGTCAAGGTGCAAGGCAAGGTACAGACAGCACCTATGTACGACCAGGTCTTATGTCTTGTATACCAGTTGACACTCAAGGAAATCTTTTACCACCTGTGTTAGCAGGATGTGCGGCATACATTCCTTCAAAGTCTGCTGCAAGAGCAGCCTGGGTCTTTGGTGACGGCGGGCCAGTTGAATCAGCTTGGTATTATTCCCAATACTATCCTTTTGTCAGTTCTATGACAGCCTATCTTATGAAACCGGCTGCCTTTATTGAGTACACTTGGGATAGTCTGCGTACAGAATACATTTACGCCAATACACCTAATAGTCAATTAATTTATATTGATACAAATGCAAGACGTAGTAGCAACCAATTTTATATCAATAGAGAAATTCCATCAGCACTTGTAACTGGAACATATGTCCCAAATGAATCAGATTTGAACTATTTTGCTAGCGCAGGTTTTCAAGTGTGGATTTCTGAATATGTGGTATCGCAAGGATTGAGTGTTACATCGTATGTGGGCAATCTAATACGAGGTGCAAATGTTCAACTTGGACATCGTATGGCAGGTTATATAAATTTAAGCAACTTTAGAGCTTTAGTTGATAGCTTTGGACAGCTTGGCTTTAATAGCCAAATAGTGCCTGCTGAAAATATAAAGAATTATCTATATAGAAGCACTAGCACAGGAATTTATTTTTATAGCGGTGTCGTTGTACAACAGGTACAAAATGGTTGGCTAGTCTATGGATATGATGCCACCAATCCTGTTTTTACAGTTATTCCAAATAATACTGCAGGTCCAAAAAATAATATAGTAGTTGGCAATCAAAAAGTAACAGAATATACAACTGGACTTGTTGGACAAACAAAGACTGTCTATTACAACAGCCTTATGACTACCTATCAAGAAGTATATGATTTTCTTGTCGGCTATGGAAGATGGTTAACCTCTCAAGGTTGGATATTTGATCAATACGACAGTAATTTAGGTAATGTATTGGATTGGACACAGAGTGCTAAAGAATTTTTACTTTGGGCCCAAGGTAGCTGGGCAAATGGCACAGTTTTAACACTGAGTCCAAGCTCACAATCTGTACAATTTGCGACGACATTTGGTATGGTGCAGTATGTTAATGGAATTATTGCAGGAACGTACCCTGTTGTAGATAGATCTGGGAATCCAATTTTAAGTCAGAACCTTAGTATAACTCGTACGGATACAGCTGTAACAATACAGCCAACTAATGACCAGGGTATTTATGGTGTCAGGCTGTTTACAACAACTCTTGAACATGCTGTGTTTTTTGATAACGAAACAGCTTTCGGTGATATAATTTATAGTCCTTTATATAACTTGCAACAAGAACGCATTAAGATCTATACCTATCGAGCTAACGGATGGAATGGAACTATTGACGCACCCGGATACCTGGTGATCCAAAATAATGCAACCGTTAATGGACAAACTGTCTCATCAAACACATGGACATTGACAGATAATTTTGAAAAGACAGTTAGTGATTTTACTAGATATTTCAATATAGATGAACCGACAAACTATCAGTCTATACAGTTTGGAGGCGGCAATATAATTACTAGTACAACTACACTTGGCGCCATAGATGATCAAAATATTAGTGCTCTTTCGAAACATTTAATTGGATATCAACCTAGACAATACTTGCAAAATCTGTTGTTAGACGAATCTGTTGAATTTCAATTTTACCAAGGATTTATTCGCCAAAAAGGCACTCTTGCATCAATAAATTCGCTACTACGCAGTTCAACTGTGATACCAACTGGATCAACATTTAATTATTATGATGAATGGATGATTAGGGTTGGAACTTATGGCGCAACTGCTTTAAATGTTGAAATGGAATTTATTTTGCCTCAAGCAGGTATAAATTATGATCCACAATGGATAAGATTTTTTGCCGCAACAAGTAATAATCCTTTTTCAAATGTATTTGATATTCTTCCAAATGATCCATTGCTGATTACTCCACCAAAAAACTATTCAACTGATATATTTGCTACTAGACCAACATTTGTTAACAACCGCAATACTGACATTCCAACAGCTGGTTATGCTCAACTCGGTGAAACAAATTGGTATGTTGTGAATACTTCAAACCTTTTACAGTTATATCTAGAGCAATATAATACCATAACTCCGTTGCAACCATATGATACTGTTTGGCAATTTATAACTGATAATAGCAGCTGGATGGTTTGGGTTCTAGCACCTGCGTTAAGCAGTGTATCCTATACAGTGCAGAGTCAGTCATCAGGTCAACCTACTATTATTGTCACAAATGGACCACACGGATTGCTTAACGGCGACGCTGTTGTAGTGAATAATGTTGCAGGTGTACCAGAAATAAATGATACCTATATAATTAGTTCTGTCACAAGTACAACATTTTCAATATCTCTTAGTACTTTTACAGCCGGCGCCGGCGGTAACATTTACGTTTATCGTCCAATGAGATTTGCAAATTTATTTGATCGTGATACAAGTTCGCCACCCGGTGGATATCAGAACGGCATGATTGTATATGTAGACGAAGGTGGAATAGTTCCTGGTGCATGGACTGTTTACAAATTTGTAAACAATGAATTTGTGCAGTATAGACAAGAAAATTTGAAAGTAAATCCAGATTTAATTGAATCAAGTGAAATATATAACCTCAAGACCGGTGCAAATTTAGCCAATTTAGATTACTGGGACCCAGCAAAAGGTAAAATACCAGGACAAGCCGAAGCAGAATTGAATTATATAACCGATTTTGACCCTGCTAAGTATACCAGTGGTGATACTACAGGATACGCTGTTAATTCTACCTTGGCATGGTCTAGTGCCCAAATTGGTCAAACATGGTGGGATGTAAGCCAAGTTCGTTACATAGATTATGAACAAGGTGATGAATCATATAGGTTGCGAACATGGGGACAAATTGCTCCAGGTACACAAGTAGTGGTTTATGAATGGGTAGAAAGCAGTATAAGCCCGATTGATTGGCAGACTGCTGTAGCGCAACAAACCCCAATAACTGTGAATGGAAATGTTATTATACCATCGGGTACTGTTAAGAGCCCATATAACTGGACTGAGCAAACACAATATAATTCTCAAAAAGTTCCAACAACCCATTATTACTTTTGGGTTGGCAACAGCAGTATGTCACCTACCGCAACCAGTAGAACTCTATCGACTCTGGCGTTAACCAATTATATATTACAACCTGCACAAACCAATACACCGTGGTTCGCTGCAATAAGTACCAACAGCATAATAATAGGTAATGTACAAAATCTACTGGTAGGAGACGATATTGCACAGCGCATCAATTATACCAGTCAACAAAATAATGCAAATATCTATAGTCAGTGGGAACTAATAAGACAAAATGATCCTAGTAGCCCAATTAATCCAACGGTTTGGTCTAAATTAAAGTCAAGTCTAGTTACAGTAGACGGCCTAGGCAATGACGTACCAGATTACAAACTAAATGAATATAACAAATACGGAACATTTATACGTCCTCGTCAAACCTGGTTTGTGGATAGAGTAGCTGCTGCTAACCTATTTGTATCCACTTTTAATAATTTAATTGCTTCAAGCAGTGTGCCGCTAGTTTACGACGCTACCCGTACAAACTGGCTAAATTATTTTACTGCTTCCGAACCCTTACCGCCGCAATATTCTACTACTTCATTTGTAATAAGCGGTACGACTAGTAATAAACTTGTAATTACACAAAGCACAGAAGGACTTGTGGTTGAACAACCTATTATTTTTGCTGATTCGGTTGGTACAATTATTGCCAACATAACCTATTTCGTGGCAAAAATATATAGTCAAACTGAGTTCAGCATAAGTGCCCAGCAGGGTACAGCTGAACTTGTGCTAACAAATAGTTCCGCGTCAACTACAGCATCACAAACCATTACAAACTGGGATTATCAGGTTCCTGACATAAATTCTAGAAATAATCTCATCGGTGCTATCAATTTTGGACAAAAAATACTTGTTGGTCCTAATTTAGTTACACAAAATAGATGGACAATATGGTTATACGAACCAATAGATCCACGCATATGGATATTGGTTCAAATGCAAAGTTACAATACAAACCAATATTGGCAATATGTAAACTGGTATGCATCGGGGTACGATGCACAAAATACTCCTACTCAAAGCGTAGCAACTATTGCCGATTTAGATGCAATATCTAATCCTATTCCAGGTCAACTTATTCAGGTTCAAAATGGCGGAGATGGAAATTATCAATGGTATGTCTATAATGGCGGAAATTGGAATTTGGTATGTCAGCAAAACGGCAGCGTACAACTTTTACCATCATTATATGATTGGTCAACATATATTGGCGGATTTGACACTGTACCATTTGATGGAAGCGGAACCAATCTAGTCTTTAATCCTACAGCTGGTTTTGATCCAAATGCAGCTACAGAATTTTCATACATAATTGATGGAATTTATTACGCAATTTATCCAGGACCAAATTCTATCGAATTAAACCAATTGTTTTTTGCAATGATAGACTTCGTTGTTGCCGAGCAAACAGATGTTGATTGGATTTTCAAAACCAGCAATATAGTGTTCACTGGATTTAATCAACCATTAGCAGAATCGCCAATCTTAGCAGTTGATAACACAAGCAGCATACTTGGTTTCATAAACGAAGCTAAACCATATCACGCTCAAATTCAAGCGTATATAAATGGGTATAGTGCTAACGATACCGGAAATGTTGCAGTAGTTGATTTTGATGTTCCGTTTAGTTATCTCACAGAAGGTACACCAGGTACTGCTCAATTGCCTTCAAATATTACGGTCACATCGTCAAATCTCGAATATCAAGAATATTCTAGCACATACACTTCGTGGTATAATAACTATCAGCCTGCACAGTATCTTAATGAGCAATCATATATCGATCCATCATTAATTAGAACGTTGTCAACAAAAATTGTATTTGACAGAATATCAACACCAGCATTAATTCCAGGCTGGGGTAGCATTTGGTCTATTTTTGGATGGGATGCGGAAACTGCAGGTCAAAATTTTGGTGCAATTACTAGAATAGAAAGTTACTATGAGCCAACTGCAGGCATGCTTCCAAACGTTTTAAGCGATTTAATGCAAGGCGTAGCATACAAAGGACAAATTATAGGGAATTTAGGATTTAAAGCAGAACCAGGATGGGACGGTGGACCATGGGGCGGCACACTAGGATGGGATGCAGATTCAAATGTTATAAATGCCTATCTTGATCAGATTATCCAAGGTGGTGCGTTACCACAATATACTTCAATAATAGGTGACGGCCAAACAATATCCTATCAGCTTTTACCAGGTGCTCAAAATCCAAACAATTTGGTTGTATGGACTGACGGTGATTTGCGTTTGTATGCAGTTGACTGGATTGTACCAACTTTTGCTACCAATGCCTATGTTGTCAATGGTGGTTCTGGTTATCAAGTAGGCGATCAACTTAATATTATAGCAGGTACGTGTGCGGTACCAGTACGACTAAAAGTAACTGAAGTTTCACACGGATCTATCACGAGTGTAGAAATTATAGGAAAAGGCTCGTACTCTACTGTTACACCAGGACCGTATAATACTGAATATCCGCAGTCTTATCCAGGATTAGGTTCTAGCGCAAGCATTGATATTGACTGGGAGTGCAGTGTAATCCAGTTTACTACAGCACCTGCCGGCAGTGATAAACCTAATGTCTATGTGTTGTATATTGGTACAACATTCGAGTCTGCTCCAACTAACACAAGCGATTCAATATACGATGGATATAAATTTGTGCAACCGTATGTAGATGAAAATCATCCAGAAGAATTATATCCAATGCTACCAAGAGACTGTTTAATTATGGATACTTGGTCAGTACCAGTAAGCGGCAGGCCTACTGTTGCAAACAGAGTTTATATAACAGACGGTGAAACTGAACAATTTGATTTGTTAGTCTTGCCACAAAATAATGATGCAGTAATGGCATATCTTAACGGTGTACCATTAACAATTGGTATAGGCGGTGATGCAGTTGTAAATTTTGATACCCGCAAATTAGTAATGGTAAATCGGCCATCAGCAGGCCAACTTCTTTACATAACTAGTATCGGTTTTGGCGGATCTGGACAATCAGTACAGGGTGCATATATTGTCAATTCTGGAACTGGCTATAAAACAGGTGATTTAATTTATCTTACAGCGTCTATGGCATATCCACCAAATGTGGAACCTGCAGTTTTGAAAGTTAATGAAGTATCTAAAACTAAAATTGTATCAGTGTCCGTAGAGTCACCTGGATTATATCCTCGAATACCTGATCAGCCTGTTATGCAATCATCTACAACAGGATCAGGACAAGGAGCCACATTTAATTTAGAATGGACCAACAGATTTGACATCTATAAATTCATAGGCGATGGATCTACAACAATTTTCACCATCCCAGATTTTATTCCAGGCACGACAGGTGTTCTAGTAAATGTAAATGGACAAGTAGTAGGATATACGTTATTCAACAATGGAATACAGCTAGTACAAGTACCGCCATACGGATCTAGTATACTAATAGCCGTATTTGCTGATCAAAATTTCAGCACAGTAACAGAAAATGTTTTCACTATTACTATTCCTAATTATTACAATTACCCAATTACGGTAGCAGGAAGCAGTGCTCCGGCCTATCTATCAACACTTGTTAGAAAAAACGGAAAGTTAATGAGTCCTCCTGTTATTCAACAATTTAATGGTGATGGTACTTTACAAGCATTTACAATTACTGTTGATACTTCAAATGCTACTTCCCTGCAAGTTTATATAGACGACGTTTTACAGCCGTCTAGTGCTTATTCAATTGTGAACAATTTGCTATCCTTTAATGTCGCTCCGCTAAATCAATCTAACATAACCCTACTGTGTATAGGAGCTTCTACTGAATATTTAATTGCGGGCGGCAATATAAGCTTTGCACCTGGTAGCATTTCAGTTGGTGATGTGATTATTGTTACAACTTATACTCAAGATGTTGATTATCAATTCCGAACAGATGAATTTGTTGAAAATAATGCAGGACAATATGTACTTTCTGCATACCCTAGTGATTTCAGTACCATTCAAGTGTGGTACAACAATGTTCTACAAGTTCCGTTACATGACTATAACTTAAGTATTATACCTGGCAATTCTGGTTGGAGTACCGGTGGACGGGACGTGTACATGTGGGATGAAAACGTACCAACTCGAGTATCTGTAGACATTCAACCAACAGATGGCTGGGGCATGGTGTGGGATTCCGCAAAAGGGTGGAGCTATGTTGGACAGCTAGTTGTAACATACATGCTAGGTCGCGAAAATGCACCTGGAATTGCATGGAGAACAACAACAGGTTGGGATGAAACTCTTTCCACAGTAATAGATACAACCCGTCAAACTTATTTGCTGGGAGATTTGTACACATACAGTGTTGCTATAACTGTAGCTGATTTTACAGTTTTAACACCCCCTCAATATCAAATACCAGGACTGGTATATATAAATGACGAACTTATTAGCTTCACTGACATTGTGCAAAGTCCAACAGCTAGCTACCCTAATCGTGCACTCTTAACCGGGATACAACGAGACAGATTGGGCACATCAGGTTCGCCTGAAACATTATACAATTGCCAATATTATAATGGCGACGGCTTCGAAACTTTCTTCGCTATAGAGTCTGCTACACAGGCTATTTCTACCAGTGTGTATGTAAATGAAGTTTTACAAGTTGAGAACAAAGATTATGTAATTACAACCAATTTACCCGGTAACACAGTAGGGGTTCAGTTTAATGTACCACCAACCGTTGGTACAAAAAATGTGCAAATTATAAGTTTGAATCAGATAAGTTATAAGACACAGATTAGTCACGTAAACGGTTCAGCTGTAATAGATGCAGGCAGAGATGTACAAATACCGGGTGGTTACAATTGGGAACCGACACCAAATGGATTACAGTACTCAACATCTAATATGGCTTTATTCCTTTTAGAGCATTCAATAGGTGGATAAATACTGTCATGACAAACACAACTATTCCCACAACATCAAATGTACCTGCTAAACAAAAAGATGACGACGTAGGTATTATGATTTACGGTAATGTAAAAATACGAGATATAGATAGTGGGAAAATTTTAGTAAACCAGCGAGCTTAATGAGAGAAACATGAACGACAAGTTAAAAAAATCAATTATAGGTCACGTGCTTATTAGAGATAAAGCCACTGGCGAAATTCTAGTAGATAAACACAACGCAATCAATTATGAAAATTTTTCAATAGCATTAGTACAAACAATAGCAAATAGACCAGACGGTTGGATTCAAAATATGTGCTTTGGTAACGGAGCAGCAACCGTCAGCGGAACTGGAACAATCACATATCTTCCACCAAATGTTGTAGGTACTTCTGCACAATTGTACAACGAAACCTATTTCCAATGTGTAGACGATTTAAGTCCTTTAAACAGCAATCCTTCGCAGAATTACATAACAACTGCCCATGTAAATGGAACAACCTACAGCGATGTTATTGTTACCTGCACACTTGGGTTAGGCCAACCTGCCGGCCAAGCAGCATTTGATAATACTACAAACATTACCGGTACGTATGTGTTTAACGAATTAGGCTTAAAATCTTATAATGCAACTGATGCAGCTAATGGAACTGATACAAATGGTCTATTGCTGTCACATGTTGTATTTAGCCCAGTTCAAAAAAGTCTAAACAGGCAAATAGAAATAGTCTATACCATTCGAATTCAAACGGTGTAATATGACTAAATATAAGATTACAAATAAAGGTAACATTAATGGCCACTAATATTTTCAATTACAACGGTACGTTAGCTACTACAATTGCAGACGGTGCATTAGATGCCACAACATCTATTGCACTACCAGGTAGAGGTTATATCAATTATGGCGAACCAGTAAATCAAGATTTGCTATGGATTATGCAGCATTTTGCAAATACCAGTGCTCCTACTAATCCAGTTTCAGGTCAAGTATGGTACAATCCGTCAACCAATTTATTAAAAGTTTACACCGGTTCAACTTGGAACGTTATTAACACGTTATTGTACGGTAGCAATCCAGGTGCGGGAGCGCAAGACGGCGCTACCTGGTACGACACAACAAATAAACAATTAAATATATGGGACGGATCTGCATGGAATATAGTAGGTCCACTTGGCAGCGCCATTAATACAGATCCAACTAATCCCGCTCTGCCAACTTTCAGTGAAATAAGAGCAGTTAGATTAACTGATACAAGCGCTAATCTGCATCAAGCATGGGAAATAATTATTGGCGGTGTTTTGTTAGCTGTCTTTAGTAAGGACGCAGCATATACAACAACACTCAGCGGATTTACAACAATTAATCCAGGACTTAATTTTAGTTCTAGCATTGCGTTAGCTGGTGTAACATCTAGTACAAATTTTACCAGTATTCAAACCAATTTACCATCAGTTGATAATACATACAGCATGGGAAGTGCTACATACAGATTCTCAAGTATGTACGCCTTGCAATTTAATGGACAAGCAACTTCAGCTTTGTATGCAGACTTAGCAGAGCGTTATCATGCTGACGCCAAGTACGGCCCAGGTACAGTTGTATGTTTAGGCGGCACAGCTGAAATCACAGCCAGCCATACACCCGGATCTCAAGATATTTTTGGAATTGTCTCTACAAATCCAGCCCATCTTATGAATGCTGAAGCGGGTACAGATGATACTCATCCAGCAGTTGCACTAGCAGGTAGAGTACCTTGTAAAGTCGTTGGAATGGTAAAAAAAGGTGATAGATTAATGTCGTCATCAGTGACAGGGTGTGCCTGTGCATGGACCGACGAGTATGGATTTTTAGCTATTTTAGGGCGTTCGTTAGTAGACAAAACATCCGCAGGTATAGAAACAATAGAGATAGTAGTAGGCAAAAACTAATATGACATATGCTGTTGGTCAAAACATAGCAGCAACAGACTTTATGGGTTTCCGAGGAGCACAAGGTCCCGGAACTGCATACCCAAATAGTTCTGCTGCCACAAATGCTGTTGCAGCACTAGTCGGTGTTGGGTATGGATCTAGAGGATACGGGCAAACAAATGTAACGTTACCATCAGTTGCATCTGGAACTGTTGTTTCCGCTGCAAATTGGAATGATCTCTTTGCATCTATGGCTATCATTAATACCCATACTGGTAGCGCTCTTACACTGCCTGCTAATGTTAGTGCAGGTGCAGTTATACAAGCTGACACAGGGGGAGCTAGACCAAATTTGCCTGGCTTGATATCAACCTTAGATACCAACAGATTAAATTACAACATTACACAAATGGGTGTACATGCAGAACTATCTGATACTAGGACAACTGCATGGATAGGCACCATCACACACGAGTTTACTCAGACTTTTTCAAGCGAGGATACAGCTAGATATTTTTACAATACTGGTGGACAAATTTATCTGTCAGGTAGTCAAACTGGTGGATCTGGTTCACATCTAGATATAGCATTTGCTACCCTACTCAGCCAAATGGGCACGATAAAAATTGGAGCATTAGCCACCACATATACTGGTACAGGCGGAACTGCCTATCCAATTGGCTATTACGATTTAACAGGAACGTTTCAAACTCTTTTCACCCATCATGGCAGTGCATATGGGTACACGGGCATAAGCTATACGGTAAAGTCACAAGTTGAGAATGTTGCAGGGTTGAACGGTGGTAACGGAACTGTAGTAAGGACACAGGCAATTTTTGCGACAAATAGTCCTTATG